>Ga0315276_10004456_pt1 | contig 12853 bp, 6 predicted proteins | sample YL17G05_0_MG_FD_204542 | JGI IMG/M metagenome (GOLD analysis project Ga0315276, IMG submission 204542) | Sediment microbial communities from Yellowstone Lake, YNP, Wyoming, USA - YL17G05_0 | ecosystem: Environmental > Aquatic > Freshwater > Lake > Sediment | place: USA: Wyoming | collected... | reverse complement strand
GCCGGCTGCGCGCCGCGCGCTCACCGACGGGCTCGAGCTGATCGAGCGCTTCCGCCGCGGCGACTTCCCGGCCACGCTCTACCTCGAGGGACCGAGCGAGTCCCTGAAGGCGGCGCTGCTGGCCGAACTGCGCCGCGCCTGGGCCCGGGCCTGTCCCGAGGCCCCCCTGGCGCGCGTCTTCCGCGCGGCCGAGGCCGGCATCGAGGAGATCCTCGCCGCCTTCCAGGGGGCCTCGCTCTTCAGCCCGCGTGACCTCATCCTGGTGCTCGAGGTCGAGGACCTGGGCCGCAGCGAGAAGCGCGTGGCGGCACTCGCCGCCGGGCTCGCGACCCCGAGCGGCGGCTCCTGCCTGGTGCTTCACGAGTCCGACGCCGATACGCCGCGCAAGTCGCTCGAGCCGCTGCGCGCCGCCTCGTCGCTGCGCTGGAACGCCGAGGTGCCCGCGCGGCCGGAGCTGCTGCGCTGGGGCCAATGCCGGCTCGCCGCCGACGACCTGGACCTCGAGCCGGGCGTGGTCGAGACCGTGGCCGACGCCTGCGAGGGCGACCCGCTCACGTTCTTCAACGAGCTCGAGAAGCTCGACGTGATCGCCCCGCTCGTGGACGGCCGCCGCCGCATCACGCGCCAGGCCGCGGACGCGATGCTCAAGCCGGTGCTCGGCGCGGACCTGCCCGAGTACCTCTCGGCGGTGGCCCTGGGACGTTCGGAGCACGCCGGCCGGGCGCTCGCGCGCCTGCTCACGGCCGGCGTTGGAGAGGGGACCGTGCTCTTCGCCCTGTCGAACCTGGTGGGTGGCGCGCTCGGGGGCTGGGCCCGGAACAAGGACCTGAGCGCCGCGCTCGCCCGCCGCCGCACGCCGCGCGATCTGGCGCGCTCGATCGACGCCATCTACCGCGCCGAGGCGGCCTGGAAGAGCGGCCGCGCCGACGTGGTCGCGGTGCTCGAGCAGGCCACCCGGGCGGTCTGCAGCGGCTGAGCCCCGCCGCGGGCCCCGGATGGAGGACGGCGGGCGCCGGCCCGCGCGTTCCTGCGGGCCGGCGCCCGCGTGACTCCGCCCGCCCCTTGCCGTAATCTCCGCCGTTCCGAGCCGCGCCACGCCCCTTACCCCTCCGAAGAGGCCATGAGCAAGCACTATCCGTTCGCCGAGGTCGAGCCCCGCTGGCAGGCCCACTGGGAGGAGCACAGGACCTTCCGGGCCGAGGAGCCGTCGGCGAAGCCCAAGTTCTACTGCCTCGACATGTACCCGTACCCTTCCGGGGCCGGGCTGCACGTCGGGCACGCCGAGGGCTACACCGCCACCGACATCGTCTCGCGCTACAAGCGCATGCGCGGCTTCAACGTCATGCACCCCACGGGCTGGGACGCCTTCGGCCTGCCGGCCGAGCAGTACGCCATCAAGACCGGCGTGCATCCAGCCATCACGACGGCGGAGAACATCACCAACTTCCGCCGCCAGATGAAGCGCATCGGGCTCTCCTACGACTGGGACCGCGAGGTGGATACCACCGACCCGGCCTACTACCGCTGGACCCAGTGGATCTTCCTCAGGCTCTTCGAGCGCGGCCTGGCCTACGTGGCCGAGGTGCCGGTCAACTGGTGCCCCCAACTCGGCACGGTGCTGGCGAACGAGGAGATCGTCGAGGGCAAGAGCGAGATCGGCGGCTACGACGTGGTGCGCCGGCCGATGCGCCAATGGGTGCTCAAGATCACCGCCTACGCCGACCGCCTGCTCGACGACCTGAAGCTGGTGGACTGGCCGACCAGCACCCTCGAGATGCAGAAGAACTGGATCGGCCGCTCGACCGGGGCCGACGTGGACTTCGCCCTGGAAGGCGTGAACGGCAGACTGCGCATCTTCACCACCCGGCCCGACACGCTCTTCGGCGCCACCTACATGGTGCTGGCACCCGAGCATCCGCTGGTCGCCACGCTCACGAAGCCGGAGCAACGGGACGCGGTCGAGGCGTACCAGGAGGCGACCGCGCGCAAGAGCGACCTGCAGCGGTCCGAACTCGCCAAGGAGAAGAGCGGGGTGTTCACCGGATCCTGCGCGGTCAACCCGGTGAACGGCGAGCGGCTGCCCGTCTGGATCGCCGACTACGTGATGATGAGCTATGGCACCGGCGCCATCATGGCCGTGCCCGGGCACGATCAGCGCGACTGGGAGTTCGCCCGCGCCTTCGACCTGCCCATCCGCGAGGTGGTCTCGGGCGGTGACCTCGGGCAGCAGGCCTTCGTCGAGATCGAGCGGGGCACGATCGTGAACTCGACCACGCCCGACGGCTCCTTCTCGATCGACGGGCTCAAACCCGGAGAGGCCATCGGGAGGATCACCGCGTGGCTCGAGCGGACCGGCAAGGGCCAGGGCTCGGTCCACTACAAGCTGCGCGACTGGCTCTTCTCGCGCCAGCGCTACTGGGGCGAGCCGTTCCCGGTCGTCTGGGTGGACGGCGCGCCGCAGGCCCTGCCCGAGCAGATGCTGCCGGTGCGCCTGCCCGAGACGAAGGACTTCCGGCCGCTGGCGACGGGGGAGAAGCCGCAGAGTCCGCTGGCCGCCCTGACCGAATGGGTCCGGACCACCGATCCAGCGAGCGGGAAGCCCGCCCTGCGCGAGACCAACACGATGCCCCAGTGGGCGGGCTCGTGCTGGTATTACCTGCGCTTTCTCGACCCGGAGAACGAGCAGATGCTGGTGGACCCGGCCCGGGAGAAGTACTGGATGCCGGTGGACCTCTACATCGGCGGGGCCGAGCACGCCGTGCTGCACCTGCTCTACGCCCGCTTCTGGCACAAGGTGCTCTTCGACATCGGCGTGGTGAGCACGCCGGAGCCGTTCATGAAGCTCGTCCACCAGGGCATCATCCTGGGCGAGGACGGGGAGAAGATGTCCAAGCGCTGGGGCAACGTCGTCAACCCCGACGACGTCATCGACCAGTACGGAGCCGACGCCCTGCGGCTCTACGAGATGTTCATGGGGCCGCTCGAGGCCATGAAGCCCTGGAGCACTCAAAGCGTCGAGGGCGTGACCCGCTTCCTCGACCGGCTCTGGCGCCTCTGCCTCGAGGAGGACGGCACGCCCAGCCCGATGATCACGGACGACGCGGCGGAGCAGGCTACCGAGCGGCTCGTCCACCAGACCGTGAAGAAGGTGACCGAGGACATCGAGAACCTCAAGTTCAACACCGCCATCGCCCAGATGATGGTCTGCGTGAACGAGCTGACGAAGCTCGAGCGCCGCCCGCGCCGGGCGCTGGAGGCCCTCGTGCTCGTCCTGTCGCCGTTCGCCCCGCACATCGGCGAGGAGCTCTGGCAGCGCCTGGGCCACGCCGGAAGCCTGGCGCACGGGCCCTGGCCCGCCTGGGACCCGGCGCTGGTACTCGAGGACACCGTCACCGTGGCCGTGCAGGTCAACGGGAAGCTTCGCGCGACCCTGGAGCTGCCCAGGGACCTGGGGGCCGACCAGGCCCGGGACGCGGCCCTTGCCGACGAACGCATCCAGAAACACCTCGAAGGCGCGACGCTCAAGAAGGTGATCCACGTCCCGAACAAGCTCGTGAGCCTGGTCGTCGCGCCCAAGTAGGTGGCGTGGCCTCCGTCATGGAAGCCAGTGGGGGAGGTCCGCGGGCTTCCGGCCTCTGCTGCAGCCAGCCGCTGGTCGGCCGGAGCCCGGCACCCTGATCCAGCCGTAGGTTGACATAATAGGTCTTATGCGCCATTCGATACCGCCGGCCCTCGGAGGTCCTCAACGCCCCCTCAGCCCCGATCCAGCGCTCCCAGGAGCCTCCTGGGACACCGGCTGTGGTAGTCCTCTGCCTCCCAAGCCATGCTCCGACCCGATCGTGCCCAGGAGGCCGCCGCTCCCATGCAGTCCGTGAACCCAGCCACCGGGGAACTCATCCGCGAGTACCCGGAGCACGACGAGGACCAGGTCGCCCGGCGGCTCGAGCGCGCGGGCGCAGCCTTCCACGCGTGGAGCACGCGCCCGGTGAGTGAACGCACGGACCGGCTGCGCGCCCTGGCGGACGTCCTGCGCGCCGACCTGGCCAGCCACGCCGCGCTCATGACCGCCGAGATGGGCAAGCCCATCGCCCAGGCCGAGGCCGAGGTCGAGAAGTGCGCGACGACCTGCGACTGGTTCGCCGACCACGCGGCAGCCCTGCTCGAGCCGGAGCCCGCAGCCACCGAGGCCACCGCGAGCTACGTGCGCTTCGACCCGCTGGGCGTGGTGCTCGCGGTCATGCCCTGGAACTTCCCGTTCTGGCAGGTGATTCGCTGCGCCGCGCCCGCGCTGGCCGCGGGCAACACGGTGGTCCTCAAGCACGCCTCGAACGTGCCGGGCTGCGCGCTCGCCCTGGAGGAGGCGTTCCGCAAGGCCGGCTTCCCGGAGGGCGCCTTCACCACGCTGCTCGTCCCCGCGCGCGCGGTGGGCGAGATCATCGCGCACCCCGCGGTGCGTGCGGTCTCGCTCACGGGCAGCGAGGCCGCGGGCCGACAGGTGGCCGCACTCGCGGGCGCCTCGCTCAAGAAGACCGTGCTCGAACTGGGCGGCTCGGACGCTTTCGTGGTGCTGGCCGACGCCGACGTCGAGTACGCCGCGCTCCAGGCGGCACTCGCCCGCACCCTCAACAACGGCCAGAGCTGCATCGCCGCCAAGCGCTTCATCGTCGAGGAGCCGATCGCCGCGCGTTTCGAGACGGCGTTCATCGCGAGCATGGCCTCGCTGCGCGTGGGCGATCCTCGCGATCGCAGGGTTCACGTCGGTCCGCTGGCGCGTCCGGATCTGGTGGATGAGTTGGAGGGCCAGGTACAGCGCACCGTGGCCGCGGGGGCAGCGCTGCGGCTGGGTGGACGGCGGCAGGAGGGCCTCGGCTGCTTCTTCCCTCCCACCGTCCTCACCGGCGTCGAGCCGGGCATGGCGGCCTTCGACGAGGAGACCTTCGGCCCGGTCGCGCCGGTGACGCGCGCCCGCGACGCCGAGCACGCGCTCGAACTGGCGAACCGCTCGCGCTACGGACTGGGCGGCAGCATCTGGACCGCGGACGCTGAACGCGCCCGCGCGCTGGCAGCGCGCTTCGAGGCGGGTGCCGTGTTCGTGAACGAGACCGTGAAGTCCGACCCGCGCGTGCCCTTCGGTGGGGTGAAGGATTCGGGCTACGGCCGCGAGTTGGCGGCCTTCGGCCTGCGGGAGTTCGTGAACGTGAAGACGGTGTGGGTGAGATGAAGACTCACGCCCCCGGGCGGGCACCCAGGGGGCGCGTGGGAACCCGCCCGAGGGAGCGCCCTCACGCGCTCCACATGTACGCCCCGTACGAAGCATCGGGCACGGAGAAGCGCACCAGGTCCGCGGCGGGCAGGCTCTCGACCGGCTCGCCGCCCTGCATGAGCTGCACCAGCAGGTCCACGTTGTCCCCGGCCTTCAGGCCCAGGCTCGCGAAGGGCAGCCCCAGCTCGAGCACGGTCCCGACATGGCATTCGCCGCCCGGCATGGGCGCGGCCACACCGTCCTCCGCGCGGAGTACGACCGGCCGCGCGCCCGTCTCGAGCCCCTGGATCATCACGCGGACGGGGTGCGGCGCCAGGAAGTCGAGCAGCAGGTCGTACTCCGCGCCCGGGGGCGCGTTCGCGATGAAGTCGAGCCGCACGTAGAAGCGGGCGTCGTCGTAACCGAAATACAGGTCGCGGCCGATCCCGGCATCGCGGTGCATCGAGCCGCCGCCTGCACCCAGCCGGTGACGCCCGGCCGCGTACCACTCGTAGAAATGGGTCGGCCGGCCGTCGATCGTCGGGTGCACGAAGCCCAGTGGTTGCGTGGCCAGGTCGGGGCGGTGGGTGAAGCGCGACACCGCGACCTGCAGCCAGCTCGGCGCGGGCAGTCCCGCGCGCTCGTAGACCGCCTGCAGGTGCTCGCGGAAGATGCGGTCGAAAAGCCCCTTGTCCTCGGTGTAGTGGTCCTCGCCGAACCACCAGAACCAGTCCGAGCCTTCGGCGGCGTGGAGCGATTCCCACGCGGCCGGGCAGTTCTCGGGCGTCTTGCGCGCTTCGACCAGCGCGCGGCGCGCGCGGGCCAGCAGCTCCCAGGCCCGGTTCTTCTCGGGATGCCCGATCCAGATGTGGAAGTCGGCATCGATCCAGGAGCCGGAGTGGAGGTCGCGCAGCTCGGCCGAGGGCGGCGTCTTCGCCAGCACCTCGGACGGCGTCACGGTGCGGATATCGGGCGCCGCCTCGAGCGCGGTATAGAGCGCCTCCAGGAACGGTCCGCCGTCGGCCGGGTAGTTCTCCCAGCAGTTCTCGCCATCGAGGATCACCGCGACCAGCGGGCGCCGCCCCGGGATGGCCTGCTCGCGGGCGATGCGGCGCAACCGCGCGATGAAGTCGGCGACCGCCTCCGCGGTGTCCCAGTGGTAGTAGACGAAGCCGATGCGGTCCGAGAGCTCGCGGTCGCGGAAGAAGAAGTCGACCGCCCCGGCCGCCGTGCGGTAACGCCACGGCTGGTAGAGCACGGGGTGGTGACGCTCACCCACGGGCAGCGACTGCCACAGCACGCCCTCGTCGGTGGCGAGCCAGCGCACCCCCGCGCGCGCCGCCAGCTCCACGGCCTCGGGGCTCACACTGCCCTCCGGCGGCCACATCCCCGCCGGGCGGGAGCCGAAGGCGAGCGCATGCCGGTCGAAGGCGCGCCGGATCTGGCGTTCGGCGTCCTCGGGCGCGGCGAACAGCTCGCTCGGCAGCGCGATCTCGGGGCGCGCGCGCCGCGCGGCGCGCACGTCCACCAGCAGCGGCAGGATCGGATGGTAGTAGGCCGACTCGGAGAGCTCGATCTGCCCGCGCTCGGCCAGCGCCCGGTAGGCCGGGATCACCCGGGCGACGATGCGGCGGTAGAGAATCAACAGGCCGTCGCGGTGCTCCTCGAGGAAGTCACCGCCCGTGGCCACGGCCGCGACCGCCTCGGGCTCCCCGAGCAGCAGCGGGTCGAGCCAGGCGAGCAGGAACCAGCACTCGAGCGCCAGGATCTCCGCGACCGTGGGCTCGTTGAGGCCCGAGCCGCGCGCGCGGGCGACCCGCAGGCCAAGCGCCCGGTAGCGAGGCCAGCGCTCCAGCGCATGCCGCGGGGCGGCCGCGCAGCGTGACAGCACCGCGGCACGCTCGCCGTCGGTCAGGCTCTCGACGGGCTTCGCGAGCAGGTCGAACAGGCTCTCGTGGCCACCGGCCGCCGCCTCGTCGAGCTGATCCAGCAGCGAGGGGACGAAGTTGAACGTGGCGTGCACACCCGGGTGACCCTCGAGGTGGAGGGCCATGTCCAGGTAGTCCTTGGTGGCGTGCAGGCGCACCCACGGCAGCAGGGCGCGGCCCTCGCGGGGGCTGCGGTAGTCCGGCTGGTGGTGATGCCAGAGGAAAAGCAGATCGACCGGGGACTGCTCGCCCAAGGCGTCCTTCCCGAGCGGCCGGCCGCCTCAGCGCGGCGCGGCAGCCAGCTCTGCCCGCAGGATCCGGGCGCGATTCGCGTACGAGGTCTCCCCATACTCGTCGAGCAGGCGCTTCAGCACCTGGTCGGCTTCCTTCGGCTGGTTCATCTGCCGGTGGCAGCGCGCGGCTGCGTAGAGGAACTCGGCCGACGATTCGCGGTCGAACTTGCCCACCAGGCCTTCGTAGACCGGGGCGGCATCCTTGAACTGCTGGTCGCTCTCGAGCGCATAGGCGAGACTGCGGCGCACGGCGTCGGCGACCAGTCCGGACTTCTTCCTGGCGAGGAAGAGCTGGTACTCCGCGGCCGACTCCTTGAACTTCCCGAGCCAGAACTGGTCGTCGCCCGCCAGCCGGTGCGCATCGGTGCCGCTCGGGCTGTTGGGCCACTGCTCGGCGACCTGCCGCGCCATCGGGAGCGAGCGGTCGTAGGCGCCCTGCCAGAAGAAGAGGTTCGCCTCGGCCAACTTCCCGGCCGCCGCCTCCTCATCGGCCGCGCGAGCGCGCAAGGTGAAGAACGCGCCGATCGCGATCACGGCGATCACGCCCACCCCGATCAGAAACATCCGCCCGTACCGCGCCCAGCGGGAAGAAATCGAGTCCAGGAGCTTTGCCCCCGGATCCTCCAGTCGAGCCGACTCTCGCTCTAACGTCAAGACACTCCTCCGGTTCGAAGGACGGACTCAACCTCGGACCGAGGTCGAGTGAACAGCGACGGACGAAGAACCTTAGCCCGTGGCCGGGTGACCGTCAAGCCACGCGCGAATCCACAGCCACGCCGACTCGCGGCGGGGCGCAGACACGGGGCGGGGCACCCGCCGAAGGCGGGCCCGCGAGCGTGTCCTTACATAGCCGGCTTCCGGTCCGTGCAAGCCCCGCCGCCTTCATCCAGGCACGAAGCGGGGCCGGGTGCCGGTCACGGCGCGCAGCGCACGCAGGCGACCGACCCGTGCACGCGAACCAGCATCTCCGCCCGCGTCCCGCACGAGGGGCACTGCGGCAGGTCGGGGCGCCCGCGCGCCACGTCCACCAGGCTCTTCAGCCGCACGTGCACCGCTCCCGAGCGCAGCTCCTGCTCCAGGTCCGCGACCGGCCAGGCCCACTCCGAGAGCCCCCAGACCCGCATCTCGGTCCGGATCGCCCAGCGCCCGCGCACCTCGGCCGCGCGCCGGTCCCACTCGAGCTTGATCGACGTGCTGTCGCCCTGCTCGAGCTCCACCTCGTCGCCGTTCGAGGTGCGGCGCCGCAGGCGCTCCTGCTCCTCCTCGAGCCGGGCCGTAAAGAAGGCGCCCAGGCGCTCCAGCTCGGCGTCGCGCAGCCGGCCCATCTGCCGCTCCCATTCGTGCTCGCGCTCCTCGAGCAGCCGCTCGAAGTGGGCCCGCGTGACCTCCATCCAGCGCGCGCGCTGCTCGGGCTCCAGTTTCTCCTGCATCTGGTAGAGCCCGTCGCGCGAGCGCACGTCCGGCACCTCGGGGGCGCTGTGCCATTCCAGCAGCTCGCCCGTGGGCCCGATCAGCACCACCCACGGCTCCTGCCAGGGCAGCCCGCCCCAGCGCGTCGCCACCGCGTGGAAAGAGACGCGCCGCTCATAGCGCACGGGCCCCAGGCGCGCCGGCCCCCACGACAGGCCACGCACCTTGCAGACCGTCGCGAGCCCCTCCTCGCTCACCCCGGGCACGTGCGCCAGCGCCGTGCGCCGCGTGAGCACCGGCTCCTCCATCGCGGCCTCGAGGATGCGCCGCCCGGCGCTGCTGCCGGGTGCGGTGAACCAGGCGCCGCGCGGCAGGGTCGCGCGCAGCGGGTCGAAGACCAGGCGCACGCGCTGGCGGCGCCACCGGCGGCGCAGGGCCGCCGCCAGGTCCACCTCCCAGTCGCCACGCGCCGCCGGCTTGACCGTACAGCCCTCGGCCTCGAGCCAGCGGCCCACGAACTCGCGCCATTCGGGCGGCAGGCTGGGGGCCGGCGCGGGCGACATGCCGGTCCCGCCGGCGCTGCCCGGCCCCCGTCGCGCATCGGCGCGCCGGGCCGCCGCGCTCTTCGCCGCCCGCCGGGGGGGGCTCACGCCTCCTCCTTCTCGGTCACCGAGGGGAACAGCCAGTCCTCGGAGTCCTTCTGCTGCTGGTAGAGCCGGCGCGCCACCACGAGGTGCTGGGCCAGCTCGGCGAACCTGCGCTTGCGCACCCGCGGGTTGGTGGACTCGGTCCAGCGGCGGAAGACCTCGTCCTCGAACGAGCCCGAGGCCTGCCAGGTCCCGAGGATCTCCTCCATCTCGCCCACCACCAGTTCGAACATGCGGATCTTGCGCTCGAGGATCTCGAGCACGTAGGCCTCGATGGTGCCGCGCGCGACCAGGTTGATCACCCGCACCGGGTGGCGCTGACCCAGCCGGTGCACGCGCCCGATACGCTGCTCCACGCGCATCGGGTTCCACGGCAGGTCGTAATTGACCACGATGCGCGCGAACTGGAGGTTCCGCCCCTCGCCACCGGCCTCGGTGCTCACGAGCACCGGCGAGACGGTGCGGAAGTGCTCGAGCGCCTCCTCCTTCTCGCGCCAGCCCAGCTCCCCGTGGAAGACCGACGGCTCCACGCCCGTGGCCGCCAGGGCCGAGACGATGGCGTCCTGGGTGGAGCGGAACTGGGTGAAGATGATGGCCTTCTCCCCCGCGAGCCCGTCCAGCACGCGCTGCAGCGTGCGCAGCTTCGAGGGACTCGCCGAGACCACCTCCGCGCGCGCAGCCAGCAGCTTCAGTTGCCGCTGGTCGAGCCCGTCCGGGCGATGCGTCAGGCGCACGAGCGTGGCCCGCGCCGCGGCCCAGGACGAGCCCATCTCCTTCTGCAGCACCATGAGCGTGAAGTAGTGCGGGCGACCGGGCCCGCCGTGCTCACCGTGGACGGCGTCGGCCACGAACTCGCTCACCTGCCGGTAGAGACCGCGCTCGGCCGCGGTCTGCGCCACCCAGCGGGTCTCCACCTTGCGCGGGGCGAACACCAGGTCGGTGTCGCCGCGCCGCGTGCGGATCATGACCACCTTGAGCAGGTTGCGCAGCCGGGGCGTGTTGCGCGGCGTGCGCTTGTCGTGTCCCGAGAGGAAGTCGCGGCGGAACTGCGAGAACGTGCCCACCGTCCCGGGGCGCGTCAGCGTCACCAGGTTGTAGAGCTCGCGCATGTCGTTCTGCACCGGCGTGGCGGTGCAGAGCAGCAGGTAGCGCGGGTTCAGGTCGTTCACGAACCGCCAGCCCAGGGTCAGGTGGTTGCGCAGCCGGTGCGCCTCGTCCACCACCACCATGTCGTAGTTGGCGCCGCGCACGCGGCGGCGGTGGCGCTCGTGCCGCGCGGTCTCGAGCGAGGAGATGACCAGCGGATGGCGGCCCCACAGCCCCGCCGGGCCGCGCGAAACCACGAAGTCGAGCTCGAACTTCTCCCAGAGCTCCGCGCGCCACTGCTCGCAGAGCGAGGCCGGTACCAGCACCAGCACCGTCCGCGCCGCGCCCCGCAGCAGGTACTCCTTGATGACGATCCCGGCCTCGATGGTCTTGCCGAGCCCCACCTCGTCGGCCAGGATGGCGCGCCCGTTCAGGTCGCGCATGACCTTCACGCAGGCGGCGATCTGGTGGGGGAAGCGTTCGACACCGCGCAGCGAGTCGAGCGAGATGAGCCGGTCCGTGCCGGCCCAGCCGGACCAGCGCTCGGCCTCCGAGTGCAGCTCGAAGCGCGGGGCCGGCACCGCCCGGCCACGCTGCCAGGCCTCCAGCAGCCGGTCGCCCTGGGCGTGCCAGGCGCGCGCGGGCGGTGAGGCCTCGCCCGCCACCGGCGATGGCGCGCCCGCCTCCACGACGACCCACTCGCGCTGCGCCGAGAGGCGGCGGAGCTGGCCGTCGAAGACCACCTCCAGCACCTCGCGGCCGCGGTCGGTGCGGACCTCGACCACGAGCCCCTCGCCGAACTGCGGGTGGCGCAGCCGCTGGCCGACCTGGTACGCCTGGGCCTTCGTCAACTCCACAGCGCGGCCTCCTCGCCCGGCGCGGGGATCGTCACCTCGGCCCCCACCTTCTCGCGCAGCAGGCCGGCCAGGGTCCCTGCGGGCTCGACCTCACCGTGCACCAGGAAGATGCGCCGCGGCGCGGGATCGAGCCGGCCGACCCAGTCCAGGATCTCGGCCTGGTCCGCGTGAGCGCTGAAGCCGTCCAGCGCCGCCACCTCGCAGCGCCGCCGGGCGGGCTCGCCGAAGATGTTCACCAACTCGGCGCCGTCCCGCAGGCGGCGGCCCAGCGTGCCCTCGGCCTGGTAGCCCACGAACAGCACGGTGTTCTTCGGGTCGCCGAGCCCGTAGCGCAGGTGGTGCAGGACGCGGCCGCCTTCGCACATCCCCGAGGCGGCGATGATGATGCACGGCTCGTCGCGCTCGTTGAGCGCCTTGGATTCCTCGGCGCTGCTCACGTAGCGCAGGCGCGCGAAGCCGAAGGGCGCGCCGCCGTGGTTCACGAAGGCCTCGTGGGTCTCGGCGTCGAAGCACTCGGGGTGCTGCCGGTAGACGCCCGTGGCGACACGCGCCAGCGGGCTGTCCACGAAGATCGGCACGTCCTGTACCCGGTGGCGCTCGAGCAGGTCGTGCAGGGTCGCCACCAGCTCCTGGGTACGGCCCACCGCGAAGGAGGGTACGATGAGCCGGCCGCCGCGCCCGAGCGTGCGCGTCACCGTCTCCTGCAGCGCCCGTACGGTCTCCTCCTCGGGCGGGTGCCGCCGGTCGCCGTAGGTGCTCTCCAGCACCAGCACGTCCACGCCCGGCGGGACCTCCGGGTCGCGCAGGATGGGCCGCGCGCAACGTCCCAGGTCGCCGCTCATCCCCAGCCGCAGGGTGCGCCCGCCGCTGCGGAACTCGAAGGTCGTGAGCGCCGAGCCCAGGATGTGCCCGGCGTCCCAGTACTCGACCTCGACCCCCTCGGCGAGCGCCCACGGCTCCCGATAGCCGTGCGCCTCGAAGCGCTCGAGCGTGGGCACGACGTCGGCCGGGCGGTAGAGCGGCTTGCGGGGCGCCTGGTATTTCGTCTGCAGGCGGCGATTCACGTGCTCGAGATCGCGCTCCATCAGGAACGCGCTGTCGGCCAGCAGCGGGCGCGCGAGGTCCGCGGTGGCCGGGGTGAGGTGGATCGCGCCGCGGAAGCCCTGGCGGACGAGCGTCGGCAGGTTCCCGGTGTGGTCGAGGTGGGCGTGCGAGACCACCACCGCCTCGAGCTCCGCGGGCGGGAAGGCGAACGCGCGGTTCACCCGGTCCGCCTCCTCGCGGTGGCCCTGGTAGATGCCGCAATCGAAGAGCCAGGAGCGCGGGCCGAAGCGCAGCAGGTGGCGCGACCCGGTCACCGTGCGGGCCGCGCCCTGGAAGGCGATCGCGA
>Ga0315276_10004455_pt1 | contig 12854 bp, 14 predicted proteins | sample YL17G05_0_MG_FD_204542 | JGI IMG/M metagenome (GOLD analysis project Ga0315276, IMG submission 204542) | Sediment microbial communities from Yellowstone Lake, YNP, Wyoming, USA - YL17G05_0 | ecosystem: Environmental > Aquatic > Freshwater > Lake > Sediment | place: USA: Wyoming | collected... | reverse complement strand
CGTATTAAGGACGATAAGGATGAGGGCAAAATATTACGGCTGATATTCTGAAAATTTCCCGCCACAAACAAAAACCTTCCCGGTATAAACATTTTCTTGCCGTTTTTATAATTTGATGATAAAATTCACTTATGGAGGATAAAAGGAAATACATAAGGTTTCAGGCACAGGGTTCCGTGGCTGTAAGGGTTAAAGACCCCGGCCATAGCTTTGAGGCAAGTTTATCCGACATAGGTATCGAAGGCATAGGAGTATACAGCAGCGAGAAGCTTGAGATAGGCAAAGAGGTGGAACTGGAGATCACGACTAAATATTCTGATAACCCTTTAAAAGCCGGCTGCAAAGTCATTTACGCCCAGCAGATGAGCAAGCTTAATCCCGAAGTCAAAAGGATAGGTTTCGAGTTTATCGAAGTTGACAAAAGAGCTGTCCGTTACATTGTAAACAGCATCCAGGAAGAAATCTGCAACAAAGTCAGGAATAAATAATAAGGCAGTAAGTCGCGTATTAATTTTTCAGCCACGGAGAAAGCAGTCCGCTTTGTCCGATTACCGCAGAGAATACCATAGGTTTCCCACTAATGATTCGGTCTCTTTGCTTTTTAGCGACGGGCAGAAGAAGTCTGTTATAATGAAAGACCTGTCCAGCCGGGGCGCAGGGCTGTTCGGCAGCTTCCCGCTTTTAGTCAGCCAGGAATTGACAGTTTTTATCAATACTGTTTTATTGGCCCGGCCTTTAACGCGCAGGGGAAAAGTCGTCTGGTCTCATAAATTAGACAGCGATCTTTGGCAGGCAGGCCTTGATTTCGGCCTGGATAATAAAATCGTATTCGTATGAATCCCATGTGTTCAACTAAAAGTTGAATTTTGTTCATCTAAATCCTTCAACAAATATCTTTCCGTAACCCTTGAATTTGCTTAAATTTATGCTATACTCTATGTTGGAATAAGGAAATATTTGACAATTTGGTCATTGCCGAGTCAAATCGGCACCTACTGAAAAAGGCTAACTAGCAGTAATGCTGGGGCGCAAAGCAACAGGCCCGACTTAAAGTCGGGTGGCTGAGCTGCCAAAGAGGTATAAAACCCTAAGAACTGCCTTTAGGGTTTTTTTATTTTCAGGCTGCTTGGCTTATTGGCCCCGGTGAAGTTTTCCGGGGCTTTTTTTATGGAGAGAAGATGGGCGCGATGTCAGTCATATCCTTAGCCAGGCTCTCGGTACTGAAAAGATCAGGCTTGCCTGTACCCGGCAAAAAATTAAACCTTTACCTTGAAATCTTCTTTCTTTGTTCCTTTATAGCATTGTATCCGATGAATTTTAAAGTTTCAGATATTGGTATAGTTGATTTTGACCGTTTGATTTATGTAGATAAGATAGAACCTAAGACTGATGATTATTATCCGGCGACTAAGATGACCCAAGACCTGTGGCAGTATTTAAGGCAGGGGTTGAATTATCTTGAAGCTTCCGGGAAAAATTACCCGCCTGATTTTGAACACCCGGGAGCAGTTGCATTCGGTCCGTTAGGATTAAGCAAAGTCGCGGTCGAAGATGTGTTTGAAAAGTTCCCTTCGATGGCAAGGTTTGGCAGGGAAGAAGTTTTTAAAGACCCGCAGGTCTATGAAAATTTTGCAAAATGCTATGCGGACCTTTTGCTGAGGCATTATTTGGGGCTGGATTACTGGAAGATGGATCAGAAACAGGTTTTTGATGTCCTCCAAAGGGCGTGGTTTTTGGGCCCGAATTTATATAAGCAAGGCGCCTCAATAATTGCTTCCAGAGAAAGAAGGACCAGGGAGTTTGTCGAAACGGCTCAGAATCCGGTCATGTAAAACCGCTTTCCGGATATTTAGAAATACCCTTGATTTTGTGCCGGATTTAAGGCATATTTATCTTATAACCTGTTTATCAAAAAAAGAGGTCAAGATGAAAAGACTGACAGCAAGAAAAATAGGCTTATTTATCCTTGCAGGATTTATGGTGTTTTTTATTTGCGGCTGCGAGACGATAAACGCGTTTCAATCCGGGAGCGTTAGGTTTCAGGATGTCAAGATGATGTCTAAGGCTGAGAACGTAGCAAATTCGAGGCCGTTAAATATAGCCTCTGCGGCCTCAGAAGAAGATCCATTTAGTTGCGGTTGGCAAAGCTCAAAAAGGCAATCTGAAATATTTAAGCCTGTTAAAGGGACTGATTCCTGGATAAAGAATAATCTTTGGTGATTTACTCCGGAAATATCCATATTTAGCCACTCTTCTAAACATACTCCTTTTTTAATTTTTCCTTGTAAAAGCCCTTCAAAAGTAATAAAATTTATGCATAGGAGGCCGTTTGATGTTGAGGAAAAATTTCTACGTCAGGTGTTCTGTATGCAAAAGTATTATCACAGATGACGAGCAAAGATTTTTTGACGGCTTTGACCCGTGTCCGGAATGCGGCAATAAAGGCTCTGTCGCCCGTGAGCTGTGGCCTAAACTGGACATGCTGGATGTCTTAGACAGCATAAAGTTTCCGCCTGATGTCAATGATGCTGGAAAATTAAAACTTGTTTTGTATTGCGCGTTCTTTGAAGCCCTTTTTGAGGATTTTCTCGCAGGCCTTCTTGATAAAATGAATACCCCTGCAGACATGGTAGATTACCTGCTTGAAAGCAATTCCAGCTTTTTGGAGAGGTTAGGTCTTTTTAAACAGACTTCCGGAGAAAGCCTTGAAACTGTCCTTGGAAAGGCCGATTACGGCGAATTTATTAGGGCGATCATGTTTTTAAACGACGAAAAAAACAGGTTTGTTGTCCAGGATCATGAGATAAACTTCGAATTATTGGCCAAGAGCTTCCAGGCCGCAGAACAAAATATGCTTTCCGCCTTTGTATTCCTCAACAATAAATTCCTCAGATAAGAGCCTTTTTGTTCCCTTAAACCAACCTTTTAATATTTTCATCCAAACCAGCTTAAAAAATTTTTAAAAAATTTCGGTTAGATTTTGCCTGCTCCTGCGTCTATTGTAGGTGAGGGCAGAAGTCATGATGCCGGCAAAGAGACCTGAAGCATGAACAGCCCTTGCTTATTGCCCGAAGCTGTTCGGGCAAAAGAAGGAGGAGCAAGATGGGTAAGAGAACATTGGTTTTTTGTCTGGCAATTGTCTTTGTGATGGGAAGCCGGTCAAAGGTCTTTTGCGGTCAGATGATATGGGAAGACTTAGGAAGTCAGCTTAATGAACTTTCAAGCATAGCAGTCAGCGCAGACAATCCCGGAATGATTTTCGCTGGCTCAAAACGCTCGGTGCATAAGACCGAAGACTCAGGTTCCAACTGGAAAAAAGTTTTAACAATAAAGGCAGGCCGAAGCTGTATCAATTTTATTGTTATAGACCCATACATTCGCGAATGTATTTACGCGGGTTCAGGAAGCGGCCTTTATAAAAGTATTGATAGGGGAGAAAACTGGCAGAGGGTTTTTCGCGGCAGGGATTATAAGGAGTCAGCATGCAACAGCATAATCGTATTAGCCGACCGTATATATTTAGCCACTCAGTCAGGAATATTTATCAGCAAAGACAATGGTATCAGTTGGCAGAGAGCAAACGGAGTTGCGGGCAAGGCAGATGTCAGGGCTTTAAGCTGTAATATAAAGCAGCCGGATTATGTTTACGCTGCTTCATCGATAGGTGTTTTAAGAAACCTTAGCTCTGAGGGCGAATGGGAAAGGCTGTTTGTGGAAAGCAAAGCCAAAAACATCGATGAAACAGAAGATCAGCCCGAGGAACCGGAAGAAGACAAAAGCGCGATAGAAATAAATCATTTAAGCCTTGATCCTGCCAATGCCGATAATGTCTATCTCGGGACTTCAAAAGGAGTCTTTAGAAGTATCGATAAAGGTAAAACCTGGGAGCCTGTAACAGACGAAGGTCTGCTTAATAAAGACGTGAAATTTTTATTTATCAATTCCAGGTCTGAAATTTATGCAGCGGCCAAATCAGGGATATATGAACTCAAGGGAAACCGCTGGCAGGATTTGTCAGGCCGGCTTGTAGCCGGTGAAATAAGGTCCCTGGTTCAGGATAGCCAGGCCAGAATTTATGTGGCAGGCGAAAAGGGGCTTTTCAGATCAGTAATGTCGGATCCAGGAGATGATACGAAAAATAAGATTGTATCAGTGCATTCAAAAGGCGAGCCTTCAATATCAGAAGTCCAGCAGGCAGCTATCAGGTATGCTGAGGTCAGCCCTGAAAAAATCCAGAACTGGCGGAGACAGGCGGCAAGGAAAGCGTGGTTGCCGGAAGTAAGCATGGGTTTGAACAGGGATACAACTGACCTCTTGCACTGGGAATCAGGGTCTACCACCAAGACTGACGACGACTTTTTGCGTAAAGGCAAAGAAAGCATTGACTGGGATATATCTTTAAGCTGGGACCTGGGAGAGCTGATCTGGAACGATGATCAGACTTCGATAGATGTGCGTTCAAAGCTTATGGTGGAGTTGCGCGACGATATCATAGACGAGGTGACAAAACTGTATTTCGAAAGGATAAGGGTAAAAAACGAGATTGACGGCCTTTCTTTCGAAGATAAGAAAAAACTCGCTGAAAAGGAATTGAGATTGCAGGAACTTACAGCCTATCTTGACGGTATGACCGGCAACTACTTTTCAAGATCGGGCCTTGAAACCAATTGTAATACAAGAAGATAAGGCGATGCCATGCAGGGAATCCATATGGGTTGGAAGACCCGATCTCGAAATATAATTACTTGAAAAGGGGATATATTTGTGGTAATTTATATTTCCAACTCATATTATTAATCTAATAAAATAAAGGAGCATGAGAATGGCTTTGGTTCATCTGACGGACAAAAACTTTGAAAAGGAAGTCCTGAAATCAGATTTGCCCGTGGTGGTAGATTTCTGGGCGGAATGGTGCGGTCCGTGCCGCATGGTAGCTCCGGTAGTAGAAGAGCTTGCAAAAGAATACGAAAATAAAGTAAAAATAGGCAAGGTGGATGTGGACGAAAGCCCTGCCACGGCGAGCAGATACGGGATAATGTCCATTCCCACGCTCATGTTTTTTAAAGGCGGCCAGATAATGGGCCAGCTGGTCGGAGCTGTGAACAAATCAGAACTCAAAAAAAAGATCGAATCAAACCTCTGAAGCCGGTTTTTTGAAAACCTATAAGTTTTTAGATTTATGAAGAAAGTATTTATAGCCGCCACCAACCAGAACGACGGCAAAACCACTGTTTCGCTGGGCCTTATCTGCAATTTCCAGAAGAGGTTCAAAAAGGTCGCTTTCATAAAACCCATCGGCCAGCGTTACCTCGAGGAAGAAGGGCTTAAGATCGACGAAGACTCTCTTTTGATCGAGGAGGTCTGCGGCATAAAAAGCAGCCTCAAGGACATGAGCCCGATAGCGGTTGAAAAAGGTTTTACTGAAAAGTACATAGCAAAACCGAATAAGGATTCCATTGCCCGCCAGATCAGGGATGCCTTCCGGCGCATAACCAAGAAGCAGGATCTGGTGGTCATCGAAGGGACAGGCCACGCAGGCGTGGGTTCTGTATTTGACCACTCCAATGCAAGCGTTGCCAGGATGTTCGGCTCAAAAGTCATCATTGTCTCATCCGGAGGTATAGGCAGGCCGATCGACGAGATAGTATTGAATAAAGCGCTCTTTGATAAAGAAGGCGTCAAAGTCCTGGGAGTAATCGTCAACAAAGTGCTTCCTGAGAAATTCGACAAGATCAACGAACTCGTAAGGAAGGGGCTTAAGAGAAAAGGCATCGATGTCCTGGGAGTTATACCTTATAATCCCATGCTTTCATACCCGACTGTAAAGCAGATCCTTGAGGAGACGAATTTCAAGCTTTTGTGCGGAAAGAACTGTATTGAGACATATATTTCCCGCGTTGTTGTAGGCGCTATGAGGCCGTCGAGCGCTTTGAAATTTCTTGTCGATGACACCCTTTTGATAACTGCCGGCGATTCCGAAGAATTGATAACCGCCGCATTGGGGTTTTTCCGCGAGGGAGAAAAGACAAAACTTAAAGTTTCAGGGATCATCCTTACCGGAGGCATGTTCCCGGAAAAGCCAGTGATGGAACTGTTGGACAGTGCCGGGATACCTGTTTTATACGCAAACGACGACACTTATTCGATCTCATCTACTGTTCACGATCTGACAATCAAGATACAGCCGGAAAACACTACAAAAATAAATACCGCCATAAAATTGATAAAGGATTATGTGGACATGGATAAAATCTTAAAGGGGATCTGATATGGACACGATTAAAAAAATTCGGGAATCAGCAAGGCAGGACAAAAAGACAGTTGCGCTGCCTGAATTCGACGATAAACGCGTAGCCGAGGCAGCCAGAGTAATAGAAGCCGAGGGATTAGCTAAAGTTTTGGTTTTGACTCCGGACAGGATAAACCCCCATGAAAAGGAAAGATACGCAGAGCAGTATTTCGAGTTAAAAAAGAGCAAGGGCATTGACATTGATTCAGTAAAAAAATTATTCGATGACCCGCTTTATTATGCTGCGATGCTAACCAGAGAAGGAAAAGTCGACGGTTTTGTCGCAGGTGCAAGCCATACAACTGCAGACGTATGCCGGGCCGCGATAAATTGCGTAGGCATCGACGACAGATTATCCATTGCCTCAAGCTGTTTTATCATGGTAGTCCCCAACTGTGCTTACGGCGAAGAAGGGACTTTTATTTTTGCCGACTGCGGAGTCCTTCCTGAGCCAAACTCAAGGCAGCTTGCCTGTATTGCCGTTGCAGCGGCTGAATTGGGACAGAAGGTCTTAGGGTTTGCTCCGAGGGCTGCGATGCTGAGTTATTCCACAAAAGGGTCTGCCAAAGGCAAATCAATCGACAAGATACAAGAGGGTTTAAAGATCCTGAAGGAAATGGCGCCTGATCTTTTGTGCGACGGAGAATTGCAGGTAGACGCTGCGATCGTCCCTGAAGTGGCGAAAATTAAATATCCTGACAGCCCTGTCGGCGGAAGGGCTAATGTGCTTATATTCCCTAACCTTGAAGCGGGGAATATAGCCTATAAAATAGTCGAGCGGCTTGCAAGGGCGCGCGCATTGGGGCCGCTTCTTATGGGGCTAAAAAAGCCGTGCAGCGACCTGTCGCGCGGGTGTTCTGTCGAAGATGTGGTTGACTGCGTTGCTGTCACCGCGATAAGGGCGCAGTAAAAATATGAAAAAACTTCTGATTTTATTATTGTTATTGATTTTTACGGCTGATTCATACGCTCAGGTATCAGGAGGCAATAAAATGAAAAAAGCAGTGATGGTCATAGCGCAGGAAAACTTCAGGGATGAGGAGTTGTTTGAGCCCAAAGAAGTTTTAGAGAAATCCGGCATTGAAGTTAAGATCGCATCTTCAGGGCTGAAATTGGCAAAAGGCGTGCTGGGAGGAACTGCAGAGCCTGAGCTTTTGCTTAAAGATATCAGCGCAAGAGATTTTGACGCGGTAATATTTGTGGGAGGAGCAGGTGCATCAGAATACTGGGACGATCCTGTTGCGCACCGGCTCATAAATGATGCTTATAATTCTGATAAAATAGTGGGCGCTATCTGTATAGCCCCTGTCACTTTTGCAAAAGCAGGCATTTTAAAAGGGAAAAAAGCCACTGTCTGGAAAAGTGAATCCGGACAGCTCAAAGCTGCGGGCGCAATTTATACCGGAGTAAATTGCCAGAAGGACGGCAAAATAATCACTGCTGCAGGGCCTTTTGCAGCAAAGGAATTCGGAGAAGAACTGGTTAGGGCGATTTTGTATTAATAACAACCGTGATTAAGAGGATAAAGCTATGATGAGGACAATGTTAAAATCCAAGATCCATAGAGCCAGGGTCACTGAGGCAAATCTTTACTATGAAGGCAGCATCACCATTGACAGCTCGCTTATGGAGAAAGCGGATATACTTGCGGGAGAAAAGGTGGAAGTTTTGAATTTAAATAACGGCATGCGTATCGAGACTTATGCGATTTCAGGCAAGAAAAATTCAGGCGTTATCTGTCTTAACGGGCCTGCCGCGCGCAGCGGCTGCGTAGGCGACGAGGTGGTCATCGTCTCTTACGCTATAGTGGACGGTAAGGCAGCCAACTCAATAACACCTAAAGTAATAAAAGTCGATGAACGGAACAGAATTAAAGATTAGGGTATTAGGCGATCCTGTTTTAAGGAAGAAAGCCAAAAGAGTCCAGGCCGTATCAGAGCGCCACAGGAAGATCTTGAGCCAGATGGCAAGGATAATGTATGAATCACAGGGCATAGGCCTGGCAGCGCCGCAGGTCGGCATAGAAGAGTCGATGATAGTTATAGACATCGGCACCGGGCTTTACAAGCTGATCAATCCTAAGATAGTAAAGAAACAGGGACGGCAGTCTCTGGAAGAAGGCTGCCTGAGCTGCCCGGGTGTTTCAATAAAAATAAAGCGCTCAAAAAAGGTTTTTGTGACCGCGATCGACGAAGACGAGAAACAGCATACTATCGAAGCGGATGCGCTTCTGGCTTGTGTTTTTCAGCACGAAATAGACCACTTAAACGGTAAACTGATCGTAGATTACGCCTCTCTGTTGAAGAAACTCACCCTGGGCAAAAAAATCCGGGGGGCGGCGGATAAGGGAAAAAATGAAGCAGTGCCCGAACCAAAAACTAAATTTGCAAAATTGTAACTGCACTTACGATCCGTGTGAGCGCAAAGGCATTTGCTGTGAGTGTATCAGTTACCACAGAAGGCAGAAACAGCTTCCTGCCTGTTATTTCCCGCCGGAAGCTGAGAGATCGTATGACCGGTCAATCCAGAATTTTTTAAGGATAAAATGAAAAACAGGCTCCCGGTCTGGTTAAGGCAGGATATACCGGATCAAAGGACATTAAAAGAAGTGAAAGCTGTTTTGGCTTTAGAAGTCAACACGGTCTGCAGCCATGCAAAGTGCCCGAATATCTGCGATTGTTTTAAGCGCAGGCAACTGACCTTTATGATTTTAGGCGACACCTGCACCAGGGCCTGCAGTTTCTGCGCGGTCAGAAAATCGCAGGATTCTAATCTTTATGTGGACCCGAAGGAGCCTGAAAAGATCGTAAGGATCATAAGCGATTTTGGATTAAGATACGCGGTCATCACCTCGGTAACGCGCGATGACCTTGATGACGGCGGGGCAGGGCAATTTGCAAGGGTGATAAACGCGATACGCGATTTCGATAAGGATATCAGGATCGAAGCCCTTATCCCTGATTTCTCAGGGAATGTGTCCGGCCTTGAATCGGTAGTAGCCGCGGGCCCGGATGTCTTGGCGCATAATATTGAAACAGTCAAAAGGCTGTATTCTTTTGTGCGGCCAGGCGCAGATTACGAGCGTTCTTTGCAAATTTTATCTGAAGCTAAAAAAATAGATCCGGGGATAATAACCAAATCCTCTTTGATGCTGGGATTAGGCGAAAAAGAGGATGAAGTCATAGAGGCGGTGAGGGAGTTAAGGGATGTCGATTGCGATATACTTACTTTAGGCCAGTATCTCTCGCCATCGAAGGCACATTATCCTGTACAGGGATTTATTTCTCCCGAACAATTCGGAAGATATAAGATGATGGCTCTAGATTCAGGGATCAGGTCAGTATTGTCAGGGCCCCTGGTCCGCAGTTCCTACAAGGCAGAAGAACTATTCCAGTTACATTCCGGGATTGTCCATGCGGTACAATCCCGGAATGTAATTAGAAAGAGGATTTATGTATGATCTGATAATAATCGGGGCAGGGCCTTCGGGTTTAACAGCAGCGCTTTATGCGGGCAGATACAGGCTTCAGACTCTGGTCTTAGAAAAGATGGTCGTAGGCGGTCAGATTCTGCTGTCCAGCACCATAGAGAATTTTCCGGGATTCCCAGGAGGCATAACTACTCAGGAGTTGATAGAGCGTTTTAAGGGACAGGTGGATGAATTGGGCGTTCCCTTTGAAACAGCCCAGGTTATTCAGATCTCCGAAGATATTGATTCGGAGACTTCGTTGTATAGCGTTAAAACAGAGGAAAAAACTTTGCAGACAAAGACAATAATAATAGCTACGGGAGCTCACTGGAAGCATCTCGGAGTCCCCGGAGAACACAAGTTAGTAGGCAGGGGCACTTCATACTGCGCTACATGCGACGCGCCCTTTTTTAAAAACAAAAAAGTCGTTGTGGTAGGTGGCGGAGACAAGGCCATTGAAGAGGCTATTTATTTGACAAGCTATGCTTCAAAAGTAACGATAGTCCACAGGCGCGAGGGTTTCAGGGCAGCTGATATTTTGCTTGAGAAGGCAAAGGCCAATCAAAAAATCGAATTTGCCCTTGATTGTAAAGTCGTAGAGATCCTGGGTGAAAATAAAGTGGAGGCCGTAAAAGTTAGAAATCTAAAGACAGACAAGACAGGCGAGCTTGCCTGCGACGGGGTCTTCATATTCATCGGCATAAACCCCAACACCGAATTCATTAAAAATGAGCTGGAAACAAACGACGCTGGATTTATAATCACAGATAATCACATGAGGACGTCAAAGCTGGGCATATACGCATGCGGAGATTGCCGCGAAAAAAGCCTATACCAGGTCATAAACGGCTGTGCCGAAGGAGCAGTGGCTGCGCATTCGGTCCACACCTTTCTTATGAATTCAAAGTAAAGGAATCATATGAGCAGATATCCGACGCATAATAAAAAATTGATCGAGTGGGTAGAAAAGGTTGTGAAGCTCTGCCAGCCTGATGATGTTGTCTGGGTCGACGGTTCGCCTGAGCAAAAAGAAAAGCTCGAAAAAGAAGCTGTGACTGCCGGAGAGCTTATTCCGCTTAATACGGAAAAACTTCCCGGTTGTTTCCTTCACCGGACCAATCCAAACGATGTCGCCCGCACAGAACACCTGACCTTTATCTGCACCAGGAAAAAACACGATGCAGGTCCAAACAACAACTGGATGTCGCCGCGGGCCGCTTATAAAAAGGCCAGAGCAATATTTAAAGGTTCTATGAAGGGAAGGACAATGTACGTAATCCCTTTTTCCATGGGGCCCGTAGGTTCTGAATTCTCCAAGATCGGAGTCGAGCTTACCGATTCGCGTTATGTAGTCTTAAACATGTTGATAATGACAAGGGCAGGTTCAAGCGTCCTTGAGATGCTGAATAAAGATTGGGATTTTACAAAATGCCTTCATTCGCTTGCTGACCTTGATGTCAACAGGAGATTGATCCTTCATTTTCCCGAAGACAACACCATATGGAGCGTAGGCTCCGGATACGGCGGCAATGTGCTGCTCGGGAAAAAATGCCTTTCTCTTAGGATCGCGTCGTTTATAGCCAGAAAAGAAAAATGGTTTGCCGAGCACATGCTGATAATGGGTATAGAGGAGCCGAACGGCAGGATCCGTTATATTGCTGCGGCATTCCCCAGCGCCTGCGGAAAGACTAACCTTGCAATGGTATTGCCGCCGGAAGGCCTGAAGAAAAAAGGCTATAGGATATGGACAGTAGGAGACGATATCGCGTGGATGAGGATCGATAGCGACGGAAGCCTTTGGGCGATAAACCCCGAGACAGGATTTTTCGGCGTTGCCCCCGGAACAAATTCACATACGAATCCCAATATGGTCGAGACAATAAAGAAGAACACTATTTACACAAATGTCCTTTTAAAACCCGACGGGACTGTATGGTGGGAGCAGGCTGATGGAGAAATACCTGCCAGAGGCATTGACTGGCAGGGCAGACCATGGAAACCGGGAATGGTCGACGGAAACGGCAATGTTATATTAGGCGCAAATCCGAACAGCCGTTTTACGACTCCGATAATGCAGTGTCCTTCAGCATCCTACAGATTAGAGCAGCATCACGGAGTCCCGATTTCAGCGATCGTGTTCGGAGGAAGAAGGCAGCATCTTGCTCCGCTTGTATATGAGGCGTTTGACTGGCAGCACGGCATTTTTGTCGGCTCGACAATGGCTTCGGAGCGCACAGCAGCGCAGTACGGAAAACAGGGAGAGGTCAGGAGAGATCCGATGGCAATGCTTCCTTTCTGCGGATACAATATGGCGATGTACTTCCGTCACTGGCTGGATATGGGAAAAAAGATGAAAAGCGCGCCCAGGATCTTTCACGTGAACTGGTTCAGAATGGACGAACACGGAAAATTCTTATGGCCGGGCTACAGGGAGAACTTAAGGATATTGGAATGGATAGTGGACCGCTGCGACAATGAAGTCGATGCCGTAAATACTCCTATCGGCTATATCCCCAGGCCCGAAGATATTGACCTGACAGGCTTGTCTTTACCTGCCCAGACACTCGAGAAACTTTTTCATATAGATAAAAAGAGCTGGTCTGAGGAATTAGAAGGGATCAACAGGTTCTTTAAGCAGTTTAAGAAAGACCTGCCGCAGGAATTATGGCAGGAATACGAGTCATTAAAGGAAAGAATACGCGGGGGAAAATAGAGGGAATGGCCAAAGGCGTTCTACTAAAGACAGAATTTAAAGATTTGAAACTTTTCAGGCGCGGCAAAGTAAGGGACGTCTATGATCTTGGCGATACCTTATTGATAGTCTCAACTGACAGGATCTCCTGCTTTGACGTCGTGCTTCCCAACGGCATACCTTATAAAGGAAAGGTTTTAACAGGCCTGTCCTGTTTCTGGTTTAAATATCTAAAAACAACAGTCCCGAATCATTTTATTACGGCGGATATAAAAAAATACCCTAAAAGATTTAAAAAATACAAAAGTGAGTTGTCAGGCCGTTCGATGATAGTAAGGAAGACAAACCCATTGCCGATAGAATGCATAGTCAGAGGTTATCTCTCGGGTTCTGGCTGGAAGGAA
>Ga0315276_10004454_pt1 | contig 12855 bp, 8 predicted proteins | sample YL17G05_0_MG_FD_204542 | JGI IMG/M metagenome (GOLD analysis project Ga0315276, IMG submission 204542) | Sediment microbial communities from Yellowstone Lake, YNP, Wyoming, USA - YL17G05_0 | ecosystem: Environmental > Aquatic > Freshwater > Lake > Sediment | place: USA: Wyoming | collected... | reverse complement strand
TCCGGCAGGAACATCGTCTCGACATGCGCGCGTGCCGTCGCGACGATGCTTCCCTGCAGCGAAACGATCGCCGCCTTGGGGCCGCTGGTCCCGACGTCGATCGCCAGCACGTAGGGACCGGGAGCAGACATTCATTCGCCTCACGCGCCGGCGACCCCGGCCTGGCGGCCGGGTCGCCGATCGCGTGCCATTACTTCGTGTGGTAGCTGAACTCGATGCCGTACGTCTCGGGGTCGTTGTAGTTCAACTGGTCCATCGTGATGATCGGCGCCATGAAGTTGACCCACCGCTCGTCGGTGAGGTTCTTTCCCCAAAGTGCCACCTCGTACCCGCCGCCGGGCGGCGTCCAGGCCAGGCGCGCATTGAGCATCGTGACCGGGTCCTGGCTGTACGCCGAACTGTTGTCGGGCGTCAGGTAGACCTTGGACTGGTATGAGCCGTCCGCCGTGGCCCGCAGCGAACCGGCGCCACCGATAGGTTGGGTCCATGACAGTCCGGCAGACATCGAGAATTCCGGGGCATTGATCAGTGTGTTGCCCGAGAAGTCGTTCCCCAGGTCGTCCACGAAATTCCGGTACTCGCTGCTGAGGAGGCTGACCGACACGAACGCTTCGAGTTGCTCCGTTGGCTTGACGGTCAACTCGGCCTCGAGGCCGTAGATCTTGGCGCTGCCAGCGTTCAGCTTGCGCAGGACCGGGACCGCTCCGGACGTGTCGTATAGGAAGACCTGCAGGTCCTTGTAGTCGTAATAGAACGCGGCGGTGTTGAGGCGCACGCGGCGATCGAGCAGCTCGGTCTTCAGGCCGACCTCATACGCGTAGAGCGTCTCCGAGTCGAATGGCTTCAGCTGGAAATCGTACTGGGCGGAGCCGCCGGGGTAGCCGCCGCTGTTGTAGCCGGTCGAAAACGAGCCGTACAGCTGGGTGTCGTCGTTCACCTGGTACGAAAGTGCCAGGCGCCCCGAGGTGTTGGTGAACTTGCTGGAATCGTCGGTGCTGACGACCGGCACGATGAGGTTGGGCTGGCCGGGGATCGCCTCGTCGTAGAACGCCGCGTACTTGAAGTCGATCTTGTCCTGCGTGTAGCGCAGGCCCGCGGTCAGGTTCCACGCGTCGGTGATCGCGTATTCAACCTGGCCGAACAGCGCCGCGCTTCGCGTCTTCTGCGTGTAGGGGTAGCGCAGAAGGGCGATGCTGTTCTCCGGGGAGAAGCCGGTAGGATTCCCCTCTGACATGAAGAACGGGCGCAGCACCCGAAGCACGTCGAACGAGCTGTCGGTTTCGAGGTTGTCGTCGAAGAAGAACGCGCCCGCGATCCAGTTGAGGCGGCCATCCCCGTTCGACTGGGCGCGCAGTTCCTGGCTCCACTGTTCCGGCTTGTCGATGTACACGGCGGTCAGCACGTCGTTCGGGCTGACATCGGTGTCCTCGAGCGTATTGCGGTCGACTTTTTCGTAGGCCGTGATCGACGTCAGCGTAACGCCGTCGAGCTTGAGCTCGCCGAGCAGAGACCCGCCGGACACCTTGATCTTCTCCTTGCCCTCGGTGTTGAAGTCGCCGGCATTGACGTTATGGTCGGTGTCGGCGTAGCCCGTGAAATCGAGCGGCACGCCGTTCTCGTCGAACATGGGGCTGCCGTCGAGGCCGACGCCCTGGCCGCGGTGCTGGAACTGCCGGGCACCGCCGTTGTTCTGGCCGGAATGCAGTGAAAGGCGCAGCAGCAGCGAGTCGGTCGGCGTGTAGTCAAGGATCGCGCGTGCCGCCCACATGTCCAGGTCGTTCAGGTGATGGCCGGTGACGCGATTCAGCATCCAGCCGTCGCGATTGTCGTACAGGCCCGACACGCGGATCTTTAGCTTGTCGTCGATGATCGGTCCGCCGATGCCGCCTTCGAGGCGCACTTCGTTGTAGCGTCCGTAGAGTACCGAGAGGTCCGTCGACAGTTCGTTCGTCGGCTTCCTGGAGGCGAACTTGATCGCGCCGCCGGTGGTGTTGCGACCGTACAGCGTGCCCTGCGGGCCGCGCAGGACTTCGACGCCCTCGCTGTCGAACACGTTGAAGAGCTTGCCGGCGTTGGCGCCGAGGAACACGTCGTCGACGTACACGCCGACGGCACCCGTGGTATTCGAATTGAAGTCGCCGATGCCCACGCCGCGCAGGAAGATGATCGTCGTGCTGGCCGCCGTGCCGCTCTGGAACTGCAGGCTGGGCACGAAACTCTGCAGGTCGCGCGGGTCGCGAACTCCCGCGTCCCTCAGCATGGTTCCTGTCATCGCGCTGATGGCGATCGGCACCTCCTGGAGGTTCTGCTCGCGCCGCTGCGCAGTGACGACGATCTCTTCCAGAGTGGACGGCGCTGTCTGCGCGACGGCTTGCGCCGCCTGCAGGCCAAGTGCGGATATCACCGCCATCGCAGCAATGCTTTTCATGATGTCCCCCCGATCTCGTAGTTCTAAGGCTGATCTTGCGTCAGGTCGATTAGTAGCAGATTCTTGTAAAAATTCAATCAGATATGATCGCGGAGGGGGGCTGACGGAATGGTGCCGGGAGAAGGTGTCGATGCCGTCGCGGAGCCGGTGCCGCTGACGCCGGCGAACCTCGCATCGATCCTGTGGCTGGGCTCGCTCGGGCTGTTGATCCTCGGTATCCAGCCGGTCGTGCTCGAGCCGCTGGTGCGCTTCGGCCGGATCGGCGAGGCCTCGCTCGGTTCCGCGGCCACGGTCGAGATCCTCGCGATCGCGGTCGGTTCGGTGCTCGGCGCGCGGCTGCTGCGGTCCCTGCCCGCACGAGCGCTCGCGCTCGCCAGCCTGTTGCCGTTCGTGGCGGCCAATCTCGCGATGCACTGGGTCACCGGTCTCTTGCCGCTGCTGGCGGCACGGGCGCTGTCGGGCCTGTCGGGAGGCGTGCTGGTCGGGCTGGCCGTCATGGCGATCGCGCGCGGTCGGCGGCCGGAGAGGCTCAGTGCCGCGTTCCTGGTCCTGCAGACGGTGGTGCAACTCTGCCTCGCGGCACTGATCCCGACCGTGGCCCAGCACCTGCTCGCCGCGGACGCGGGCTTCATCTTTCTGTCGCTGCTGGGTCTGGCAAGCATGCCGTTCGTCCTGCTGGTTCCGCAGCGCCTGCAGCCGCCGCGCCAACGTTCGAGCGAACACGTGGCTGCCGGTGCCGCCGCCTGGGTCGCGCTCGCCGGCTGCGGCGCCTACATGGTCGCCATCGTGGCCGTGTGGGCCTATTTCGGCGTCTGGGAGCACCAGCTCGGAATCTCGGAGCAGGCGATCGGCACGACCACTGCCCTGAGTCTCGCGGCGCAAGTCCTGGGTGCAGCGGCCGCAGGCTGGCTGGGACCGATTCTCCCGGCCAAACCTGCACTGCTGCTGACCGGGGTGGCGCAGGCGGCGGTCGTGCTCGGCCTGCTGCATTGGAGCGCGCCCGGGGCTCAAGTCGGCCTTGCGCTCGCCTTCGGGTTCTTCTGGCTGTTCGCGCTGCCGCTGCAGACGCGACTGCTTATCGATGCCGATCCCGCCCGGCGGATCGTGCTGCACCTGCCGGCCGCGCAACTCGCAGGCAGCGCCGCCGGGCCGACGCTGGCGGGCCTGTTCGTCACGACCGGGCGCGTGGACGGCGCACTGTGGACCGGGATCGTGGTGTTCGTCGTGTCCGCGCTGCTGAGCGGCCTCGGCCGGCGACTGCGTTAGCGCTCGATCTTGTACTCGACGTCCGCGCTCTGCTCGAGGCCGGCCTCGGCCTTCAGCGACCAGCGCTCGTTCAATGAGTAACGCAGCTTGATCGTGTTGATCGCCTCCGCGATCGATACGCCGTAGCTCACGAACAGCTTCGGCGAGAGGAACTTGCCGAGCGTGACGGCGGTGTCCGACGTGTCGGTGCGTTCCACGCTCACCTCGTCGAGGCCGATCTTGCTGCCGATCCCGCCGAGCAACAGGCCGCCGCCGCTGACCGCGAGGGTCTCCGATGCCTTGTTGACGCTGGTCGCCTGGCCCGACTGCAGTTTGTCGATCGAGCGGCCCGTCAGCAGGTAGGACAGCGCCTCGTTGCTCGGCATCGCCGGAGTCGAGCTGACCGTGATGAAGGGATTCGCCAGGCTGCCGCGGACGTTGACCGTGACGGTGATGTCCTGGTCCTTGATCGTCCGTTCCGCGGTGAGTTCGAGCAGCGGTTCGCCGAGCGGCGTGTTGTTGTAGCTCAGCTTGCCCTTGGTGATCTTCACGTCCTGGCCGAACGCCTTGTACTGGCCCTCGACGACGTTGATGGCGCCCTGGCCGCGTGCGACATCCCCGGGTTGCGTCAACACCGTGACGTCGCCGCCGAGGCGCGCCTTGAGGCCATGGCTGTCGACGCGCACCGCATCGCCCAGCACCACTTTGACGCGGCTGCGCACGCGCTCGAGCGTCGAAGGTCCGCTGTCCACGATTTCCGTGCCGACGACACGCTCGTCCTGCGACGTGCCGACCGACGTGCTCAGGTCCTTCGGCGAGATCCTCGCCGTCGGCACGGTGATCTCGCCGTCGACGTCGTAGCCGTCGGCGCCCGCGTGCAGCGTGAGGTCTGGGGAGGCGATGATGCGGAACTCCGGCGTGTCCGACACCAGCAAATGGTCGCCTTTCAGGTGCATGACGCCGGTCATTACGCCTTGCGGCCAGCTGAAGCGGCCGTCGAGGGTGACCTTGCCCCTGCCGGTTTCGCCCAGTGCGTCGAACTTCAGTTCATCGCCGATGAACCTGCCGTCGAGATTGACCTTCGCGAGTATCAGGTTGGTGCGGTACAACTCGAAGCGGCCGTCGCGGATGTGGAACTCGCCGTCGAACTGCGGCTCACCGAGCGTGCCGCCCAGCGTCAGCTGTGCGGCGAGCCTGCCTTCAGAGCGGTCGATCTCGGGCACCAGCAGCGGAAGCCCGGTCAGCGCCGCGGAGTCGCCGTGCAAGGTGCCGCGCAGCGGGGAGGAGAGCAGGTCCGCGCCCGGCCGACGCTCGGCCACCGCGCTGCCCTCGATATGCGTGCTCTCCGCGACATTGAGTTCGATGTCGGCGCGCAGGCGATCCGGCTCTGCGTACAGGTCGACGCGACCGCTGCCGAGTTCGACGCGTTGCGAGCGAAACTTGTTGCGTGGAATATCCACGGTCGGGTGGTCCAGCACCATCGTGGTGCCGCCGACCCAGTCCTGGCCGGGCGACTTTTCGGCCCAGCCGCTCGCCTGCAACTGGCCGTCGAACTCCTGCCAGCCGAGCAGCGAGCGCAGGATGCGCTTCAAAGGCCAGTCCTGCACCGAGTAGATGAATCGCCACGACGCGGGCTGTGCATGGCGTTCGCCTTCCGCGCACAGGCGCGATTCGCCCGTCGACAGGCACAACGGAGCCAGGCGCACGACCTCGGGGCCGAACTCCATCGCCGCCGGCTGCAGCAGCTTCGCTGCACCGTCGGGAAACGTGAACGTGGCCTCGTTGAGGTTGCCCCGCCACGTGCGCGTCGCGGTGTCGAAGTTGCCGGCTGCGGAGATCACGCCCCGGAAGGCCGTGTAGCGGCGATCCGGGCTGCCCTCCGACACCAGTTCGAGGTCGAGCCCGTGTTCGCGGGTGAGTCCGCTGGCGCGCAGGTTCACGCTCTGCAGGCGGATCCCGCCGATCTCGATCTCACCGGCCCGCAGGTCGACGTGCGACGGACGGGCGTCGCTCGAATCCAGGTCGAGCGTCGCGTCCGCGCGGTCGACCGAGAGACTGCCGTACCGCACGTGGCGCGCGTGCACGTCCGCCGTCACGAGAGGACGCGCCGCCGTCCCCTGCGCAATGCCCTGCGAGACGAGTTCCCCGGCAAGGCCTGGCTCGAGGATCGCGAGCGAGCGCAGGTCGGCATTCCAGCGCAGGTCCACGGTCGGTCCCCAGCTCCCGTTCACTTCGACGTGCGACTCGCCGTTCGCGATCCGCACCTGGCGCAGGTCGAACGTGCCATCGCGATGCGCAATCTCGCCGCGCCCGGTCAGTGCGCGGTTGAACAACGTGCCGGAGAGCGAGACCACGCGCGCAGTCCACGGCGCAGTGGCCGCGAAGCCCCGGCCCTCGATCGAACCCTTGAAGTTGATCCGCCCCCGCACCTCGGGCCGCAGGACCGAGATGTCGAGTGAGCGGCCCTGCACGTCGAACCGCCAGGGTTGAACGCCAGCCCACGACAGCCGGCCCGATCCGTTCACCCGACCCTTGAGTACGCTGCCGTCCGCGCGCTCGAGGACCAGTTGCTCACGATCGATCGACCCTGCCGCATCGACTGACGCCGCCGGGATCGACGGTCCGCGGACGTCGGCGCGCACGCTGAAAGCGTAGGGCATGGCGCCACCCAGCGTGTACACACCGCCGGCGCTTTCGACGATGGGCTCGCCACCGAGCGGCCAGCGGAACCGCGTCCAGTCTCCCTCGAGCGCGAGCCGCGGCGAGCCGTCGCCGATCGTCACCGTGCCCTGTGTCGAGACGGACAGCATCGAGCGCGGGAGCCAGGCCCGCAGCGATGCGATCTCCAATTGGTGCTCGTGCCAGCGGCCGCTGCCCTGCACGCGCAACGGACCTCCGTCGATCGCGCTCGACGTGAGCGTGCCGTCCACGCCGATCGACGTGGCGTTCGCCACGACGGCGACCGAACCGTTGAGCACAGGGAGTCGTCCGGCCGGCACCCACGGTGCACCGTCGAAATCGATGGCGCGCACCACGCCGACGAGGTGAGGCTTCTCGGTGAGGTCCAGCAGCGTGCCGGCGAAGCTGAGGCGCGCGGGTTGCGCGAGCGCGAAGTCGGCGCCGAGCCGTTCGAGGTTGCCGCGCACCTCGGCCGTGAAGCGGTAGGTGAGTCGATCGGGCAGTTGCCAGTGGCCGCCGACCTTGCCGCGCAGGCCCAGTGGCTGCGTTGCACGCAGGAACACCTGGCCGGCGACCCGGCCCGACGGGTCGTCGATCGTGAACGGCTCGACGTCGATGCGCCAGCGCGTGACGTGTGCGGAGCCGTCGACGTGCCGCACGTGATATCGATCGCCGCTGGCGAGCGTGAGCACGATGTCGTTCGCGGTGAAATCCGGGACGACGAGCCTCAGCCAGGCTGGCAGGAAGCGCGTCTCGGATGGCGGCTCATCCTCCCGGTGCTTGATCGTCACTTCGATCCGGGCTATCGAGAGGTCCTCGAGCCGCAGCGAACCGGCGACCAGGTCGCGCAGGCGAGGCTCGACGTGCAGGCCGCTGGCCTCGATGTGCACTGCCTTGTGGTCGACGACGACACGGTCGGCGGACAGGGATCCTGCCAGCACGCCCCGTGCTCCGCTCACCTGTATCTTGACGGTATCGAGCCGGTCGAGCTGGCGCAGCGCCAGGGCGAGTCCCTCGGGCGTGTAGAGCAGCCGGTGGATGAAACCGGCGGCTGCACCGCCGAGCAGGACTGCCACGAGAACCGCGCTGACCCAGCGCCACCTCATCTAGAGCACCTGGGTCATGTTGAGGTGTATGCGCGGACTCTTGCCCGGTTCGGAGAGTGCCTGCGCCAGGTCGAGACCGATCATGAGCATTGGCAGTTTCCAGCGTACGCCGATGCCGACCGAGTACTCGAGCGGTGTGTTCCAGTCGTTGAACGCGTTGCCGGTGTCGAAGAACACCGCGCCGCGAAAGTTTCTCGGGAAGTCGCGTTCGAATTCGACGCTGCCGACCAGCTTGTTTTCGCCGCCGCCGCTCGTCGTGGTGCTGCCGCTCCCGGAGGTCGGCACGATCGGGGGGCTGAGTTCGTCGATGGCGAAGCCGCGTACGCTGCGGTCGCCGCCGGCGAAGAAGCGCTGCGACGCCGGCAACTGCGAGAAGTGGTTCACCCAGCTGGTGCCGACTTCGCCGCGCAAGCGCACGTACCACGGTCCGGTGATCGGCCAGACGCGCTCGCCACGGCTATAAAATCGGAGGTACGACGCGTCCGACCCGAGCGAACCCGGGCTGCCGCTCAGTTCGAAGTAGTACGCGGCGTCGCGGACCCAGCCTGTCAGGAAATTCGGCGTTACGCTCGAGAAGCTGATGCCGGGGATCAGCAGCAGGTCGTCGGTAGCGGGTCCCGTCGGGAACACCGTGCGCTCCCTGTTCAGCTTGAGGAACGGTACGCGCTGCCAGTGGCCGAACACCTGCGTGAGACCGGCCGCCAGTTCGACGCGCTGGCTCTTCAAGTCGCCAAGGGTCTCGTTCACATAGCCGGCGGAGAACTCGAGCTTTTCGAAACTCGGATCGCCGACCGGGATCAGGTAGCGCACGATGGCCGACTGCTTGATCTGCGAGACCGTCAATTCGCTGCGTATCCGATGGCCCTCGCGGTTGGCGCGGCGATTGTCCCAGGTCAATTTGCCGCGCAGGCCGGTGTCCGTGCCATAGCCCGCGCTCACGGCATATCGATTGCGCTTGATCGGCTCCGCATGGATCGTGACCGGCACGGTCAGCGTCGCCGGATCGCGTTCACCCGGCGAGACCGACACCAGCGCGAAATAGTTACTGTCCTCGAGCGCGTATTGCGTCGCGTGCAGTTTCTCGGTCGAGTACGGCTGCCCGGTCGCGATGCGGATGTAGCCCTGCAGCAATTCCTCGTCGAGCACGTCCTGCTCGATGGTGATCTTGCCAAATTCGTAGCGGCCGCCGGTATCGAACTCGATGTGCGCTTGCGCCGAGCGCTCCTGCGGATTCACGAGCAGTTCGCGGCGCGTGAAGCGCGCGTCGAGGTAGCCGTCTTCCAGCGCCGCGCGCTGCAGATCGGTCTTCAGTTTCTCGTAGGCCGGGTGGTCGAGTCGCGCGCCCGGCCTGGCCGCACTGGCCGCGATCACCCGGGCAAACTGCGGCGCGTCCCGTCCGGCACCCGCCAGTTGCACGTCCACCGTCGTCCACTTCACCGCTGCGCCGGGAGTGATCTTCAGCCGGACGATCCAGTGGGCATCGTCGCGAGTCGTGCGGCTGCGAATCGTCGGGGAGTAGTAGCCGAACGGGCGCAGCGCATCGGCAGCCTCGTCCACGGCCCGGTCGGCGAGCCGGCGCACCTGGCCGTCGGTGAGGTCGTCGCGCGCCACGTAGCGTGTCAGGGTGAGGTACGAGCGGACGTTGTCGGCGATCGCGTCCTCCACGCCGTCGATCCGGATGTCGATTCGATCCGACGCTGCGGCCGCGACCGTGCCCCACGCAAGCGCGATGCCCGCGAGCACGACGTGCGCGAGACGGGGGAGCCGGTTGTGCTGAGGGGGCATCATTCGGGCGACTGATCGGCGTCCATGTCCGTGATCGAGAACTCGATGCGCGTGCTGCCCGTTTGCGCGCCGCCGCGATCGAACCTGCGCTCGTGGACGATCGTGCGGCCGTCGCGCTCCACCAGCAGCAGCGTCGAGCAGCGCGTGCCGTAGCGCTCGTGAATCACGAAGGGGGCCGACAGGGCGCGCTCCCACTCCGGCGGCAGGCCGGTCTCCGGCGTCTCGTTTTCCGCCGCCGGGCGTCGGTCGCCGAGCATGTCGAACAACGATTCCGTTTCGACGTCGGGCCCGCTCAGGAGTTCCGCGAACCTCGCGCGAGTGCGCCGCAGCTTGGGCCACGGCGCGTCGAGCAGGTGATTGCTGAGCCCATAGATTCCCGCTTCGAGCGTGCGCACCCCGGCGCCGTCTCGATTGGAGAAATAGCACAGCTCCCGGGGCCCGCCTGCCAGCAGGCTGAAGCCGGCATAGTGGGGTGCAGAGGCGCGCAGATCGTCGAGATATTCCTGCGGCGAGTGCGTGCCTGCCAGCAACCGCGCGACGAGCATGCCCCGTGACGGGGCGTCCGCCGACGGCGCCGCCTCGAGGTCGCGGAAGTTCGTCACGACGCCGAACCGGCCCGAGCGCGATACGCCCATCCAGCTGCCGGAGGCCCGGAGGTCGCGTCCCGACAGGATCCGCGGGTCGTCGTTCCACCAGCCGAGCGGCGCCGACGGGCGCTCGTGGAACTCATCGCGGTTCGCGGCCACGATCAGCCGGTAGTGGGGGTGGAATTTCCAGGCGGCGACGAGCAGGCACATAGGCCCGTAATTGTACGTTCCCCGGCCGGCCCTCAGGTCGTGCCGCGACGGAACCATCGCTGGCGTGCCGTTTTCGCAGCCCAGGCCAGCAGCAGACCACGGCCGCCAGGCACAGCAGCGGAACCAGTACCGCCAGGATGGCGAGGCCGGTGGCGCCGACCGTTTCGACGGTCGAGACGAGCGGATTCGCCAGGCCGCCGGTCATCAGCCCGGACTTGGCCCGCAGCAGTGCGGCACCGCCCTTGGTCAGTCCCGCCACGCCGCCCCCGGCGATGATCGCCACGGGCCACATCACCGCGGGCGGGACGTCTGCCATGACCGCGGCGCTCGCGACGATTCCGGCCGCGACCGTCGCTGGGCTCGCGAGCAGGTCGAGCGCATGGTCCACGCCCGGGATGTAGTACGCGAGCACCTCGAACACCGCGGCCGTGCCGAGCGTGATCAGCGCCGTGGTGCTGGCAAGCCACTGGAAATGGTCCGAGAGCGTGATGTAGCCCGTGCGGGCCGCGAGCCCGGCGACCAGCAAGGGCACGAAGACCCGGAAACCAGTCGCGGCCGCCAGGCCGATGCCGAGGGCAATGCTGAGTAGCGACGCGAACGTTCCGTCCATGCCGCAAAGTTACCAGAGGTGGAGGGCGAGTGCGTCCCACGCAGTCTTGGCGATCAGGCAGGACACGACGCCGAGAAAGACCTTGCGCACGAATGCACTGCCGCCGCGAATCGCCAGGTGGCTGCCCACCTGCGCCCCGATCACGTTGCACGCGGCCATGCCGAACCCGAGCAGCCAGAACAGCTTGGCGGTCATCCCGAACAACAACAGTGCGGCAAGGTTTGCGGCTGCGTTGACCACCTTGGCCGAGGCCGAAGCGTGCAGGAAGTCCAGCCCGAAGACGCGGATGAACAGGAACATCAGGAAGCTGCCGGTCCCGGGTCCGAAGAATCCGTCGTAGAGCCCGATGGCGCCGGCCGTAGCGGCGGCCAGCGCCAGGCCTCCGCGGGGCCGGTGTTCCTGTCCGAGATCCTTGTGCACGAGCGTGTAGACCAGCACGCCGGTCAGCAGCACCGGCACCAGCGCACGAAAGCGCGCCGGCGGAAACTGGGTGGCGATCCATGCGCCGACCAGTGCCGCGACGAACGCCCCACCCGCCGCGGCTCCCACCAGGCGCCAGTCGAGCCGCACGTGACGGATGTAACGGGAGATCGCACTCGACGTGCCCGCAAGCCCGGCGAGCTTGCCGGTACCGAGGAGCGTCGTGTGCGGCGCGCTCGGGAAGGCAGCGAACAGGGCCGGCAACTGGATGAGGCCGCCGCCGCCGGCCATCGCGTCGATCAGGCCGGCGCCCAACGCAGCGACCAGCACGAAGGCGATTTCGACTGTCACGAGTGCGCGGGCCGCGGGCTAGCGGCGCCCGGAACCCCAGAACTGCACGCCCGGTGTCTGTCGCAGCGGGAGATCGGCGCCTGCGTCGTACCAGTCCTCGATCAGCCGGAACGAAACCGACTGCGGCGGCGGCAGGCCCGGGAATCCGCAAGCGATCTCCTCGCGGGTGAACCAGCGGACATCCTCGAGTTCCTCGTCGGCCCGCGGTACCGCGTCGACCGCGGCGAGCGCGGTGTAGCCGATCATCAGCGAAGCGGGAAACGGCCACGGCTGCGATGAGTGGTAGTCGGACTCGAGCACGGTGACGCCGGATTCCTCGAGCACCTCGCGTGCCACGGCGTCCTCGAGGCTTTCGCCCGGTTCGACGAACCCGGCGATCGTCGAATAACGCCCGGCCGGCCACGCTGCCTGCCGTCCGAGCAAGGCGCGCTCGCCATCCGTGACCAGCACGATGATTGCCGGATCGAGACGGGGGAAATGCTCGGCGCCGCACGCCTCGTTGCTGCACTTCATCAGGTGGCCGGCGCTGGCGCTGGCGTTCGGCGCTCCGCAGACGCCGCAATGGCGGTGGCGGTGGCGCCAATAGAGCATGCCGCGCGCATAGGCGAGCACGCCGGCTTCCTGCTCCGCCAGCTGTGCGCCGATCATGCGCAGGTCCTCGAAGTGCGCGTCTGGCAGGACGTCAGGCGGTTCCTCGCCGGGCACGTCGGCGGCGAAATAGACGCGGCCGTCGAACAGCCCGAGCAGGACGAGTTCGTGGTCGGGAACGGCTGCGCAGAGCGCATGCGATGACTCGACGAAGGCGGCGGACCAGCCGCCCGGGCCGCCCCGCACCAGGCTTCGCGAGCGCCACACCGGCACCATCACCGACGCCGGGTCGCGCCGCGCGTGCGCGAAGAACTCAGGGTCCTTGCGCAGGTGCGCGGCGCGCTCGAGGTACGGACCGGAGAAGGCGTTGGGTCGGCGCACGGGACGGCCTCGCGAAGGGGAACGCGCAGTCTAGCAATCCGTCGCGCGGACGGGCGTCAGTGCGCGTACAAGCCCATCCGGCAGGCCGCGCAGTTGTCCGGCAGGAGGTCGAGGCTGTCGCGGATCCAGAGCGACTGGCAGTCCTGGCAGACAGCGAGCTCGAATTCGCTGTCGCGCGAGAGCGTCTGAAGCAGGTACCACGCATGCTCGAACGTGATCGCGCAGGCGGGGCAGAGGCTGCGGAACGTCTCGAATACATCGCAGAAGCGAGCGACCTCCTCGAGACTCGGCCGGTGCGCCGGGCCCGACCAGGCCAGCAGGCCGCAGCAGCGCAGCATCGAGCCGAGCGTCGCCGCCAGCAGTTCGTGTTCGAGCGTGCGCCGGAAATAGGCCATCTGCCGCGGCGACTTGCCTCGCCGCCGGCGGATCGGAGAGTCGGGACAGTCCCGCACGTAGTCGTGGAAC
>Ga0315276_10004451_pt1 | contig 12858 bp, 11 predicted proteins | sample YL17G05_0_MG_FD_204542 | JGI IMG/M metagenome (GOLD analysis project Ga0315276, IMG submission 204542) | Sediment microbial communities from Yellowstone Lake, YNP, Wyoming, USA - YL17G05_0 | ecosystem: Environmental > Aquatic > Freshwater > Lake > Sediment | place: USA: Wyoming | collected... | reverse complement strand
AGTAAATTTATCAAAAGTGGGGGTTTTTTGGTTAACCTTTAGTTACTTTTAAAAAAAGTAAAATAAATATCAAAAAAGTAAATTTATCAAAAGTGGGGGTTTTTTGGTTAACCTTTAGTTACTTTTAAAAAAAGTAAAATAAATATCAAAAAAGTAAATTTATCAAAAGTGGGGGTTTTTTGGTTAACCTTTAGTTACTTTTAGAAAAAGTAACATCAAAAAAGTAAATTTATCAAAAGTGGGGGTTTTTTGGTTAACCTTTAGTTACTTTTAAAAAAAGTAAAATAAATATCAAAAAAGTAAATTTATCAAAAGTGGGGTTTTTTGGTTAACCTTTTTTTAAAAGGTTTATATAAGTTAATGATAAACCTTCCGGCAAATCCTGGATTAGCTAGAAGATTAGCATATAGTAATTATGTAAGATCTAGATCCCAACAACAAGCACAGCCACAACAAGCACAGCCACAACAAGCACAGTATACCTTACCGTCAGTTTGGCAAGGTATAGATCGTCAATATGTTGGCCTTTGTTTAAACAAATTAATACAAAATACAACTGTAGAAATTACTACAATACCATTTTTTTGTTCTGTTTGTCAACATATAAAAGAAAATAATTGTATTTCTAGACATTTATCATGTGGACATACATTTCATATAGAATGTATAGAATATTGGTTAAAAGATAACACCAATTGTCCAATGTGTAGAAAAGATTTACAATAAAATAATTACTTTTAAAAAAAGTAAAATAAATATCAAAAAAATAAGAATTAATATCAAAAGTAAAAATTAAAATTATTTTAATATAATATATATGAGTATTCTTAGAGAAAATACAGATATTCCTATTTTTTATCAAAAAATATTTGAAACACCCAATTCAGATGTACCTTTAGAAGATAGAACTTTAATGTCTGTTCGCAAACAACGTGCACAAAGGTTAACTAATGAAAAAGTTGATAATTTAGTTTCACCAGGTTCATTTAATTTGACACCGGATGATAAAAGTGTATCTGGTAGTAATACTAGATTTCTATTTAAAAACTTGTATGGAGAAACACCTCTTACATTTTCTTTTTTTTCTAATAAAAATATACAAAATATTCAAGATTTAATTAAATTTACTGTACATAGAGAAACCGGATATGTAGTCGATAACCAATCGGTTAATGAATTGATGATTGTAATGAGATCTCTTTTTCTAGAATACAGTTTACATCCAAAATTAATCGATGAAAAAATGTCAAATAAAGAAAAATCCGAATTAATCATTAAATACAAAAACGAAGTCGCTAGACTTAATGAAATTGTTATCAATGCTATTGTACCAAAAATCATATCTCAAATACAACAATATCTTGATTATCTTAGAGATGCTAGTCAACAACCTTACCAGATGGACCAACCTAAAAACGAAAGTGTAATTGGACAAAAACAATACAGAAGTACAACACAAGTACTGTTTGGTGGAGATTTCTAAAATAATTACTTTTAAAAAAAGTAAAAATTATTATATATAAAAAAATTATATATAAAAATGTGTGGCCTTTAGATTGCTTTTACTTTAGTAATATATTTGTATGTTATAGTTACACCATTTCTAACAACTTGACGTTCTTGATTTATCTTTGATACATTGTATTTAAAAATTTTCTGAGAAGATCCACTTGTCGTTTCTCTTATTTGAATTTGCATAGACAATCTTTCAGTAATTTTATGATTTCTATAGTATTGCGAAAATGCTTTTCTAGCTGCTGCTGATGGGGTAGAACTAATATATCTACCACCACTTATACCTAAACTTTTACATGCCTTGTGCATAGATTCTACTGTAAATGATCTATTTTCCATTTATAGTTATATCAAATAAATTAAAAATTTAGAAATACATAGAATTTAATAAATGTCTTTTGAGGGCTTTGGCCCTACTTTTTTTAAAAGTAACTTTATGTCTAGTATTTCTTGTTTTAATTCCTTTATACATTCTAATAAAACAACTGTCATTTTTTGGTAATCTAACGAATAAAATCCACCTGGTGCACACCTTAATAATTCTGGAAACATATCTTCAAAATCTTGTGCAATGAATCCTATATGATTTACCATTGATTCATCGTTTATATAATTATATCTAACAGTTCTAATATCTGTTATACTGTTCAAAAATTCTTCATTTTTTCGCTTGAATGGTAATATGTTCGTTTTTAAACGAATATCTGACGAACTTGTAACTGTACCTCCTACATATAGGTCTTTTGATATACTTGCACCACCTAATACTGTTAAACTACCACCACTACCTACACCGCTACCATTTTCTGTCGAAATAACAGTTAATTTAGTACTTTGGACAACTCCATCAACGTATAAATTTTTAGATATACTAGTTCCACCTAATATAGTTAAACTACCACCGCTACCAATACCGCTAGCATTTGTAGTAGAATGAATTATTATATTATTTACATTTAAAGTCTTACCTATACTAGCACCACCTACCAATGTAAAACTACCACCATTTGTAATTGAGGCAGAATCTTTTGAACAACTTATTGTTATGCCACCATTTGAAACTAACGCAGAGTCACTAGTAGAACTGATATTTATAGTAGTTGTAGATATATCTCCCCTTACATCTAATTTTGCATTAGGGCTAGTTGTATTAATACCAACATTACCACCTGTTGTAAAAATGGAACCGATTGTATGTGATGTATTAGATGCTACCAAATTCACATTAGATATAAATTCAGTATTAGTAAAACGCACTCTTTCTAAACTATCTGTGTAAAACTTCATAAATGAAAAATCATTGTCATAAGATATTCTACCCTTAAAATCAACACCAGCAGATGAAAAATCAAGATTTGATCCAACTGACGAGTTTAATTGAATAGAAGAAGATCCATCTGATAATACACCCATAAAAATACCATTTTCTGACGGAGATGTATTCGAAAACGTAGTAGCAATATGAACTGGTGCAAGAGGTGCAGAAACACCTATTCCTAAATAATGATTTATATACAAATCAGATCTTATATTGGCATTTCCAGATATATCTAGTAAATAACCAGGTGAAGATGTTCCAATACCAATATTCCCAGAACTGTTTACACGCATACGTTCAGTATTTGCAGTAATAAAACGTAAATTACCATCATTTTCACCAGGTGATAATTCAGCCAATATTTTTGTAGTTTGAGCTATATCAATAACACCACCTAACGACCCCCAATTATTTAACCCGTAACCTTCGAATTGATTTGAAGTAGTATTATATCTAATATAACCCATTTCACCAGTTGGTCTATTTAAAGCGGTTCCTGTTGGGATTTTTAAAACAGGACCACCTACGTATAAACTTTTTCCTATACTAGCACCACCAACTGTCAAAAAACTACCACCGTTTGTTATAGAAACTGCATCTGTAGGACAACTTATAGTTATACCACCATCTACAACTAATGCTCCTGTACTATAATTAATAGCTTCATCGCTAGCCGTTATTGTCATGTACTGATAAGTAGTAGATCCAGTTCCACCAGATATACTACTACCTGAACCTAATATAATAGAACCCCCTATATATACATCCTTTTTAAAACTTGCTCCTCCAGATACAGTAAAAGCACCTCCATCATTTATATCAACAGAATTAGTAGCATCTACTATACGAGTTTTCGTAGAAATATCAATATCACCTGTATAACTTGCAGAAAAAATAGTACCAACATCAGAATTAACTAAACCAAAATTACCAGAACCAATTGAATTTACATTTTGACCCAAACTCCATGACGATCCTGTATTAACACTAGATGAAAAATTGTTATTTGAATAAAATATAATTTCCGTAGGATTCCCATTTGTTTGAGGAGATAAACAAATATGAGAACTCTCGGCTCTGGAAAAAATTGGACCATTAATACCAAGCCCACCATACAAAACTAACGAACCTGTTTGAGAACTTGTAGGAATATCACTATTTACTATTGTTGTTTTCCCACCAATGTATACATCCTTACCAATCGCAACACCACCAGCTATACTCATTGCTCCACCTGATGTTACACTACTTGCATTTACATTGGTAGATATACCTATACCTCCACTCAAAAAAATAGCCCCTGATGTATAACTAGTACTTATTTGAGTACTGTCAAAATTAATATTACCAGTAGCAGAATTCAAACTAATAGTACCATCTAAATACAAATTACCCTTTATACCTATACCTCCCCTAATCTGTAATGCACCTGTCGTAGCATTACTACTTTCCGTACTACTTGTAATAATAACGTCATTTGTAACAGTAGTAGCAGAATCTGTAACAGATAATCTAGTTGTAACACCATCTGGCAAAAAATTTGAAGTTCCACTATTTAATATTTGAAACCTTAAAGTTTCATTACCCGTATACATACCTATATTCCCAGTCCCTACGTTACCAGCCTTTAAAACCACGTGACCAGCATTTGTAGAATGATCATTTCCGTATAACTGAGCTATTGCATTATTAGCTAATGAACTAGATCCAGCTAATGCTAAATAACCATCATTTGAACCAACTGTTGTATTAATACCTATCAAACCATTTTTAATTAATGTAATATCAGATGTCATATTTTCCGTAGAAGAAAATCCTACACCCAAACGTGAACCTATTACAACACCACGTGTATGATTTATATTCATAAATGTCCATGTATTACCAACACTGTTTGAATTCAAATACATGTTACCATAATCAGAATTTATCCTTATATTATTATAATTGTCCAATCCTACAACATTAGCTCTAGACGTTCCTGTTATATCCAACCATTTCAAATATTTATTATTATCAATTGTCAAATTATCTTTAAAATTGTACGATGACATTATTACAATGGCGTTTTAAAAAAAAAATAATAATTTATCTCACTTTTTAATTAATCGTATTCCATTGAAATTAACCCAGAATCAACTTTGATAAAGTTCATCTCAACATTCTTACATTATAAACTTAAACATAAAGACAAAAACTTAATTATTATCACCAAAAAATATTATTATGAAAAAACATTTATTAAAATTACTAAAACAAAAACTTACTAAAACAAAAACTTACTAAAACAAAAACTTACTTTATAAAATTTAAAATTGTTGTTTCCAAAAATTCAATTCAGGGCATACAAAAGACATTGTCTCAAAGTCAGTTAGTTCTATCGTATTTAAGATTCGTGATGCATCCTCTTTTTCTTGCTTTTTTAAAATATATTCTTTTTGTAAAAAAAGAATACATTCATTATAAATTATAATCATTTTAACTAAGTTATCCGATTTTAATTCTTTTACAATATTTTTAACTGGGGTTTTACGAGTTGTTTTCTTATGTACTTTTACCGACGACTTCTTTAAAGAATTCTTATTACTTCTCAAATGCATTATATATATTGTACTCTGTGTAATTTTCTATATTCTTACATTTTTTTTCAATTTTTTACGTGGCGTACTTTACGTGTCAATAATACCTCTCTTACTAGATAAATTAAAGTTATCTGTAATATCAATTACTTCTGTTATTTGTAAAGTAAACGAGTAATCCAAATCGTTAAACTCGTATTCTGTTCCATCGTAATTTAATATAGAAAATTCTAATTCGTTTAATTGATTTAACGGAACTGTGTCAAATACTTTTGGATTACTTAAATATGAAAAAACCATTGATCCAGGTGATTGATCTAGACTAATTCTTGCAAAAATATTTTTTACGCTACCAGTATTTAACATAGTTGATAATTGTGGACAAGACAAAAATGCATAATTTTCTCCTTGTAAATTAATAGATCTACTTAATAAACTATTTTTCGTATTTGTTTGTTGGCCACTAAAACCGTGTAATAAACTACTAATATAAATAAAATTACCACCACCAGATTCTGATTTTACTGAAAAAACACCACTATTGTAAAATGATATAGTATGTTCATTTACAATTTCTCTTACCGTAAATAGTTTATTATTTATTTCATTTGATTTTACATTACCATTACCTATATCTGTAGAACCATATATATAAAAATTTTGATCAAAACCTATAATTCCAGATGTACCACCAGATACTAAAGGGTAAGAATAAGGTATTGTAAATGTATCACTACCTGTAACTGTTATAGTGTACCCCTCATCTATTACTGGTGTAGTATTTGTATTCTGTAAACGTACCATTTTACCAGTTGTAAAATTATGCGGTAATTGAGTTTGAATCTGTATTAAGGAACCAGATCCACTATCAGGAACACCGGATGTATTTTGTATACTAACAATATTATTAAAACCGTGATTTGGAAAACTTAAATTGAATAAACCAGTACTTATATACGCACCAGATAATTTAGATGCATCATACGAATTTAACTTGTAATTTATAATAATCGTATTAGCATTAGGTACTGCAAATACATCAAAAGAAATATCATTAATTGTAGGAGTTGAATATAAATTAAAAAATTTAACAGTATCACCTACTTGCAATTTATGATCTATACATGTAAATGTAGTAGTAGACACATTTAAAACAACATTTGTTATGAAAACTATATGTGTGGAAAATGGATTATAAGAAGCTATACTCCCATCCAAACCTGGAGTACGAGTCAATCCACCTGGTGGACTAAACCCACCACTAGGAATAGATCCAGGAATAACAAAACTAGTCTCTTCAAATATATTGTATAGAATATGAGTATCATCCAAAGATGGAGTAGTAGTCGTATTATATAAAGTTACAACCTTTCCTATATCACTTCTAGAATAATTATGAGGAGTAAATGTAGAAACTAAAATAGTATTTACATTAACATTCGATATACTTTGTATATTAAATGTTACACCCCCAAAAGTAATCTGGCCAGAATTATAACTTTCTAATACTAAAAGACTATCCAATCTTACATAAAAAGTAGTACTTGAAATAACTTGTGTAATTCTACGAGTACCATTTAAACTAGGTGTTGTACCACTTGATGATATAGTACATAACCCATTTAAATCAGCATTAGTTATATTATGAGGATCTTTTGTTACTATAGATGCTTGGTATAAATTTGCAATCGATTGAATATACATCTTATTTAAATCTGAACTATTTTCTAAAGGATAACCTATATTTGGAGCTACAGTAAATGGTTTTTCACCAAACAAAAATTTAAAAGGTGCAATCTTACCAGTTTTTACTGTATTACCACCTCCTAATAAAGTATCAGATGCTTTTACATTTATCTCTATTCTAAAAATATTATCATTAATCTTTGTTATTTTATGCCTAGCATTCAATGTAGTAGATTGAATACCAGCTATCGCTTTTACTCCAACTAAATATATATACTCACCGTCGTTATACCCGTGAGACGGTGCTGTAATTTCTAAAACACCTGTATTAACAGAAGTTTGAATAGGATTATTTGATAATTGAGTTAAAATCAATGACGTAAATGTCACAACATCCGTATCAATATCTAATGTAACTATAAAATAATGATAATCACCACTACCATCCTTTCGCCTTATTGTAGCTAATTTTTGTGTCAATTCTGTTTGTAAAGAACTTGACACGTAACTACCTATACGTAATTGCAGACTATATTCAGGATATACATTTGTAATTGCATTAATGGTATCAGTAGTAACATCCTCGTAATTTTTCCAATATACATTGTGATTTGAACTATTTATAACAGCATTTGTATTTGGAAATTCTATACTAGCTAATCTAATACTCTTTACATTATAAAACGATCTTCCTAAAAAAATTTTAAAATGACTTGGTTTTAAATATCGTAATTTATCTCTGTCTCTAGAATCAATACTTACATATGTAACAATCTCTTTTGTTCGTCTACTTGAAGGTTGTTGGGACGAACCTACATTTATACTTCTAATACTCTGAGACCCCTTAACAAATTTATTTGTATTCATAATACTTTGATCATCAGTTTCTTCTGTTAAACGAATACTCCTAATAGACATCCTTTCAATCGAATCACGTAACCTAGCCTCTTCATTAATACTTTTTTCCCTTTCGTAAAAAGTTTTAAATTCATTATTTTGCTGAGATGTCACTTCACCCTGCAATTCAGGTATAGGAACAAATGTATTACTATACAAAATATCATTCTCATCTAAATCCATATTAAGTTACTTTACTAATTTAAAAAAGTATTCATTAATATACGAATAGTTTTTACTTACTATCAATTAGCATTAGTATAAATAAACCAAATAATATATAAGAAATTAATTCCATAATTTCCTCATTTCTAATTCTATCCGTCTCTATACCAAATGTTTTCATCGCCATCGCCTTGCATCTATTACACTCTATAACATGTTTTACATAACTATCACAATTCATTTGAACTTCTTTATCATCTGTAAATTTTTCAAAAATATCTTTTTCTTTAGATTTCTGTCTAACTACAGAGGTATCGTCGGTAAATGTAGAAAGTGGCTTATTATAATATTTTAAATTATTTCTTGCATCTGATGGATTTAAGGGTTTTATTTCAGCATACTCACCGTTTGTCATACCCTCTATATTTCTATAACTTTCTATTAATTTTTCTTGTGGTAAATCAATATCATTATTTTTTTGCGACAACGTTTTAGAAAAATCTGTCAAATCAACCATATCATTACCCCCAATCGGCAATTTTCTAACTGATTCTTCCTTGGAAGAATTAAAGGTACCGCTATATAAAGACTCGTCATATACTTTATTTGAATTTTCAAAATTAGGAAACACACTTTTAATATATGAATAACTCATCCCTCTTAATATATTATTTGAAAATAATTTTCTAAAATAATTACTTTTAAAAAAAGTAATATCAAAAAAGTAATATCAAAAAAGTAATATCAAAAAAGTAATATCAAAAAAGTAATATCAAAAAAGTAATTATTTTAAAATACAATTTATTAGTAAATGTACATTTTTATTTTCCCTGTAAATAATAATAGGTAAATGATACGCGACATTATTGAAACTTTAATACGAGGTATATTAATATCATTATTGTATTTCGAAATTACTAAAACAAATGATACTACATTATATAACATTGGACTGTTTACAATGTTTTATGTCATTATGATTTACGGAGCTATTATGACAGATATAAATCCAACAGTAATTACTTCAGCATTCCTTACAAAAACCGTATTTACTCTTGTAGATGAAAGAATAAAAAAAGAAAACCAAGAAAACAAAACCTAAAAAACTTAAAAATAAACAACTAAGATATTTATTTTTAATTTAAAAATTTAAACTAACATTTGCCTTTTTCGGTCTCCCCCTCCCCCTACCACCACGTTTATTTATAGGAATATTCTTTACAATATCTGAAGGTTCTGTAGCCTCTTGACGTTCCTTTTCACGTTTTCTGTCATTCATTGTTTTTAAAATATTATCAATATCTACACCATCCCCGTTTATATAATTTGTATTAGGACCATTCATTTTTGATGGCATCGCATCATCACTCGTATCTGAATCATCTATTTTATTTCTAGAAGCTCGCAAATCAAACACATTTGGAACCTTTATAGCAGATGAATTCGGTATACTAAATTGTCGATGATTGTAAAAAGTTGGCTGTGGCTGCTGTTGCTGTTGCTGTTGAAATTGTGGCTGCTGTTGCTGTTGCTGTTGCTGTTGCTGTTGCTGTTGCTGTTGCTGTTGCTGTCCCTTATTCATTAAACCGCCCAACAATGTTGTAAAAGTATCGCCTGTATCCATTTTTGTTATCTTCTTTGTAATTGTAAACATTGTAGCAGAACTTATTATCATAAAAATAAAACGAAGTTCTGGAGACATTTGGCCGTGACCCTTGTATTTTTCATATAGTTCAGACATTACTTCATCATATTCTTGATTTTCCATAGAATAACCCATTGCCTCACTCCAACCATCTAAATCAACACCTAATGGATCAAATTTAGTATTCATCATTTCTACACCCTGAACACCCAGTAATAACATTCTCTTGAAAAAAGCAACTGATCTCTCATTTTGTATTTCATTTCTTACTCTTTCATATTCATTTCTAATTTCATCCAAACTATTATTCATATCAAGACGAAGAGAACTCCATTTACCCTTTACATTTAACTTGTTAAACTTGTATAAAAATTCACTCTTTTCTCTTCTAATTTGATCATTTTTATTTTCTCTAGCAATAGTTTTTTCTCTGCGTTTATAACGGTCCGTATCATTTAACGTAGAACTTGATATTGAAGGGTCTGATCTCCTCACACTATCATCCTTATAACCATTCTTATAACCATTCTTATAACCATTCTTATAACTAGATTTTTTAGATTCTAAAGAAATTTCATCTGCCTTATTCATCTTTTTTTTGTTCGCCATTAATTCCAATTGTGACAAAGAAATATCTTCTGATTCTAAATCACGTGGTTTAGTCGATTTTCTAGATGAACTCACCCTCGTACTTTTACTAGATAAAATAGATTTATCAGAATTTTTATCAGACTTCATATCTATATTATTATTATCGTACAATAATATAAATGTTAATTTTAAACAAATTAAAAATAGTTTTTTTTAATTAAATCGCATCTACGTGACTGGCTTTTCAATAACGCTCCATTTTATGGTTATAAATAAAAATACTTTGCAGAACAGTGACATACGCATTTAAATTATATAAACTAATTCATTACGATCAATGATCCAAAATTCAAATTTATAACCTAATTTACGTGTATGTAAAGCTTTAATCATATTTTTTACAATATTAATTCTAAAAGTAAATTTACTTTTTACTTCTATTATTTTATTATCACACGGAATAAAGATGTCAACAAAATATCTTTTGGTTTGTTTTTTATATTCGTAAAAAATTTCTGGAAATAATTTTCTATCAATAATTATTTCTTCTTCTTTATAATTATATTTATTTATAAGAATATTCATCACAATTCCTTCATAACCTTGTATTTTTACAATGTTACCAGATTGTAAAACGTGTTCTTTAAATTGATGCCTATGATTTAATTGTTTTTGATATATATCACTATTCTGAGTTGGATGTTCAAAACCATAACGTTCTATATTTGTTGATTTACGTTTATCATCGTATTTTTTTAGTTTTAAAATATTAGTTACACCATATCTTTCTAAATTAGTTTCTTCTCTTTTTTTATTAACTAAAGGATTTTGAGTTGCTATTTCTACACCATATTTTTTTAAATTTGTTTGTTTTCTTTTGTTAGTAAGATCTACTTGATTTTCTTTTCTTTCTTGGATTCTTTCTTTGGAATTCATTGAACATTCGTTACCATATATCTCAATATTTGTAATTTTTCTTTTTTCTATAGCGCATTTAGAACATCTTTGCCCAATTTGAAATGCTTTGAAAGAAATTTTAGCTTTATTTTTACATTCGCAAAGATATTCCAAAAGATTTTTATTATTTTTATATTCTGTTGAAATTAATTCACAATTATTATCTTGGAAATATGTTTTAACTTCGTCATAAGTATATTTGAATATTCTACTTAAAGTTTTTTTATGACATTCATCACAACAACGTTCTACTAAATATTTTTTAAACACTATTTCTTTATTTTTTCCACATTTACAAATATATTTCAAAATATCCTTGTTATTTTTATAATCTTTAGAAAGTAATTCACAATCATTATTTTTAAAAATTTCTTTAATTTGATCTAAATTATATTTGGCTATCTTTGTCATACTTAAACTAGGATACTTAGGTATTCTAAGATTTATTATTTTTATTCAATTTTTTAAATTTGTCGTAATAAAAAAATTTTAAAACTAGAAAATTGTAATTTTATGGTTTGATTTAAAGCGTATCTACGTGGCTCATAAGTAAAAATCGAAGCAATCCTAAATCAGCAACAAAATATTCCAAAATAAGGGGTTTGTCATTTGTTAATAAAATATTCATATTTTCACATAAATGTGACGCTTTTATAAAATTCATCAAATGACTTAGTTTAAATTTACCCTGTACAATTTTATCATTGGTTTTTTCAAATTTTATAGACCTAATATCTTCTCCATTCTGTTGAAGCAATGCACGTTGATCTTTATTTAATTTATCATCTATTTCACTAATTGCAGTTTGAAATTCAGCTAAACCATCATCACAACTAAAAATCAATTGTTTACCAATACTCTTAATTTCAACAACTTTTCCTTCTAATAATTGAATGTCCTTAATAATTTGTTGAAACTGCACCGATGGCATATTAATTACATAATCAAACTGCATTTCTGATATATTAATTACCTTATCATCTAACGCTAAAAGTGGAATTTTATAATCCTTAACTTTACCCATAAAAGGATCTGCCAACTCAACACCTAATTTATCTTCTTCATTACGATTCATATATAACGTAATTGTCTCTCTTCGATTTGCAGATTTTATTGTCTTAAAAAAAGTATTAGTATCAATACCTAACACAATTGGCTTTTCACATGTATAACTTTCAAACTTGTTCGCATCCAATTTAACATATGTTAGCGATACCTTTGATGTATCTAACGTCGATATTTTTATACAATCCTTATTAATCAAAATATTAGTTTCCTTTATATAAGGTTTTATCACTTCAAACAAATTTTTCACAATCACACTCTTTAATGTTTTAATTTCAAAAATCCTTTCCGACATTATTAATATAAGTTTTTATTTTTTTAAATACGTTTAAACAAATTGAACAAAAAATACAAATTAAACAAAATAAGCACAGTTACACCTCACTTACGCCTCACTTACGCCTCACTTACGCCTCACTTACGCCTCACTTACGCCTCAC
>Ga0315276_10004447_pt1 | contig 12860 bp, 7 predicted proteins | sample YL17G05_0_MG_FD_204542 | JGI IMG/M metagenome (GOLD analysis project Ga0315276, IMG submission 204542) | Sediment microbial communities from Yellowstone Lake, YNP, Wyoming, USA - YL17G05_0 | ecosystem: Environmental > Aquatic > Freshwater > Lake > Sediment | place: USA: Wyoming | collected... | reverse complement strand
GTGTTGCGAATTGTGCATAAAATGTTGCGCGCCAGGGATAAAAACCGTAGGGGTTTGATTCATCAAACCCCAAAGATGAATGTTTGTAAAGGGCTTGATAAATCAAGCCCCTACCATAAATGCCCCTGCCATAAATGCCTGTTCCTTTAAATGCCGCGTTGCCACGTGGGAACAGGCAGTGCCAGTTCCCTACAATTTTAAATATCATAACATCCATGATTTTTCGGTTAGTTGGAACTCCGTTTTTTAACTTCGCTTCTTAAGGTGTAGCCCCGATTGTCTGTGGGCCGCGATCGATCTCACTATTGGCAGCATTTAATCGCCATTGGCCTCCGACTTTTTCCAACCACAACGTTGAATGCCAATGGAAAAAAGTCGGTGAAGAGATTGTAGTCCATCCGATACCGTGATCTCTGTGCTTAAAATTTACCCATTCTGCAAATCTATGCTTTCTAACTACCTTTCTCGCGTTAGGTTGAGAGGTTGAAGCAGAACTTGAGAAAGTAGTGCCATCCGGAAGCGGAAGTGTTAGACTATGCCATCCAGGTACATCCTCAACATAAATATAACGGCCATTTTGTAGTGTTAGACATTCGTCATTATTGCTTCGATCATCCCAGGTTCCCATAGGATCATGCTCCAATCTCCGCCATTGCCATATTCCGTCGATCTGGACTTCTTCATAGAACGCACTTTCACGAGTTCTCAAAACATCATACCAGGAACCCGGGCAGTGATTGGTAATTTCTATTTCCATTTCCATTCCATTATATGCATGATTATTTGGGCTCACTCCCAAATTACGGGGACAGTTAGGACAACAATTCCCGGCTGAGGTATTCCCACTATTTTTAAAGGCATGACGAGTAGCTACCGGACGTGGTGTACATGGGGCAGCGCCCCCCCCGCCGTCGGTTCTTTGAACCAGATCAGCTACGGTTGATTCAATACCGGCAAAGCTTTCTCGGTTTTTACCCGGAATTATCCCGGAGTGAATCAACCGTGTCACAGCCTGGTTCCCAATGGTCCGCTGCAAATGCAAGATTTGCTCCACCGGGGAATTCATACTCACAGATGGAGAAAATCCCGTTTTTGGTTTTGAGACCGCGGAATCTTTTCGCCTGCTCTCAGATTTTTTAAGAGCTAATTCAACTCTTTCGCTCATTCTGTACTGCCGCCTCCCGCAGTGGACCCTCTCATAAATGCACAGCCCCCGGAAGAAACTACCTTTAGCCAACCGACGCCTGTCACACTACTTGCGGGATTGGTAACGCCTTCCGAATTCCCCGGGGGATACCCATCATAACCGGCGCCGGTCACTGTGCCCGGACCGTTCAAAATCGTTGCGAGTCGACTAAAACAAGAAGTATCGGTTACGGTAATACAGCCTGCACTAAAACTGCCGGGATGTAACTGCATTCGTGAACGTGTTGTAGTGAATTGGGGTTCCAGTAAATACCAACTGCTGCGGTCGCGATTATACCATCTATCACGCTGCGCGTCTCCCTGGCGGCGGATTAGATAGGTGCCGGCAGGAGTTGGAGCGCCGATGGTTCCTGTCACTGCCGGGCAACTGTCAGATAGGCCGTTCTTAAGCACATAAACCGTAGTACCGTCAAAGCATGCGGCGAAGGGGTTCGCGGTAACTGTTGCAGTTCCAAAATCATAGCTAGTGATTCGTCGTCTGATAAGTGCAGACCGGTTGTACATCCGGCCCTGTTCGGTGGTATTGGCGGCAATACAATCGGACAACGGCGCGGCAGCGAATCGAATTACCTGGTTTCTTGCCAGTTGCGGTAAGGCATTATTAACGGCAATAGCCCGCTGCCAGCGTAAAAGAACGTTCGTGCCTTCGCCGCCCTGGCAATCGCTGAATCCAATAATATCCCATTGGATATTGGGATTGGTCACCATTTGTCCCCAGAAGTTTGCCCAGGCAGGATTACTCTGCAAATCAGACTTCAGGTCGCCGCTGCCTACGGCATAATTAGCAACTAAAAGTCCGCTGTCAGGACCGGATACGCTGCCGACAAACATTGCATCACGCTGTGAACGGCCGAGTTCCCCTGACACCCGGCTGGGGCACTCCTCGCTGCCGCCGCAAGCTGCAAAACGTTGGCAGTAGCCCGCACGATTCACATTCAACCTCGCAATACCAGCCTCTCTTTTACTACAGCTTTGTTGAATGACATGCGTCAATTCATGGGCCAATAAATTTTTACCGGAGGTAGTCCCGGGTAAATATTGACCTGCGCCGAAAAATATGTCGCGCCCGGTGGTAAACGCCTTTGCATTAATTTCCGTGGCGATTGCCCCGGCATCCGATCCGGTATGAACCCGGACATTACTAAAATCACTTCCAAAACGGGGTTCAAAGAAACTCCTGGTGGAAGGTGAGAGGGATTGGCCCCCACCTTTTAAGGCATTAATATGGGATTCGACGCATGACATTACATCCGCACCGCCGCAGCTTCCCGACTCTTTCCGGGATATGGGCGTTTCTTCCTCTTCGCATCCCGGGCATCCGGATTGCCGTTGAACCAATGACAAATGACCACTGGCCAATGACTGCTTTTCCTCAGTCATTCTCATCACTTGCTCAGCCACTCGGTCGGCTTCCTGTTCATAGATATCACCGGGCTGACCGATGGAAAGTTTGGTCCGGATGGCGCCGGAGCGAATCATCCGGGAAACAGCCTGGTTCCCAATGGTCCGCTGCAAATGCAAGATTTGCTCCACAGGGGAACTTATACTCCCAGATGGAGAGAATTCCGCTTTTGGTTTTGAAGCAGCAGAATCTTTCCCCTTGCTTTCCGGCTTTTTAACAGCTACTCCAACTTTTTCCGACATTTTTTTAATCCTGACTAATCATTAATACGTAAAATCCTGATATTTTCCGGCAAAAAATAAATGACCAAAACAAAAACAATTGCCCGCGAAAGACGCGAAAAACACGAAAGGTTTGATAATAGATGCCTGCTTTTGTTTTTTGTTTTGAATTTTGAACCTTTGTATTTTGAATTTGTTTGTAATTTGTGGTTTGTAATTTGGGATTTCCCGGTGAGCCAAGCCTTTTTGGTTCAGGCTCTACCGGGCTAAGGTTATCCGAAAAGTAAATTGGTAGTGTGTTGCGAACAGGCATTTTTATTTCACCAGCCATAATTCAACGTCTTTGGTCAGGTCTTTGATTTTGATCCAGGTGGGCGCCGTGGGTTGGCCTTTTAGAAGCGGCAGTTGACCCAGCAGGCCGACGCAATTCCATTCGGGTCGTTTTTCCCTGGAAATGTATTCCTTTGTTTCATCGTGTTCAGGATTGATTTTGGCCCGGGTTTTGGTTTCAAATTTTCCGGTTCCTATCATTATCGGCTGCCCCTTTTCATCCAGCACATCGATTTCTTCTTGATAGGTTTCCATGACAGGGACGCGGTGTTTCCCGATTACTTGTTTTCCTTTTGCATCATAAAGGTCCTCTTCTTTAAAGACGGGTTCTTCGATTTCCCGTTCAATGGTTTCGGTAATCTCTTTTTGGCAGTATTTTCCTTTTATTTTAACGATTTCGGTGCGTGTCACCTCCTCTTTGACCTTTTTCTTTTCAACCTTTTGCCGTTCTTTTTTCACTTTTTCTTTTTTAGGGGCCATGATTTCTTCTTGATATTCTTCCATGATTACCCGGCCAAATTCATCACGAAGATGTTTTTTCGGCCATTCAGCATAAATATTACCTACAATTATTGGATTTCTTGAGATTATTCCAATAGGGATTTGATCCTTGTCGGCAGGTCTGATATTATTTCCCTCTAAAACAACGGCTGTACCTACATCAATTTTTTTCCCACTTTTTGATTCAAAATATTCTGCAAAATCCACTCCTATACCTGAATGGATATTGGTATAATTTTCCGTGTACATGCTTAGGTTAATCAACACCCAAATCTTTCCGCATGATTCTCCATTCGAGCCACCAAAAAAAGGTTCCAAAGCTTTTCCAAGGGTAAAACATTGTTTTTTGGTTTTCATGGCATAACCTGGAGTAGAAGAAGTCGTTAAAAAATCACCTGCTTCTATACTACCATTTTCTAGTGTTACTTTTGTTAAAACCCGTCCGGCAAGTGCTACAGCTTTTATGTCCGGGCGTTTAACATCATTAGGATGACTGCCACCAATGACAAGGCCAGCAGTGCTTGTGTCGGAAATAACCCCGGCAACAGCCTTATCATATGGCTTTTTACTTTTAGTTACTCTTACGCAATGAGAGTCATCTATAACAACTACATCACCGGGTTCTAAATTTTCATTTGGGTCAGCAGGTGTCATTTCCGCCAGGTCATCAGCCGACCCAAAACGCAAGGCACCACATGCCCATAAAGCCCCAATAGCAAGGTCCTGGAATTGATTTTGATCGACACGGGAGAGATAAAGCCACTGGGTCGGAACAACTGCAGGCCATCTACCCAACCGCCATCCTCCAATGGCCTGCGAATTGTCTCCACTTCCTATCCAGCCATCTGATCCCCTTACATCTAGTTTAAGGTTCGGGTGAGGACTCGCCGTCCCGATACCTACTTTGCCGTTTCCGTAGACATTCATAACTCCATCCTTGCTGTTGCCGTTGGGGGAAATGGATACGAAATCCAGAGAACCTTCTGTATAAAAAATCCCGTAATCACTATAAGATGAACTAAATGCTATTCCAAAAGTAGTATTAAAAGCTCCGCCCATATAAATACGGCGATTTTCACCGATCATATCTATATTTCCTTCTATACTGAGCTTTTCGCTTGGACTTGTTCTCCCGATGCCTACATTGCCTTTTACAATCAAATCATTTTTCCCCGGGTTGGCATAAGCATATGTATCGGAAACCAATACTCCCCCTGCTTTAAGTCCCCATGCCGTTTGATGACCGGTTGAATTTAACAGGTGTAAATACCCGTTATGTTCGACATTATCCGCTGCACCATAGAAAGTAACATTCCCATCGCCTTCGTCAAAAACAGCCTTTCCTTTTATATGAAGCGCGGCTTTTGGATCGGCTGTCCCGATTCCTACTTTGCCTTTTACAATCAAATCATTTTTCCCCGGGTTGGCATAAGCATATGTATCGGAAACCAATACTCCCCCTGCTTTAAGGCCCAATGCAGTTTGCTGACCGGTTGAATTTAACAGGTGTAAATACCCGTTATGTTCGAGATTATCCACTGCACCATAGAAAGTAACATTCCCATTGCCTTCGTCAAAAACAGCCTGTCCTTTTATATGAAGCGCGGCTTTTGGATCGGCTGTCCCGATGCCCACATTGCCGGTACTAAAATCGATGGTTGCGCCGTAGTCAGATAATATATCCAGGATACTGGGGGACCAATGGGGACTATCGTCAATTTCGATATTGGCAAGGTATGGTAAAGCAAGATAAATTTCAAAATCACCTCCATGCACCGCTTCTTCACCTAAACATTTAAATATAAAGGCATGTCCACCGATATCCGTTACGTGAGTTGAGTCGAATATCCTATTTATAAAATACCAGCCCTGTGGAGCAGTTTCGGTCATGACCCTGGTAATTTGAGGATTAACACCCATATCGGTTCCAAAATCTATGGCCCCTTTGGTTATCTTTACCCAGGCCCGGAATAATAACCTTGCCGTTAATACTCTTTGCTCTTTGGGAAACATAACATAAATGTTTGATGAACGACTGGAAGCATCTCTTCTACCGGTGATTTTTAAAATGTGCCCGTCGCTTCTCCCCATCCAACCGTCAGCAAGTCCCCCACGAGCAGCGCGGGGGCCTTTCCAATACCTGCCGAACCAATAGGGATTGGACCCGGTGGCATCATCAACATTATCAACCGCATTTGCCGGTTTTGATGGCGAATAGGGCCCCTCAAAACCTTTTGTAAATGGGTGTACTGCTTCTATTTGCATCGTACTAGTTCCCGCGTTATAACTTCCAATAGTGAATCCTATGGGTACGTTTCCATTTAGCCGGTTCATAAATGAGTTGCTGATGATATTATGAGGCAATAACTTATAAAAATTATTGGCTCTTATATCCCCATTCACATCCAGCTTCTTTCCCGGGTCCACCGTCCCTATTCCCACATTACCGTTTTGATCTACCTGGAGAGCAGGGTCCGGGGCACCCCCCTCCCCTACCAACTTACTGTGGGTATGCTTTCCCGCATGATCTTTCAATAATTCGACATCTTCTCTTAATTGAAGGACCTTTAAACCGGTTACACGCAAATCTTCAACATTCGATACAGGAACGTTGTCCACGATTTTCCAATTTATTTTTGCTAAATCATAATAGTGATGGAACAGCACTTTTTCATACCCCTTGCTGCCTTCGTCCACCCGAACCCGCCATTCCAGCTTGTGCCTGCGGCAGGTCTCCATATCGATGTCCCGCGAATTCTTCAACGCACTGTCCTGCACCGCAGACACTTCTTCTACCCACACATCAAGATATACCGTATCGGTCCTGGGTTCACTAAAAGAGGTTATTGCCGGAACATCTTCCTGCTGCGAATAAAGTATAAAATCGAACTTATCTCCATTTTGATCATAAGGTTCATTGACCACGTCAAACCCATCTACCAAACACCTGCCCGATGATATTCCAAAGTTTAAGACCGCGGCGTCTATTAAACTAACCTTAAACCCATCATCGGGCGCACCATTACCGATATAATACTGGCCCAGCATGACTTCGGCATACCGGCGGATATCCTCTAACTCATTCCAGTCGCGGTCCAAAAGCGGGACCCCCTGCTGTAAACGGATACCGACGTATTTCTTTTTCGGATCAAAGGTATCTTTCTTATCATTAGAAAAATTGCCGGTTTGTTTGTCATCCGGCAGCCAATTGGATTTACTCATAATTTCTCCTTTTTTATTTTAGCCGCTAAGATCGCGAAGGGACGCGAAGTTTTTTTAATTTATTGGAAATTCTAATTTTATGGTGCGGGATAGCTCCATACTGCTGTCCTTGGTAATCTGGCCGTGGGCCACATAATTGATAAAATACAACCGGTCCGTAATAAACGCTCCCTTATCTTTATCAATGCCCACCAACCCGAACTCCCTGAAATTAAAGGTATCCTTCCCAGGTTCGTCTTTCTGCATGGCGACATCTATCATGAGCCTGTGGGTAACTTGCGCTGCTCCAACGTCTTTCTCATCAAGGAATTTTACATTAGCGGGCTCTATTGGTTTTGCCCATATCCAGTAACTTTCAATTACATAAGGACCGGAATTGCCCTCATTGAGCCAGTTAAAATAATCCGTTGCTTTCTTCTTAAATGCAGCAAAGTCTATACTGCTACTACCTACCAAAATATATTCGATTCCCACGGGCTGTTGAAAATATTTTTTCATAAGCGCTGCCAGGAACCGGCCGTAATCCGGCACAATGGTGTTGGATTTCCAACCCCGGTCCTGTAAGACTTTACCGTGCCTTATTATTACATCCCTGTATTGTCCTTTTATATTCATTTCCATCTCCATTATACTTTTTTCTAATCTGTGTTAATCCGTGTAATCCGTGGACTTTCTTCATAACGTTATCACAGTGGAAGCTCCACGTCAATCTCATCATGCATGGTCCTATACTGTAAATTGTTGGTTATGCCGGTCTGTACCTCGGTACCGACATATGTATACAACCGCTTCCATGAAACAGCATCAATGTAAACACCTGAAACATCTTTGAATTCTTCCTGTAATACCCCGTGAACACGGTCCATATAGGCATCGACTATTTTATCCAGTGCATAGGTTTCGTACTTCTCTTCGACAATGAAGATCTCGGCCCGAACAAAAACCGGTAAAAAAGAATCGATGATTTTGAGCAGTTGGTCCTCTTTGATGATAAGGTCTTCTCCCGCGCCAAGAAAAATATACAGGCCGATGACATGGCGGGAATAAAGACCTGCCTCGCCGGTATCGGCGACATAATGCAGCTCATCGTCATAGGTCCCCATTTTTGCCAATAGCGCCCGGTTCGCCGTGTCTACTGTTTTGGATATGCCGCGGCCCTTTTGGTTATTGTCATGTTCCATGCCGTATGTACGGAATACATTGTTCATGAACTCTTTGACACGGCATTCTTTCCCGGTGAGGAGTTTGACCATGTCGGCAATACCGGGGACCGCGCCTTTATTCTTATAAAATTTCACTGCTTGTAAAATAAAATCCCGGTTTTTTTCGCCCAGTAATTCGTACAGGTCCAGGGATACCCAGTTTGCCAGCCAGGGGATAAAATCCCCCGGCGCCGTTTCGGGATCAAAATAGGTGGGAAGCCCAGAGATGGTACGCTCAAGATCTCCCAGGACATGAGCAAATACCGTTAAAAAACGCTGCAGGGAGTCGCCCCCGGCTTTACCGGCATTTTCCTGGTATATTTCCGGCAAATACTGCAAAAGTGGAATTCTATGTTCTTCAGTCATTTTTTCTTTTCTATCTCTTCGAGAGCGGTTATATTATGTTCCCCCGGGTAAACCAGGCCGTGGGGAGAGATAATGATATTATAATCTATGAAGTTAGCTTTTCCTTTTATTAAGGTTAAGGCCGCTCCATTGACATAATCCACCCCCGGCGCCCGGTCGATGACTTCATATATTTCCGATAGATACACGGGTCTGCCGAAAGGCCAACCCCCACCATCAGCTCCCCCGCTGAGGGGATGCAAAAAATTGTTTAACCCCGCGTTCACGTTCTCATTTACAGTCGAACAAAGGTATCCGGGTTTAATGACCACTTCCGCTTCAACAGAAACTTGCACGTATACGGGGGGGATGACAAATAACTCGGTGGTGAGCAGGCGCTTTTGATCCAGATGCCGGTAAACTTTATTGAAGAACTCAATGTCTGGCGGTTCCGGGCGCCCTGGCTCGTCTGAAGTCACGACCATGGTAACAATGCCGGGAACTTCCCGGTCCATATTGGGGTGATACCTGGGAATTGCTTTGGCCCGCTTCACTTTGACGCCGGGTGTACTGAGGGCCAGGGTTTCGTAATCCCCGGAAGTCACGGCCCTGGTAACGGTTTTCATGTCCTTCCTGGCCCGTATAACCTCCTGGTCCAACGTTTCGATTATATTTGCTTCGACTTTACTTGCTTTCTGTATGCCCACCAATTTCAAAAAAGTCCACATGGCGTCGTCGCTGACTATATTCAAACGGTATATCTGCATTTCCAGCAGCCAGGCAAAAAGCTCGATCAGGGTAATGCCGGGATCGTGGAGATTATGATCGGTCCACCCCGGCGCATAGATGGGTATCCGCTTTTTGGCCTCTTCCACCAGTTGCTCAAAGGTTTTATTGTCCAGGTTTTCTAATGGCAAAGACATTTATTATCTCCAGGGTAAAGAAAGATATAATGATGAATGATGAATGATGAAGGGAATTCCCACAAGGCTTTATTTTCCCGCCGCAGGCGTTTTGTAAAAATCGCCCAAAGGGCACCGCTGCCATTAATAATTAATAATTTATAATTTTTCATTTATAATTCTTACTCTCTGTGGCTAAGAAATCATTGTTATTTGATGCTGCCCGGAGCACAACGTTTCGTCGGATTTCACTTCTACATCCCCGTGTTTGCCGTTCAAGAGGATATTTTTTACATGGTCCACGCCTTCGATGGATTCCAGCAGGGCATAAACATCAGAGATGTGCAGACCTCTGCCGAATTCCCAGCCTTTTTTCCCAGGTCCCCCATAAAGGGGATGTAGAAATGCCTTAAGCTGCTTTAAAATTTCAGCTTCCAGGGGGACCGCAATATCGATGGATACGGGCGCCACTTCCACCTCGATACTTACCTCGATATATAGGGGACCGGAAACATCTATACACCCGGGAGTTATGAGATTCAGGCACCGGCTGATAAGATGTTTTTCTACCGTTTTCAACAGCAGCGAAGAAGGAAAGGGTTTATCTTTGTTTTCCCCGGGAATGACGATGATTTGCAGTTTATTACCATTTACCAGGCACTTTGTCCCGGCAATATAAGGGGATGCGGCGGCGGCCAATCGTTCAAAATCTTCCCGGGTCACTGCCCTGTTACGGTGTTTGATCATATACGGGCCCCGTTTAAATACGCCTTGCATTTGTTCGGTATCCGAACCGCCCTGGGCGGGTTCAGGGTTTGAAACTTTGTCCACATAAGGAATGGAGGTTTTCATACCGGAGATTTCAAAGGCGTTGACATTGCCTTTTGCGCCGCCGCCCACATAATAATTAGCGATTATATTGTCCGGGCCGGCGGGTGGGATCATTCCCTGGAGGCCGTTGCCAAACCTGACCCGGCCGTTGGCGCGATCGATGACATAATGGCGGCTTTTTGCCGATGATTCGAAAAAGTCCTCCACGGCCCTCCAGCGCACCAGGACTTCCGCGGCGCCGCTTGTTTCATCCTTGATCTCCCGGACAGCGCCTTCTCCATTTTCCGCCAGGATGGCTTGTTTTGCTTCGTTGGTAAGCGTATGGGTTTCATTGACCCAGATTTCTTCGGATACCACCGGTGTTCTCAGCAAATTGAATTCCCGGTTTGCTTTACCGTCGCCGGACCCCAGGATTTCATTCTTGATGGATTCGACCTGGATGGCCATGGTGGTATTGAGGTGAATTCCTTTTATTTTTGGCGGTTGATAAAGGTCATTATCCTTGATGACAGCCACGGTTTTAAACCAGTAAAGTTCCTGGTTAAAGATAGGTTTCTTAACAAAATTAGGGGGTACAAATAATTCCAGGGCGCCGCTTTGGGTCATGTTCCTGGTGTTGTCCACGGTTTCCAACGGCTGCCACTTATCATCCCCGCTGTAGTACTGCCACAATACTTTAGACGAATTCATTGCCGCGTTTTGAGATTTTGGTTCAAGCTCTTCCAATGAAAAGTAAATACTAATGGGTCCTTTTTCGATTTTTTTATCAAAACCCAGGAGCAGTGTACGCTGCAGATACTGATCTTCCAACAGGTAAAAGGGATATTTTCCCGGTTTTTTATATTCGAGGTTGTTATAGGTGATACAGTGTTGGAGTTTTGTGGGTTCCACCAGGTAATGGGCGTCTATATTGTAATGGATGGAGATTTTTTTAATTTTGGGTGGATCGAACACACCCGGCGCCCATTTCTTTTCAGTCTTATCATAGACCCATTCTTTCCCGTAACCGCCGTCGATAATACGTACGCGGACCCAGTAATTTTCCTGGCCCCCGACACTCACCGGCCCGATATCCGGCGGGCATGTAAACGATACTTCCCCGCTTTGCCAAAACCGGTAAAAGCCTGATTCATCAGTGGTTTTCAGTCCCTGGATGGCTTTCCAGCCCCCGGGGGCGCCGTATTCCCAGGATAACCGGAGTGTTTCATCGTGCTGAATATCGCCGGTCATTTCAAATTTAAGGGTTACCAGGCCGCCCTTTTTGGAGAAAGCTTCCCGGCTGCCGATATAAAATGCGTCGTACCGGGCAGGCCGGTTCCCGAAGGGGTAAATAGTGTTGGGAGTCCCTGCTGTCCCTATATCCACGGGCGTATCATTGCAAAAAACAGCATCCGGGGATATTTCATTTTTACAAGCATCCAGGGGCTTTGCCAACTTGATTCCACCTTGATCCTCCCCACATATTTGAAATTGCTCCACACCGTATAAACCGGGTTCGTAAATACAGCGAATCCAGCGGCTTTTAATGCCATTGATTTCTTTTTCTCCTATTTCAAAGGGGCCTATCTTTTCCGATGCCAATTTCAGAGTAAAAGCCTGCCATTGGTTTTCATTCCAATATTCCCAGGTGAGTCTTTCAAACGCCTCGGTTAAACCGCTTAGTTCATATCCGGCATTTTCGTCTGTATTAAACAAATCATCATCTCCCAGGTACAGGATATGGGATTGTAAATTTTCTCCTTTAAAAAGGTCGAAGATTTCATCGGTTTTCCCATCCAAGGCAAAAACTCGGACCAATTTAGCCGGGGTGGCCCACATGTTTTTTTGTGTTTCAAAGACGATATCTCCTGAGGCCGTGGGTGTTCCTTTGGGTATCATGATATGGACGCCGGCGCCTTCGGATAGATAAAAGGTAACCGGGACTTCCGCCGCTGAAGCGGGAAGGAGTGAAATCCCCAACATTTCCAGGAAAGCGCCGAAATACTTTTCCGGGACGCGGTTCAACCGGTGAATGACCTCCTCCGCCATATGGGCAAAGATTTTTATCAAAGCCAGGCCCGCGTCTCCTTCTCCGGGTTTCCATCCTGGAAGGAAATGGGGCATCCGTTCTTCCATTTTATTGACCAGGTGGTCGGCGCTTCGTTTATCGATTTTTGGGGCTTCGATTGTCATGGTTATCCTTTTTTAGCCGCGAAAACATTGCCACCAAGAGACGGCGCACCAAGACACCAAGGATTTTTTAATAATAAAACCTCTTGGTGAACCTTTGTGCCTTCGTGCCTTTGTGGCAAAATAAAGGGACAGGCAAAAAATCGCTCCGACTTTTTCCGACATTTTTTATTCCTGCCTAAAGGTTTAATAGTCAAGGTTTTACCTGACAATGGATGAATTTTTTTTACTTTTTTCCGTAAGCTTGATCGTGGGGTCCAAGATCAATAAACTTTATGGTATCGTCCCCACAGCTCTCGCAATCTTTACAAAGTACGATTCCATCATCGCCTTTCTTTCGACATACTTTGCAATACAAAAAAATGATAAGAAAGTTTCTCTTGACCGGACAGCTATAATAGCCTCTCAGGTTTCCTTTTAACGGTTCCCCCAACGGAATCGGATGTTCTATAATCATATCGACTTTCTTTTTGATGATCTTCTTTATGGAACTGTAAGTGCCCAGTGACTTTTTAAAGGCATCGCTAAA
>Ga0315276_10004446_pt1 | contig 12861 bp, 12 predicted proteins | sample YL17G05_0_MG_FD_204542 | JGI IMG/M metagenome (GOLD analysis project Ga0315276, IMG submission 204542) | Sediment microbial communities from Yellowstone Lake, YNP, Wyoming, USA - YL17G05_0 | ecosystem: Environmental > Aquatic > Freshwater > Lake > Sediment | place: USA: Wyoming | collected... | reverse complement strand
AGGCGCCGGAACACTTCGGCGAGCGCGTCGCCCACAGCGCTCGTGGCATCGCCGAACCTGGCGGTCGCGAGACTGCGGTGGCACGTGGCCGCGAGGTCGGCGAGCTGCTCCAAGTATTGCTCGGAACGGAAATCGCGTTCGAGCTGGCCGAGGAAACCATCCAGTTCGCCGTTCAGCGCCTTGGTGCTTCCGAGCGCCTGCCGGAACAGGTGGAAGCGGCTGTTGACCAGCGCCTCCTGCTTGGCGATCGCCGCCGCGGTGTCGTAGTTCGAGCGCGAGTTGGTGATCCCGCGGCCGAGGATGTTCTGGTGCTCGTCGATGACCACCGCCTTGGTGGTCGTCGAGCCGAGATCGATGCCGATGAAGCAGCGCATGGGGGTTCTCCTCAGTGCCCGCACGGCCGTCCGAAGGGCACTGAGCGCCCCCCCGGGGGGAGGCGAACACAAGGCCGAAGGCCGAAGGACAGCCGAAGGCTGGTCCCGCGGAGCGGGATGCGGCTATGCCGCGCAAAGTGAGCTTCGGGGGCAGTCATCTCAGTGGGCGGCGACGGCCGCGTCGCGCTTCGCCTTGACCATCTGGAAGTAGCTCTCCAGCCGGTTCTTGACGTTCGCCGCCGAGAAGTAGCGCGGGTCGACGAGGTCGGTCTCAATGAACGCCGCGGGCTTGCCCGTGCGCTTCTCGACCTCGCGCAGGATCAGCAATTGCCCGGCGGAGAAGCTGTTGCAGCTCTTGATCGAGTTGATCAGCAGGCCGTCGGCCTGGTACTCGTCGATGTACTTGCAGATCATGTCGATCCGCGACGGCAGGTTGAGATTGGTGTAGCAGCCGAGGCAGTACTCGGCGAGCGATTCGAGCGGGCGGTCGGCATCGTGGCGGAAGCCGAAGTCGTAGAGGCCGCCCACCTTCGCGTACGTCGAGGAGACCACGACGGCACCTTCGTCGTAGAACATCTTCCAGAAATCGCGGAAGCTGGTCCAGTTCGGCGGCCCTTCGACGACCAGCCGGTATTTCTCCTCGGTCATTTCGCCCTCGGGCGTCATCGGGCCCCGGCCTTCGCGCACACGCTGCTCGATCTCCTGCCGCAGCACGCGGTAATACTCGCTTGCTTCGGGCATCCCGCGAAACGCGGTGAAGATCGGGCCGATGTAGTAGACGGCCCCGAAATAGCCGTCGATCGGCGAGGGCCGGTTCTTCGCCGACTGCAGCACGGCGACGAGATCGTCCTCGGCCTTCTGCGATTCGCGCATGTACTGGCGCAGCCGGTCGATGTCGAATCTGACGCCGGAAATCCGTTCGAGCGTCGGGATCACCGTCTCCTTCAGCTGCTTGACGACGTAATCGCGCATGTTGGGCGCGATCTTGCCTTCGCCCTGGTAGGGGACGTGCAACATCACCGTTTCGCAGCCGTACTTGTGGCGGATCAGCTCGAACCACTTCATGAACGTGAAGCAGCCGGTGTAGGAGAGGAGCAGGATGTCGGGCTTGGGCAGCACCTCGCCGGTGGGGCCGATCTCGCCGCCCATCATCATGCCGAGATCGGCCTTGACGTAGGTACAGACGTCCTCGGACTGGCCGTCGCGCTCGGCGTCCATGATGAACTTGCCCGACTTCTTGCGCATGCCGTTCTGCAGCGCGTTCGTCTCCGGCAGGCTGCGGGCGAAGTCGAAGCACATCAGCAGTTCGTTGAGGTTGCCGGGCACGAACGTCGCCGACACCTTGCGGCCCGTCTGGTGCGCGGTCGCGAGCTCACGGTAGTTGCGGTTGATGAGCTCCTTCTGGAGCAGCATCGCGTCCTCTTTCTGGACCGGGGCAGGCTTCCTGACGGATGCGGGCATAGCGGCGGTGGTGGCCATCTCGGTGTCTCCCTGTCTATGCCGCACGGCCTCTGCGACCTGTCGAATATTGTGGCGAGCCCGTTGTCGGCCGCCCGCAGCGATTCGCCTGACCGTCGATCCCCGCGCTGCGCGCGGAGGCTCTCGCCGAATGGCTCACGCTGCGCTCCAAAGCTTGATCGAGTCAGCGAACGTCCCTGCCTGCTCGCGGATCGGCGCCATCTGTCCGGTGTTCTCGGCATACTTGAATGCTGTGTGCGGCACCTTGTGCTGGCCGAGGATGTCCTGCAGCATCGGTCGCTCGAGCAGCGCCGGGTCGCAGAACGACGGGGCGGCGAAGATCACGCCCTCGGCAGCGTTGGTCTTGATCTGCTTCAGCAGGTAGACGCCCTTGTCCTCGCGCCTGGTGTCGTACTTGGCGGCGGTGGACGCGGAGCGGTGGAGGAACGCCTTCGACAGCTCCTCCAGCGGCTTGCCATCGGCGGGGACGTCGTCCAGCAGCCAGCGCGTGACCAGCATGAAGTCGTCGTCGACGATGTAACAGCCGGACATCTCGATCGACTTGATGAGCCCCAGCGGCGGCTGCTCGCAGAACGCGCCGTTCAGCACGACCCGCGCGTTGTCGCGCTTCGGCCGCGGCATCGCGTCGGCGGCGACGAGGTACTCGCGCACCAGCGCCGTGTGCTCCTCCACCGGCAGCACCATGCCGGCGCGCAGCAGCAGGTAGACCTCGGCGGTCGGCGCCTGCCACGGCTTGGCCGCACGGTAGGTGTAGAGGTCCTGCACCGCGCGGCGGTTGTCGTTGTAGGCGCGAATCGACGCGTTGATCTCGGCATCGGTGACCGGCGCGCCGCGCAGCTTGCCCAGGTCCTCGCGCAGGATCTCGAGCTCGTTGATGTAGAAGGTGCCGCCGATCGAGTCCTCGTAGTTCTGCGGCACGTCGAAGTACTTGACGTACTTGTCCTTGAACAGGATCTGCCACATTCCGGACAGGTTGCGGATGACGTCGCAGATCGACGGGAACATCATGCCGTCGAGGCAATCGAGGCGGCCGGTCAGGCCGAGCTCGATCGTCGAGCGCGGAATGCGGCAGATGTAGCTCTGGTAGTAGGCGTCGCCCTGGATCACTTCGAGCTGGTCGCCGCCGCCGAGGATGCCGACGGGCAGCATGCCGGCGGCGTGGACCAGTTCGCGCGGCACGTACACCGGCATGTAGCCGATCGCCTTGCGCCCCGGCACGGCCGCCTTCCACTGTTTGACGGCATTGAGGTCGAGGTCGTCGAACATTGCCTGGCAACGCTCGACGATTTGCAGGACCGGTGGAATCGTGGCCATCAGCGGTGCTCCCACTTCGGTTTGCGTTTGGCAAGGAACGCGACCAGTCCTTCGTTGGCATCGCGCGTCTGCATCAGGCGGTCGAGATACAGCCGCTCGACCTCGGTCAGACGGTGCCGGACATCGCGGATCATCGCGCCGCGGGCCGCGGCGACGGCACAGGCGAGCGACGTGGCGCTCTTGCCGGCGAGATGGTGGTCGAAGTACGCCAGCGCCGCGGCCTCGGGGTCGTCGAATACCGTCTGCACGAGGCCGATCGCCCTGGCTTCGTTGCTGTCGATCGAGCGGCCGGAGAACAGCAGGTCCTCGGCCGCCGGCTGGCTGACCCGGTAGGGCAGCAGCACCGACGCCGCCGGCGCGAACACCCCGAGGTTCATTTCGGGCTGGCCGAAATGCGCATCGGTTGCGGCGAAGATCGCGCCACCGGCAAGCGCCACTTCAAGCCCGCCACCGAGGCACTGGCCGCGGACCGCGACCAGGATCGGCACGGGAAACTCGACCATCGCAAGGATCAGCCCGTGCAGCGAGGCGAGCATTGCTGCGCATGGGTCGGGCAGGTGCTCCTCGACGCTGGCGCCGAAACTGAAGTGGGGTCCCTCGGCGTCGAGCAGCACGCCGCGCAGGCCCTGATGGCCGCGAAACGCGACCAGCGCCCCGTGCAACGCGGCGATCATTGCCGCGTCGACCAGGTTCGCCTTGGGCCGCGCGAGGCGCAGCCGCAGCAGCGCGCCGTCGCGTTCCAGCCAGTCCTGCAGCGGAGATTCGCCGGCCATGACGTCAATCCCGGCGCTTGTGCTTCGGCTGGATCGAATCCGACAGCGGGCCCACCCAGCTCTCGCCGGCGGCGAGCTTCTGGCGCAGCAAAATGAAGTCCGCCTCGCGGTCGTCCTTGGTGCCCTCGTTGAACGCGGTGAAGCCGGCGCGGGCCTCGGTCATCATGTTGAGCGCCAGCCACGCGCGCGAGTTCTCCTTGTTGCGATTCCACGCGTCGAGTTTGGGCTTGCGCAGCTCTTCCAGCGTCTTGGTCGTGCAGTCGGGGAAGGTCAGCAGCATCTTGGCGCAGAGCTCCTCGACCTTGGCGTCGAGCGCCGACAGATCGACGGCGCCGCGCGCGAGCAGCGCCTTGCCTTCCTTCGCCGCGTCGCCGGTCTTCGGCTCGCCGAACACGTTGTGGCCGAACTCGTCGACCATCCGCTGGGTTTCCACGAGCGGGTTGGCGACGAATTTGCCGTCGACCTTGAGCGCGGGAACGATGTCGGTGAGCACGCCCATCCAGTACGCCTTGTGCGCCGAGAACGGCTCGCACAGCACGCAGGCGATCATCGCGCGCTCGGCGCCGGTGATCACGGGCAGGAAGTCGGTGGCGCCGCCGATCGGCGCCGAGCCGTGCTTGGGGCCGGCCTGCCCGAAGCGCGCGAGATCCTGCGCGACCGAAAAGTCGCAGGCCATCCCGATTTCCTGACCACCGCCGATGCGCATGCCGTTGACGCGGCAGATCACCGGCTTGTCGCAGGCGAGGATGTTCGACACCATGTCGTTGAACAGGCGCATGTACTGCCGGTATTCCTGCGGGTGGCCGGCGTAGTACTCGGCGTATTCCTTGGTGTTGCCGCCGGTGCAGAAGGCCTTGTCGCCCGCGCCCGTGAACACCACGCAGTTGACGTCGCGCGCATTCGACGCGGCGCGGAAGGCGAGAATCACGCCTTTCACCATGTCGGTCGTGTACGAGTTGAACTGGCCGGGGTTGTCGAGGGTGATCCACGCGTTGAAGAGGCCGGGGACGACGCTGCCGTCCGGCTTTTTCGCGGGGCGCTTTTCGTAGCGAACGCCGGGCTTGGCAATGTCGTCGACGAGGTCGTGGTTCTTGAACTCGCGCGCGGCGGAGAGGGGTTCGGGGGCGTTCATCGGGCGGCTCCTCGGTGGCTGGGCGATGGGCAAAGGGGTGACAACCGTTCAGGCGGGGGTGAGCACCGCGCGCTTGCCGATCTCGCGGTGGTGGACCGCGGCGAATACGCGGTTGATGTCGTCGAGCGGATGGGTTTCGACAAAGGGCTTGATCGCGACCTTGCCGTCGAGCACCAGGTCGAGCGCTGCCGGGTACGCTTCGGGGGGGCAGCCCCAGTTGCCGAGCGCCCGGGCGTCGAACGCCATCAGGTTCGACAGGCGCACCTCGACCTTGTCCATCGTGAAACCGACGACCGACAGCGTCGCGCCGTGCACCAGCAGGCCGTAGGCGGTCAGCTGGCCCGCCGCCGTGCCCGAACACTCGAAGATGCACCACTCGGTGGCGCGGAGTCCGTTCTGCTTCGCGAACGCGGAGATCGCGGCCTTCATCGTCTTGCCGTCGTGCGCACGGGCGTTGAGGGTCAGCGCGGCGCCGTGCCGGGAGAGCGCTGCCAGCTTGGCGTCGTCGACGTCGATCGCCACCACCCGCGCGCCGAAGGCCCGCGCGACCTGCACGCAGTAGCCGCCCACACCGCCGGCGCCGACGACGATGGCGAGGCTTCCCGGCGCGACGCCGGCGCGCTGCACGGCCTGGTAGGGGGTGGTCAGTGCGTCGGCGACGATGGAGACTTCGGCGAGCGTCAGGCCAGCGCGCGCGAGGCGGGGTTCGTCGACGGCGCACAGCCCGCGGGCGGGGACGACGATGTGCGTGCCGAAGCCGCCCTGAATGTCGTTGCCGGGCATTTTCTGCTGGCGGCAGATGGTGCCGAGGCCGCGGCGGCAGAGATCGCACTCGCCGCAGGGGAGCACCGCGGGCACGATGACGGCCTTGCCCAGCCACTGGGCGGCCCCGGCGCCGGTGGCGGCCACGCGGCCGCTGACCTCGTGGCCGAGAGCGAGCGGCAGCGGGTGATTGGTGCGCACGCCGTCGTACAGGTAGCCGAGATCGGTGTGACAGACGCCGCAGCCGGCGACCTCGACCACCACGTCCGCGGGGCCCGGTTCCGGGTGGAAGTCCGCTCGCTCGAGCGGGGCGTTGACCGCGGTCATCAGCCAGCGGTGGGCGTCGATGCTCATCGTTGCGATTCCTCCTGTGCCGCGTATTCCGGTCGCCATCGCACTCGCTGCGCCGGGTGCCGGCGGGCCTGACCGGGCTGCTTTCGATCGCTATTCTGGTAATACAGTACCGGAATACCGGTATATGCGGGAAATAATGCCGCACGGGGATTGCGGATGCCTTGATCTGCATCAAACCGGACCGACCGCTGCGCCGCGTAACGTCGGCGCTTCGGAAGTGCAGGAGGAATCAAGTGCAAGCTTCGACCACGATGCAGGTTCCGCCGAAACCGCCCGGCGCGAGCGCGAGCATCTCCATTGCGCTGGCGGGGAGCGGCGGCAGCGGCGTGATGACCGCGGGGACGCTGCTGCTCTCCGCGGCGGCGAAGGCTGGGCTCTACGGGCTGATGGTTCGCACCAGCGGACCGCAGATCCGCGGCGGCGAGGCCGCGGCACTGGTGCGCCTCGCCCGAATCCCGATGGACTCGCTCGATGACCGCTTCGACCTGCTGCTCGCCATCGACTGGCAGAACGTCAACCGGTTCGCCGACGAGATTCCGCTGGCGGCGGCGAGCGCGATGATCGGCGACCCCGACGAGGGCGAGCCGCCGGAGGTGTTCAAGGCGAGCGGGGCGCGCTATTTCCCGCGCTCGCTCAAGAAGACGGCGAAGGGCATCCCGGGAAGCTGGACCAACATGGTGGCGCTGGGTCTCGCGGGAGCGCTGGCCGGCATCGCTCCGGAGGCGCTGGAAGCCGCAGTGCGCGACAGCTGGAAGCGTTCCGACGAGGCACTCAAGGCCAACCTCGCCGCGCTGCATGCCGGCATTGCCGCCGCCGCGGGGATCGACGGCGTGCCCCGGCTTCCCGCCGCGAAGCTCACCGGGACGCAACGCTGGCAGATCAGCGGCAACGAAGCGGCGGGCTACGGCGCGATCCGCGGCGGCATCCGCTTTGTCGCCGCCTATCCGATCACGCCCGCGACCGAGCTGCTGGAGTGGATGGCGCCGGCGCTCGCCAAGGTTGGCGGCACGCTGCTGCAGGCCGAGGACGAGCTCGCGTCGGTCAACATGATCATCGGCGCCTCCTATGGCGGCGTGCCGTCGCTGACCGCAACCGCCGGGCCGGGCCTTGCGCTGATGACCGAAGGCATCGGCCTCGCGGTCAGCGCCGAGGTGCCGATCGTCGTCGTCGACGTGATGCGCGGCGGGCCGTCCACCGGGATTCCCGCGAAAAGCGAGCAGAGCGACCTGAGTTTCGCGGTCAGCGGCCTTTCCGGCGATGCGCCGCGTCTGGTGCTGGCGCCGACGTCGATTGCCGATTGCATCGCGACGACGCAATGGGCGGTGCAGCTCGCCGAAGCGACGCAGGCGCCGGCCATCGTGCTCTCCGACCAGTTCATGGGTCAATCGCGCGCGATCATCGACCGGCCGATCGACCGCGGCTTCGCCGGCAAGCGCCTGACGGTCGCCGCCGACACGCCTGATTACAAGCGCTATCTGGACACCGCATCAGGGGTTTCACCGATGGCGATTCCCGGAACGCGCGGCGTCGTCTACACGGCCGACGGTCTCGAGCATTCGCAGGCGGGCATTCCCAGCAGCCAGTCGGGCGACCATCGCCTCCAGCTCGACAAGCGCGAGCGCAAGCTGGCGGGCTACGACTATGGCGACTTCTGGGCCGACATCGAAGGCCGCGGCGACGCCGCGGTGCTCACGTTCGGCTCCACGACCGCCGCGGTGCGCGAAGCGCTCGCGCGCGTCGCGGCGAAGGGATTGCACGTGCGGCTCATCGCATTGCGGCTGCTCGCTCCCGCGCAGCCCGAGCGGCTGGCCGCGGCGCTCGAAGGCGTGACCCGCGTGCTCGTCGTCGAGCAAAACCACGGCGGCCAGCTCTATCGCTATGTGCGCGCGATCTACGACCTGCCCGGCAAGCCCGCGAGCTTCCGCCGGCCCGGTCCGCTGCCGCTGCGCCCCGGCGAACTGGCGACCGCCATTACCGACTGGGCCCGCGCCCGGGCTGCCGTGGGGGTTCCATCATGAACGACATCGCAGCCGCCGTCGCGCTGACCCCCGCCAGCTTCAAGTCCGGTTACAAGCCGATCTGGTGCCCGGGCTGCGGCGACTTTTCGGTGTTGAGCTCCATCACCAAGGCGCTGGCGAAGGTGGCGGTGCCGCCCGAGCAGGTTGCGATCGTGTCCGGCATCGGGTGCTCCTCGCGGATTCCCGCGTACACGTCGTGCTACGGATTCCACGGTGTGCACGGCCGCGCGCTGGCGGCCGCCACGGGACTCAAGGTGGCGCGCCCCGACATGACCGTGCTCGTCACCGGCGGCGACGGCGACGGTTACTCGATCGGCGGCAATCATTTCCTGCACGCCTGCCGGCGCAACGTCGACCTCACCTACATCGTGATGGACAACCACGTCTACGGGATGACCAAGGGCCAGGCCTCGCCGACCACCGAGCCCGACTGGGACAACAAGCTCTCGCCCGGCGGCACGGGGATCCGCGCCTTCCACCCGCTGGTGATCGCGCTCGCGTCCGGCGCCAATTTCGTCGCGCGCGCGTTCGCCGGCGATCCGAACGGCACGGCGGACATCATCGCGCAGGGCATTCGCCATCCCGGCTTCTCGTTCATCGAGATCCTGAGCCCCTGCATCACGTTTCGTCCCGAGCAGCGCGAGTGGAAGCAGGCGGTGCATCCGGCCCCCGTCGCGCCGACCGACGACCCGGCACGCGCCGCGCGGCGGATCATGACCGACGACGGCTTCAACATCGGCGTTCTCTATGCCGGCGAACGGAACCCGTATCCGCTGCGCGAGGGCACGCCGAAAGGCACACCAGCGGATCTTGAAGCGGAGTTTCTCCTATGAGCCCGAGCAGGAAAAAGGTCGCACCCGTCGCCAAGGCCAAGGTGCCGGACAAGCGCGTCGCGACGAAGGCGGGGGCGCCGGCCAAGGCGCCAGCGAAGCGGGCCGCGGCCGGCAATCCGGCCGCCGGCACGCCGCGCACCGTCAACGAGTTCATGGTGCTGGCACTGGTGATGGAAAGCGAAGCCGCGCAGCGCTATGCCGAGTTCGCCGACGCGATGGAAATGCACAACAACCGCGAGGTGGCCGAGCTGTTCCGCAAGATGGCCGTGATCGAGAGCAGGCACGCCACACAGATCATGGAAGAAATGGGGTGGGAGAAGACGCCGCCGCTGCCGGTCGGCATGCCCACCTGGGACGGCTTCGAAGCGCCCGAGACCGCTCCCATCGACGAGGTGCATTACCTGATGCAGCCCTACCATGCGCTGGAGCTGGCGCTTGCCAACGAGCAGCGGGCGGAGCGCTTTTTCGCGCGGCTTGCGCGGGTCGCCGGGACCGATTCGGTGCGCAAGGCGGCGCGCGCACTGCAGGCCGAGGAGCGCGAGCACGTCGAGCTGGTCAAGGCATGGATGGCGAAGGTACCCAAGCCCGACGCTGATTGGGCGAACGACCCCGATCCACCGAGCTACACCGACTGACGCCATGCGAAGAAGCGCGTGCGTGCGATGTCGCCGCATGCGGATAACGTGAGTGATGGAGGATCGAGATGCAAACGCTGCTGCCGGAAGGCTGGGCCCCACCGATCGGCTACGCCAATGGCGTCGCGGTGAACGCCGGCCGCCTCGTCTTCATCGCCGGTCAGGTTGGCTGGGACGCGCAGCAGCGGTTCCAGTCCGAGGACATCGTGCCGCAATTCGACCAGGCCCTGGCCAACGTGCTCGCGGTGCTGGCGGAGGCGGGCGGCGAAGCGCGTCACATCTGCCGGATCACGGCCTACTGCTGCGACAAGCCGGCGTATCTCGCGGCGCGGCGCGAACTGGGTCGCGTGTGGCGCCAGCGCATGGGCACGCACTACCCGGCGATGAGCATGATCTTCGTCAGCGATCTTCTCGACAGCCCGGGCAAGATCGAGCTGGAGGCGACGGCGGTATTGCCGGCATGACCCCCGCGAGCGTCAACTGGTGGCGAGCCCCGCGAGTGCGGCGCGATCGACGACCTTGATGCGCTCGCGGCCGAGATCCACCCAGCCGCGATCCTCGAAGCTGCGCAAGAGGCGGGACACGATTTCGCGCACGCTGCCGAGTTCGTCGGCGAGCGCCTGGTGCGTCGCGTGGATCTCACCCCGCTCCGCATCGCGATTGATCAGCAGTGCGGCGAGCCTCTGGTCGAGCTTCTGATAGGCGATCGCCTCGACGACCTGCATCAGCCCGGCCAGCCGTTCGCTGAACAGCGCGAACACATGCCGGCGAAAGGTTTCGTCGTCGGCCACCAGCGCATTGAATTCGGCCGGTGGCACGACCAGCAGCTCGACGTCGGTCTCGGCGATCCCCGAAGCATCGTATTCGGTGTGGCCGAGCAGGCAGCTCCCGGAGAGCAGGCACGATTCGCCGGGCTTGACGCGATAGAGCTGCAGCTCGCGGCCGTTCGGATACCGCTGCAGGACCCGTATGCTGCCGGACAGGATCAGCGGAAACCCGGCGCACGGCGAGCGCTCGCTGAACATCACGGTGCCCGCCGGCACCTTCCGGTAGACGGCCGAGCGGGCGATCCGCTCGAGCGTCGGTGCCGGCGCATCGGCGAGCGTCGGGAAAACTGCCGCGATCCGCGCCGCAAGCGGCGACCGGGCGGACTCGGCGAGGTCGTGGTGCGCGATGGTCATGGCGGCATCGAGGCGGTCGGCGGCAACGCGGCATTCTACAATGGTCGCGTGCATACTTCTTTCCTGCCGTGGGTCTGACGGCGGTTGCCTTCCCGTCGAGCCGGATCGCCGCCGGCGGGCCGGTCTTTGGTCCGACGCAAACAACCGGCGAAATTCGCCGCGCCGATCGACGCGCCATGCGCTTGCAGCGAAAGATCAAGTAGAATCGCGCGCCAGCCTTTGGCAAGGCGGATGCGCGTCGCCGTCAACCCTATCGACCCGGAGTCCTTCCCATGAACAAGCTGCTTTCGCTTCTCGCCGCGTCCCTTTTCCTCCTCGTCAGCGGCAGCGCGCTCGCCGCCGACCCGCCGAAGGACGCCGCCGCCGCCAAGCCTGCCGCGACCGCGCCGCAGAAGCCGGCGGACGTCACGGCTGAAGCGTGGGCCAAGATGACCGACGCCGAGAAGGTCAAGGCCGCCGAGAAGGTCAAGGCCGCCGAGAAGGCCAAGGCTGCTGACCAGACCAAGGCCGCGCCCGCGAAGAAGGAGAAGAAGGGCGGTTGCTGAGCGTCCGCTGTTCGCCGCGTGGTTATGTCGTCGCGTCGAAGCGGCAGTAGATGAATTGCTGCACCGCGCCCGCGGGTGTCCGGTGCCGGTCGGTGCAGTGCTGCACCAGCCGGAAGCCGGCCCCGAACTCGCGCTGCAGCCCCGCGGGATCGTAGCGAACCACGTTCAGTCCGCTGCACCTGGCCGGGCCTTCGAGGCCGAACGTGGCCACGATGACGTGGCCGCCGGGCTTGATCGCGTGCGCGACCTGCCGCACGTAGGCGGCCCGGTCGCCGGCTTCGGTCAGGAAATGAAAGACCGCCCGGTCGTGCCACAGGTCGTAACGATGCCGGGGGAAGGCGAAAACCGTGACGTCGCCGCAGAGCCATTGGACCCTGTCGGCTGCGGCTCCAAGGCGCTCCCGGGCGACCTCGAGCGCCGCCGCTGCGACGTCCAGCACGCAAACGTTGCGATAGTCGCGGGCGACGAGGTCGTCCACGAGTGTCGATTCACCGCCGCCGACATCGATGATCTGCGCGTCGCGATCCGGCGCGGCTTCCTCGATCAGCTGCAACGACACGTCGAGGTGCGGTCGATACCAGCTCACCTCGGTGGGCTGCTTCGTCCGGTAGACCGTCTCCCAGTGCGACCGGGGGTCCATGATCGGCAGATCCTCCGCGCTGCCCGTCGCGCGCGGCCGGCGCCCGGCGCCGGAACAGTCGAGCGCGACAGTTTGTATACTGTCATTGTGCCACCCGCCCGCAGCGGCGACACGATAGTTCACCGCGGTCGATGTCGGCCGCCCGCGCTGCCGGACCCGACGGTGGCATGATCTTTCGCAACCGGCAGAACGACCATGAGTGACGCGCTGAACTACCTCCTCAAGGCCCGGCCCGAGGCCATGAAGGCGTACTTCAAGTTCCTGAAGGACGCCGGGACGCACCTCGACCCCAAGACGCGCAACCTGATCTCGGTGATCACCAAGGTGCACGCGCAGACCGAGAACGGGCTGCGGCAGTACCTCGTGCGGGCGCTGCGGGAAGGTGCCTCCGCCGATGAGATCCTCGACGCGCTGCTGATGGCGTTCCCCGCGCTGGGCCTCGCCAAGATTGTCTGGGCAGTGGACGTGATCCTGGGCATGGACCTGCCGGAGTTTCGTCTCGATCGCGCGGCGGGCGCGCCCTGCTGGCATGACGTCGCCGCGCTGGCGGAGCTGAAGAACGGCAGGACGTCGTACTTCGATTGCGCCGGCCGCAACCTGTTCGTGTACAGGAAGGGGGCCACGGTGAAGGTGTACGACAGCCGCTGCCCGCATCAGGTCACGAACATCCCGCATCTCGCGCTCGAGGGCAGGACGCTGACCTGCCCCAAGCACGGGTGGGCGTTCGACATCGAGACCGGCGCCTGCACCGCCAAGGGCGATCGCCCGCTCAACGAGTTTCCGCACAGGATCGAAGCGAAGCGCCTCCTCGTCTTCTGGTA
>Ga0315276_10004445_pt1 | contig 12862 bp, 13 predicted proteins | sample YL17G05_0_MG_FD_204542 | JGI IMG/M metagenome (GOLD analysis project Ga0315276, IMG submission 204542) | Sediment microbial communities from Yellowstone Lake, YNP, Wyoming, USA - YL17G05_0 | ecosystem: Environmental > Aquatic > Freshwater > Lake > Sediment | place: USA: Wyoming | collected... | reverse complement strand
ACGCGTGCGCCATCGTGATGCGGACACTGCGTTTTGAATTCGCACTGGGGCGCCGCATCACGTGGGGAATCCGCGGTCACAGGATCCGCCGCCGGTGACCAGATGTCAACCACCTCCTGGGTGCCTCTTCCAGGCGGTGCTCACCCTGGTCGGCAAGGGCCGCAGCGGCTTACGTGATGCATGGATCATGTTTCGCGGGCATCTTGACTTGATGCATCACAGTACTGGGCCGCAAGCACAGAGGTCTTCAACCAAGAGTGGAAGCTGGTGGTCGCGACCGATCCACACCTTCCGCAGCCTTACGAGCGAGATCGGTCTATCGCTGATTCGGTGTAAGTGGTTCTAACCGCCCCGGCGTGGGGCAGAAGGAATCACTGCAATGACGAACACACTCAAGGGCATGGATGCCCAGCTGAAGGAGCCGGCCCGTGCCGGCGAGAAGGTTGACGTGGTGCCCGTAGCGGTCCGTGAGCTGTCGGGGGCCGAGCGGGTCCTGGTGGGTGATCTGGTCCGCCAGGCGCGCGCTGAGGGGGTCGCATTGACCGGCCCCGACGGGTTGCTCAAGGCGCTGACTAAGACGGTGCTCGAAACGGCGCTGGAAGAGGAGATGACCGAGCACCTCGGCTACGACAAGCACGCTGCAGCGGGACGCGGAAGTGGTAACTCCCGCAACGGCTCTCGTAACAAGAAGGTGATCACCGATGCGTGCGGGCAGGTCGAGATCGAGGTGCCCCGCGACCGTAACGGAACGTTCGAGCCGGTGGCCGTGGCCAAACACCAGCGGCGGATCTGTGATGTGGACCGGGTGGTGCTCTCGCTGTACGCCAAGGGCCTGACCACCGGGGAAATCTCGGCGCACTTCGACGACGTCTACGGCGCCTCGGTGTCCAAGGACACTGTCTCGCGGATCACCGACCGGGTGATCGAGGAGATGCAAACGTGGTGGTCACGGCCGTTGGAGAAGGTGTATGCGGCGGTGTTCATCGACGCCATCATGGTCAAGATCCGCGACGGGCAGGTCCGCAACCGGCCGATCTACGCCGCGATCGGGGTCGACCTCGACGGCCACAAGGACATCCTGGGAATGTGGGCCGGTGACGGCGACGGCGAGTCGGCCAAGTTCTGGCTGGCCGTGCTGACCGACCTGAAGAACCGTGGGGTCAAGGACATCTTCTTCCTGGTCTGCGACGGCCTTAAAGGCCTGCCCGACAGCGTCTCAGCGGCATTCCCGTTGGCCACCGTGCAGACGTGCATCATCCATTTGATCCGCAACACCTTCCGGTACGCCTCGCGTAAGTACTGGGACCGCATCAGCGCCGACCTCAAGCCGATCTACACCGCGGACACCCCCGCCGAGGCCCGATTACGCTACGAGGAGTTCGCCGAGAAATGGGGCAAGCCGTACCCGGCGATCAAACGGTTGTGGGACAACGCCTGGGAGGAGTTCATCCCGTTCCTGGACTACGACGTCGAGATACGGCGAGTGTTGTGCTCTACCAACGCAATTGAGAGCCTCAACGCCCGCTACCGGCGGGCGGTACGGGCCCGCGGGCACTTCCCGAACGAGCAAGCGGCACTGAAAACCCTCTACCTGGTGACCCGCTCGCTCGATCCCAAGGGTACCGGCCAAACCAAGTGGGCCGTACGCTGGAAACCAGCGCTCAACGCACTGGCGATCACGTTCGCCGATCGCATGCCAGCCGCCGAAGAACGCTGACCGAAAAAATCCAAGAAACGCCACTTACACCGAATATCGGACAGTCCCACCTGATCGACGGCCCGCTGGCCCCACATCCCGTCGGGGTTGTTCGCCGCGAACTGCGCCTGGCTGGCAGCCGCGGTGATCACCCACAACCTGCTGCGCGCCGCCGGGACCATCGCCGGCGGCCACCACAACGTCGCCCGGGGCGCCACCCTGCGCCGCGACCTGGTCACCGTACCCGCCCGTTTCGCCGCACCGGCCCGCAAACCGACACTGCACCTACCCGCGCACTGGCCCTGGCAAACCGGGTGGAAAACCCTGTGGAACAACATCATCGGCTACCCGACCGCGCAGCCACGCGCCGCCTGACCCGACGGGCTTCTCCTGTCCACCCGCCATCCCAGGCCCGACCGAGGAACCTCGCAACAAGGAAAAGCTGGTACAGGCCAGCAGATCACCCACGCCCACACCATCCCGAACCGTCTCAACCGTGCACGAATCAGCCCCGCGACAGCACGAAATCACCGATCCACGGTTTCAGGCTAATGAAGCAGTGCTCACGCCGAACAGCGAGCGGGCACGAAATCCCATCAGCGATCCATCCTCCCGGCCCGACCGGTGGGGGCGACGATCTGTCAACAGGACTCGAAGTCCAGAGAGAGCGAGTGCTCACCCACCGGCCACTACCAGTAGCAAGTCTGCCGGATAGCCGACCCGCTGACACTCATTAGCCTGGGTAATTCACGCGGGTAGGTCCTGTTGGGGTGTCGTGAACGCGAAAAGTGCACTCGCACTCGAAGAATGGGAGTTTCTCAATGACTCCAAACCGGCAGAACGGGTGCACTTCTCAGATGCAGACTACCAACTGGTCCCGGGACCTCGGCGTCGAAGTCCGTGGCGATGACGTCGTGTCGCACACCGGCAGCGTGATCACCCGGATGCTCGCCGATAAGACAGGATTGACCAGCGAGTTGTCCGATGCCTTGGCGCGTCCGGACGTGATTCATGATCGGGGCGCGGTTTTCCGCGATATGGCGGTCACCATCGCCGATGGCGGGACCCACATCTGCGATCTGGCAGTTCTGGGTAACCAGCAGCGTATCTTCGGACCCGTCGCCTCGACGTCCACGATGTGGCGGGCGCTTAACGAGATCGACACGAAGGGATTGACCGGGATCACCGCAGCCCGTAACAAGGTCCGACGAACAGTGTGGGAGCTGATCGAGGACCGGCACGGGAAGATCCCGCCGGTGAAGACCTGTTATGGCGACCTCGGCGAGGTGATCGGCATCCGCATCGACGCGACTCTGGTCAATTCGTATTCGGACAAGCAATTGGCCACCGGGAACTTCAAGGGCGGGTACGGTTTTCACCCGGTAACGTCGTGGTGCGACAACACCGGGGAGTCCCTGGCGATCATTGCACGGACCGGCAGCGCGGGCTCCAATACCGCCGCGGACCACATCGCGATCATCGACGCGTCGATCGCGGCCCTGCCGGTCAAGCATCGCCGCCGCCTGCTGATCACCATCGACGGTGCCGGCTCAACCCACGACGTCGTGGACCACCTCACCGCGCTCAACGCCCGCCGCGGATACACCGTCGAATACTCCGTGGGTTTCGACCTCGACGCCCGGGTTCGCGGCGCGATCACCGCAATGCCAGAAGACGTGTGGTCCGAGGTCCTCGACGCCACCGGTAAGGCCCGCGACGACGACTCCGGCGTCGCGGAGATCACCGGCCTGCTGCGCCACAGCCGCGGCGGCGACAGACTAGCCGGGTGGCCCGACGACATGCGGGTGTTCGTGCGCCGCGAACCGATCGAGCACGGCACCCAACTGACCTTGTTCGAGCAGCACAACGGATACCGCTACCAACCGTTCGCCACCAACACCGGCACAGGTCAGGCCCAGCGTATCGAGGCCCGTCACCGTGTGAACGCCCGCGTCGAGGGCTACATCCGCTGCGCAAAGGACACCGGCCTGGCCTCTTGGCCGTCCACCTCGTTCGACGTCAACCAGGCCTGGGTCAGCGCCGTGGCGATCGCGATCGACCTGCTGTGCTGGACCCGATTACTGCTGCTGGACGGCCCCCTCGCCGACGCCGAGCCCGAGACCCTGCGATACCGATTCCTCCACACCGCAGCGCGCATCATCAAACGCGCCCGCAAACAGATCCTGCGCATACCCGAAACCTGGCCCTGGGCAACCGAACTCGAAGCCGCGTTCGGCCGCGTCCTGGCCATCCCCTGACCACCTGGGACCTACCCAAACGACCCAGAAAGGAGCGAAACAACCACCCGGACAGTGGAACCCGGCGCCACCCGCGCGACACGCGGCGACCGCGCCAACCCACCACGCGGAACTGAGACCGAAAACCGATCAGTCACCCTAACTCACGCACCGTGCCGACCCCCCGTGAAAAGTCGAGGTTAGAGAGCGGACTGGAACGAATCGTTCACTCTGTGAGCACCCATTCACGGGCCTGGTCGCCGGATAACCCTGCGGCGACGACGATCGCTTCCGACGAAATTCGGGTAGCCCACTACTCTAGACTCCCAATTCTCCGAGGTGCATACTTGTAAATAGCCAGTTATACCTTTCGTCGCCTGACCTTTTGCGCCGACGGCGGTTACTGAGTAGGGGCACCATGACACGGCATCGTCGCATAACTGATCTTATTGAGGGTCCTCCGCCAGCCATCGGCTCTGCCTATGGACCCACCGACGACAACAGCATTGCAGGTGAGGTCGTGTTCGCGCTGCACGCCGACGCCGCGGCTGCCGTCAATGTCAGCGTCCCCAGCATGCCCCTGCGTGGGCTCGCTGCCGCCGGAAACGTGACCACCCTGGGCACCACGGCCGTGGATACGGCATTGGCGCGTTTGAACGTCACATCGATCGCCAAGCTGCACGGTGCGACACCAACACAGGTGCGGGCGGGTGTTGCAGTGGCCAACGACTTCGGGCTGGACACCGTCTTCCGGGTCCGCTACGAAGCAGCCACCAAACCCGACACAGTCGTTGAGAGACTCAACAAACTCGACGAGGTCGCATGGGCCGAGCCCAACCGCTACCGACAGGCGTACGTGGTGCCGAACGACCCGATGTACACCCAACAGTGGGGTCTTACCCGGATCAACTGCCCCGACGCGTGGGATCGCACCACCGGTTCAGCCGCCGTCACTGTGGCGGTGGTCGACACCGGCATCGACCTGAACCATCCTGAGCTGGCGCCGCTGCTGATAGCTGGTCAGGATCTCGTGGATTGGGCACCGGGTTCAGTGCCCCAAGCGGGCTGGGTGTTTGAGGGCGACTTCATGGGTGTGGACGCCACCCCGCAGGACGAAGTGGGACACGGCACGCACGTCGCCGGCACGATCGCCTGCCTCAGCAACAACGGTACCGGCGTCGCCGGTGTCACTTGGAGTTCTCGGCTCATGCCAGTGCGGGTGCTGGCCCGCAGCCGCGAAACGGCCACCGGTCGGATCAGCGGGTTCGGTTCGTCGGCCAACATCGCGGCTGGCATCCGGTGGGCGGCCGATCACGGCGCCCAGATCATCAACATGAGCCTCGGCGGCTACGGCGACGCTCAGGTAGAACGCGAAGCCGTCGCTTACGCCATCGCCCGCGGGGTCGTGGTAGTGGCTGCCATGGGCAATGACAACACGGCTGCCCCGTCCTATCCGGCGGCCTACCCGGATGTGATCGCGGTGGCTGCGACCGACGCATCCGACCACCGGGCGTCGTTCTCCAATACCGGTGCGTGGATCGACGTCTCGGGGCCCGGTGTGCAGGTGCAAAGCACCTACTGGGACAACACCTACGCATCACTTAGCGGCACATCGATGGCCACCCCCCACGTCGCCGGGGTGGCTGCGCTGATCCTGGCGGTGGCACCGACCACGTCGGCGGCGCAGGTCGCCAACATTCTGCGCTCGACCGCGCGGGCGCTTCGTGACGCTCCAGGCGATCCGGTGCCCAATGACCGGTACGGGTACGGCCTGGTGCAGGCCGCCGCAGCGGTGAACATGGCCTCACCGCCGATTAAGTCGGCGCAGGTGATATGCCGAAGCATCACGGTGATCTGCAATTCCCGGCCCTGCCCAAGCCGGGGGCCTCTGTGTCAGCCCTCGCGTGTGGCGATCTGTCCGTCGCAGCTCGTGAGCTGCCACCCATCCGTACTGACCTGTCCGTCATCACCGGTCACGTGCCGGGTGCGCTCCGTGAATGCGGCGTGTCCGTCAATGGTGTGCCCGTCGATAGTCTGCGCATCGCTAGCGTGCCCGTCGCTAGCGTGCGCATCGGGGCAGTGCGGAGGTCAGCCCGGCGTCGGCGCGGAGGCCGACGTGGAAGCTTACGACCCGTACGGTTATGACCCGTACTCCAACGACTACCAGTGAGTTCCATGTTGGGGGCACCGGTCACCGGCTGGCGCGAGCCGCCCGCGCCGCGTTCGGTGCTGACGGTCACGGGGATAGCGTCTGCGTCAGCGGCCGCGTCCGCACACTTGCGTGATGTGTCACGTTCACACGCGGTGACGCGGGCGTGTCTGCCGGACGGGCGCGCATTCATTATTAAGGTGCTGCCCCGTGACACCCATCTGTCGGGCAGATCGTTAGTGGCCGAGCTGTACGCCTATCGGCTGGCTTCGTGGCGGCCGGACGTGGCAGCCCTGCTGCCGACCTGCGTGCACCTCGACGAACGCCGTCAGGTACTGGTGCTGCGCGCGGCGCCGGAAGAGCAGCTCTTCGCCGCGCAGGTAGTCGATGAGTCCTTTCCAGGTCGCGCACTGGCCGCGGCACTGGGTCGGGCGTTGGCGCTTCTGCACAACGCGACTGCCGACATTCCGGCGGTGACCGGAGCGAACTGCGGGGTGCTCGGACTGCCCGACGCACCACCGGAGACGAGACGCCTCGGCGATAACTCGACGGCCGGGCAAGCCGCGATCGACATGATCTGCGCGGACGACGATATTGCGGCACGGCTACGCGCCACCGCCCAGCTGTTGAAGCCAGCGTGCCTCATCCACGGGGATGTCAAGTGGGACAACGTGATCATGGACGCGGGTCCGCCGGCGCGGGTGACGCTGTTCGATTGGGAACTGTCTGGCTGGGGCGATCCGGCGTGGGACGTAGGATCAGCACTGGCCGACGCGTGGTGCTTGACCGCGCATGACGGGATGTTCAGCGGTGATCCGACTAGCTGGCTACGTGGATCCGAGCGCGCATTGTTGGACGCCTATCGTGCAGGGCGCGGGGATCTCGACGCCGGGTTCGCCGATCGCGTGGCGGGGTGCTGGTGTGCACGTACAGCGCATCTGGCAATGGAGTGCGCAGCGGGTGTCGATGATGCGAGACACCCGAAGGTAGGCCACCTGCTGAGCGCCGCTGCGGCGCTGGCCCAGCACTGCGAGGAGGTAGCCGATGCGGTGGCCATCGCGCTGGGGGGCACCCGGTGAGTGTCGTGCTCGATTCGACCGTAGATGCTCTGGATCGTGCGGCGGCGTTGATGAGCCTCGATGCGCAACGGTGGCGTGTCGAGGACACGCACCACGGCGCCGAATCCACCGGTCTGGCTGACGCACTGTATGAGCGCTGGTTCACCGAGGCCGCCGAGCCGGTGGCCCGGGCGACCACCGATCCCCCACTCCATCATCGGACGCTGCTCGGCCCACTGCGCGCCGCCCACGAAGGTGCGGCGCGCTTGACGCCGGGATGGGTTGTCACAAAGGTGAATCCGTCCGGTGGTGTAGCGGTGATGCGTAGCGGGCAACCGCGCTGGGCCGCCAGCGGGGATTATCTCTTGCGGACACATCCCGGCGTCCCTGCCGCGCCGGGAGAACCGGCCGAACTCACCGCGCGCCGCGACGAGCTCGACGCCGACCGCGGACTGTGGTGGACGTTGAGCGATCCGGAACCGCAGGCGGCCATCGGTCGCGTCTACTTCAACGCCCGCGCGGCAACGGTTCCGCGGGTAGTACACGAGATCACCTGCGCGCTTGACGGTTTCGCATTTAAGATGAAGTGCCCCATCTACCCGGAAGCCTACCGACGAGTCGACGCCGTGGTGCTGTACCACGACCGGGATACCCGCGAGCCGCTGCTTGCCGCACTGACCGAGAAGTGGACGACCCTCGGGCCGCTCCTGGATCCGGCGGTGCCGCCACTGACCTGCCTCGTGCACCCCGGCCTCGCCGTCGCCGACGAGTTGGGCGGAGACCGCTCCTACGGGGAGAGCCGCTGTCATATGCTGGCCGAGGCGGCGATGGCGGAACGCCATGAGTGGAACGCCATGGACACCGGGTCGCGACGCGAGGTGCTGATCGCCGGGATGCGCAGCGCCGGAATGAGTTTGGCGGAGCCGTGGCGGCAGACACCTTGACCGACACCGGGATCGTCGAGGCTGCCCTGGACATCGGACGGGACCTGTGTGCGAGCGCCCAGTGGGGTGTCGACGGCTGCTCCTGGACATCGACGATCGCCCTGGGCGATGACGGCGATCGGCTGCTGCTCGGCAGCGGCGACATCGGTCCCTCGCTGTACGACGGGACGGCGGGGATCGCGACAGCGCTGGCCGCTTGCGCCCAGGCACGCCCCGAGGGCGACTTTGCGACCACCGCTCTGGGCGCGGTGTCGTCGGCGCTGGCGGCCGCAGACGGGATGGTGGCCGAGGGCCGGCTCGGGTTGTTTGACGGCGCGACGGGTGTCGCCTGGGGTGCTGCGCTGGTGGGACGCGCGTTGGACGATCGGTCGGTGCGTAATCGTGCACGCGACCTGGCCGCGAAGATCGTCGCGCGCGTAACCTCCGCACCTCTCAGTGGGGAGATCGACCTCCTCGGCGGCGTGGCGGGCACCCTGCTCGGGCTGGCGGGTTGCGCTGAGGTGCTGAAGGATTCGGCTCCGGATCTCCGCAGTGTCGGCGACGCCGTGGCGGGGGCAGCGCTCCGCCAGCCATGGGGTGGCGCGTGGACGACGGGAGCCGCCACGCCCGGCGGCCCGCCACTGCTGGGAATGGGCCATGGTGCGGCCGGGATCGCGCTGGCGCTGGCCGAGACCGGCGGCGCCTCGGCTCAGATCGCCTGCGCCGAGGCGCTGGAGTATGAACGATCGTGGTTCGAGCCTGAGCCGGCTGGCTGGCCCGACCTGCGCGGCTTTACCGACGGATCCCAAGCCGTCCACACGATGGCCGCATGGTGTCACGGAGCCATCGGCATCGGGCTGTCGCGTGCGCGGCTCACGGCCCTGCTGCCCGACCCGCGGTTGCTGTTGGAGGTGACCGCTTCGTTGGAGGCGGCGCGCAACCTGGCGGTTCGTGTGGGTACCGAGCTGCACGGCGGTTCGGTCAGCGACTGCACCGCATGTCACGGTCTGGCTGGGGTGGTGGAACTGATGCTTGTCGCCGCGCGCGCACTGGCGCTCGACGCTCACGCCCAGGCCGCCCGGCGGGTGGCCCGTCTCATGGTGGAGCAACTCACCGCCAACGGCCAGTGGCCTTGCGGACTTCCCGGCGGAGGCGCGGTGCCCGCGTTGATGACCGGTACGGCCGGAATCGCTCTCACCCTGCTGCGGGCCGTGGGCGCCACCGACCTGCCCACTCCGTTACTGCCCGGCCCATCGGGGTGGTGATCAGCTCGAGAAGCGAGGCTGATCGATTTCGGCGTACCGGACGCGGGGTATATGACTGATGTGCGTCAACGTGTCGTCCTCACTGCCGTCGGGGAACTGGGCGACGAGCACGTCCGGTAACGACGGCGGCGGTTTGGAGACGTAGGAAGCGCCCGCAGCACGAAGGGCGTCGGTCACTGCCTCGACGTCGCAAGAGTGGTCCAAGCCCACAACGACCTGCATGGTTTAACGATAACAGTGCGGTGATCCCGCCGGTGGACCGTGATCAGCCCAACGTGCCGAGTACGATGCAGCCATGCCGTCGGAGCGGACGTCGGGCGGACCCGCGGTTCGAGAACACCTGTGAGTACCGGTGCCATTGCGTGGCACCACTTCGATCGGGCCACATTCCAGATCGGACGCGACGAGACCATCATCGCGGGGTCGGATCAGAAGATCGGGATCTACTCATCTGAGCGCTCGATCGCCGACGCGTTTCGACTCCGTGGCGACGTCGGATATGAGTTAGCGCGCGACGCGCTGCGAGAGTGGCTTCGCCGGGGTGGGAAACCGGCTCAGTTGATCGACATGGCCTCCCGACTACCGCGCGCGAAATCCCCAGTACTGCAAGCACTGCAGATGTTGACATGAGTTCAGGCGAGGCGGCGTTTCGCAGGATCCAGGCCGCCGCCCGTTCCGCAGCGGCCAAGAGCGGGGCCAATGCTCCGACGCAGGAGTATCTGATCCGGCACACGCTTGAGTCATTCCTTCACCGCCTCACCCAGACCTCCCACCGCGGGGACTTCGTCCTCAAGGGTGGAGTTCTGCTGGCCGCCTACGGGGTACGGCGCGCGACTAGGGATGCCGACTCCAATGCCGTCAGCGCTGATGTCACCGCTGAGCACCTCGCCCAGGTTGTTCGCGACATCGCCGAGGTCGACGCTGATGACGGGATGGTGTTCGACCTCGACACGATCAGCACGGAGGAGATCCGCGAGCAGGCTGCCTATCCTGCCGTGCGCGTACGGGTCGCCGTGTCGATCGGGCCGTGGGCCGGAACCGCGGTCTGGGATGTATCCACAGGAGACCCGATGGTGCCGCCACCCCGACGGGTGACGATCGACCGATTACTCGGTGACCCGATCTCGCTGCTAGGTTACGCGCCGGAGACCACAATCGCCGAGAAGGGCGTCACCATCCTCGAACGTGGTATCACCAGCACACGGTGGCGCGACTACGTCGATATCGTCCAACTCGCCCGCCAAGGTATCGACCCCGACGCGTTGCTTCGCTCGGCACGGGCGGTCGCCCGCCACCGCGGCGTCACGCTCGAACCCGTTGCGCACCACCTCGCCGGTTAAGGTGCAGTCGGACAAGCGAAATGGACCGTTTGCCGCAAGGAAAAGCTTGAGTCGGTCTGCGAAGAGAACCTCGACGAACAGATCAACCTGGTCATCAGCTTCCTCGATTCCATCTTCATCCACGGTCCCGAATAGGCGCAGAGACGTTCGGCGGGCGCCGATTGACTCCAAACCGATTGGGCGGTGGGTGCCCGACAGGAGGGCCAGCGGCTCTGCGCGATCACCAAGCGCGCAGCGTCAAGGGGGCGAATCCTGCTGCCTCGACTTCTTTTCCGCAGCTGCTCATCAACTCGATCGCGACCATCTCCCGGTAGCGGCGGTAGGGGTCGCTGAACCGCCCCGTCTGCTCCCCTGCTGCGGCCAGCGCCGCGGCCGTCAGCCGGTAGCGCTCCATGTCCGAGACGACGGTGTTGAGCGCCTGTACCTGTCGCAGCGGAGCGTTCGGTGAGTCCTCGTCAGCGTGCAGGCCGGTGGCGGCGTAGGCGGTGGTGAAGCGGTCCCAGTCCCCCAGTCCGGCCAGCCGGTAGAGGAACCAGACGTGGGCCTTGAGCGTGCTGGAGCCGGGCTCCAGGGGCGCGAGCAGCAGGGCCGCGTCCTCGCGGCTGATCGAACCACCGTTGCCCAGCGGGATGGGCTGCGGCCGTTCGGGCGGCGCGTCGGCGGACATGGTGGGATCGGTTGCGTCTGTTGCGGTCTCGGAGCTCGGCGCGGCTGGTGTGGTGGTGGCTGGATCGGCGGTGGGTGCGAGATCACATGTCGCCCGCACGTGATTCCGTGGAATCCAAATCTGCACGGCCGATGACATCAGTCGCTGCTATCCCGACCCTCGCCATTCGTCACCCTGCCATAGTGAGACAGGAACTGAACGACCCCATTTCTCTAGATTCGAGACGTGCTCTGGGCCAGCGCCGAACGGCACTGCCAGCGATCGTCGCCGACGCCGACCTCGACGGGGCCCGCCTCTCGCAGCAGCAAACGATTTCGCCGTCACGCCGCCCGGTGCAAAGTACCGCGGCGCTGAACGGTTTCGCGCCCATCTCGTTCGTTCCGTTGACCCGGACGGGGGCCACATGCTTGAGCCCGAGCAGCGGGGCGATCACCTCGTTGGCGTCGTGCATCCAGGCCGTGGCCCAGACCAGATCGCAGGCAAGGGCCAGCAGACGTCGACCAGCGCCCAACGCTCGACCGCCTCGATAACGACTATGTGTTAGCGTTAAACTACGTTAGTTCAATGTGGAGGGTGCCGGAAATGTCCGTTGACGAACTCGACCAGCTCCTGCGGGACCGCTTCGACCTGGGACGCGACGACCTCATCGCCGCCCTCAAGACCCTGCCCGCACACCGCCCCTGGGCGGCAACGCTCACCGCCGGCGAGGCGCGCCTGCTCGATGACGCCGGCCTCACCGAAGACCCGGACGCCTACGCCGAGGTCGCCGCCGATGTCACCGCCCACATGGGCCGCCTCTATAGCACCGCCTACAGCGCCGCCGAAGTCGCCAATGGGTTGGGCGTCAACGACTCCCGGATCCGACAGCGCCGCCTCAACCACACACTGTGGGCGATCGACGACGGCGGATCATGGGTGTACCCGGCCGTTCAGTTCGAACTCGTCGACAACGGCCGCGGCGCCCCGCGCTCCCTCAAGCACGTCCGCGGCCTCGATCGAGTGCTCCCGCGGCTGCTGACGAAAGGTCTGCACCCCACCGCGGTCGCCGGCTTCCTCCTGACACCCCAGCACGAACTACTCATCGACGGACAACCCAAGTCGGTCAGGGAGTGGTTACTCCACGGCGAACCCGAGGAACCGGTACTCAACCTCATCGACATCGGCGACTGGGCCTCAACGTGACCCCAAGCCCGATGCTGCCCGACCCGCCGCGTCCGCACGAGCTGCGCGCTCTGGGCATCTTGGCTGGTGAGACCCGCGTCATCACCATCGACGAGGTGTGGTGGCGCGTCCACAAGACCGACGGTGACCACGTCCTGGCGTGGAACGCCTTACGCACCTTCGGGCCACTGCTGCGCTTCGACCCCCACCACCTCCCCCGAGGCGAGGACCCGGGCCGCGGCGTCTGGTACGGCGCCTCCACACCAGACGCGGCTCTTGCCGAGGCCTTTCAGGTCGACCGCACGATCGACCGCGCCCGGTACCGCCCGTACCTGACCGGACTTTCGTTCGCCCGACCGCTCACCG
>Ga0315276_10004442_pt1 | contig 12865 bp, 10 predicted proteins | sample YL17G05_0_MG_FD_204542 | JGI IMG/M metagenome (GOLD analysis project Ga0315276, IMG submission 204542) | Sediment microbial communities from Yellowstone Lake, YNP, Wyoming, USA - YL17G05_0 | ecosystem: Environmental > Aquatic > Freshwater > Lake > Sediment | place: USA: Wyoming | collected... | reverse complement strand
TTGAAGTTGTTTTTCAAGGAATGGTAAAGATTGCTACCATCGATGAATATAGCAACCCGGTTATTCATTAAGGCCTCCTCGTGCTGATTACCCCGCCCTTAGCTTTTGGCGAAATATATGTGCTTGAATTCACTTCTACCGCTATTATACTTGAATTCTTCAGTAAGTGTACATCACTTTGCTTTACCGGCCGCTTTCTCGGCCCTGGACCAGAGCTTTTGACCGTCCGTTATGAACTCTATGTTGCCGCGGTCGGCTGTCACGAAAATATTGCTGTTTTCCAATATGGCGTGCAGCCGGTCCAGGGTCTCCCTGTGGGGATGTCCGAACCTGTTGACGGCGCCGGCCGATATAACAGCCGCTGATGGGTTAACGATGGCGAGGAATTCATCGGAAGTAGAGCCCCTGCTGCCGTGATGGGCGACCTTCAATACGCTGCTGCGCAGATCCGCGCGGTTGCCTGCCAGCAGCATTTCAGCGTCCATGCCGATATCGGCTGCAAGCAGGAAACTGACCTCTCCATATATAAGCTTCACCACTATGGAGTTATTATTGGCATCATCGGATGTGCCGGATAGCAATCCCGGCGGAGGATTCAGCACGTCCAGCCTGATATCCCTGCCCGGGTTAAACTGCGCGCCATCATTAAGTGTGTACAACCGGACATGGCGTGTGTTCAATGCATTAATTATTTCCGTTGGCAGCAGCGCCTTGCTGGACAAAGGTGGTAGTCCCGCCAAGTTTATGTCGTATTTTTGCAGCAGGTCCAGTGTACCTGAAATGTGGTCAGATTGAAGCTGGGTAAGTATAAGCAAGTCGATCTTTTTATCCCAGAATGGGAGGGTTTTACCAAGTTGTGTGCTTGTGGATATGGGGTCGGGCCCGCTGTCGACCAGGATGTTTTGTCCATCCGGTGTCCTTATTAATATGGCCTCACCCTGGCCGACGTCGAAAACGGTTACATGCAGCTTACCGTCCGGCAGCATTATAAAGGCTGTCCAGATAAGTATATTGGCGGTCAGCAGTATGGCTAACAGCCAGGGTACCAGGGGCCTGAATGAATTTAGCCGTTGTGTTGAAAAATTGCTTTGAGCTTTCAGATAGATGCTTTTAATGAAGCCCGTAACTCCCTGCCGGTAATGGAGGCACAGCAACAGCCCGGCAAGTACCATGTAGTAGATGACAGCCTGCCAAGGCTGCAGTTGAACATTTTCTATATACGTTACCGGAATTGAACTGAATATCTGCACCACCAGTAGAAAGTAGCTCAGCAATAGCCAGGCTATCCACCCTATCACTATCCCGAGCGGCTGCCAGATGATCCCCGCAAGGGAGGTTGCCATGGAGGTTATTATTATGCCAGGGAAGGAAGGCATGGCGAATACCGTTGCCGGTGCGCTCACCAGCGAAAAAGCATGGAAATTCATAGCTGTTACGGGCAAGGTGGCGGCTACCGCGGCTATGGTTGCCCCGAAGCTTATGCCCATGAAGCTCTTCAGGTAGTAAACATATTTGCTGCTCTTGCCAACCCGGGGTGGCCCGGCGAAAGCGGTTAAATATGGTGTTATATATACCAGCCCCAGCATCGACAGGAAGCTTAATTGAAAGCTCACATCACGCAATACCGCGGGGTCAAAGGCCGCCATCAGGGCGCCCGCCAGAGCCAGGGCCGCCGGGCCGCTGCGCTGACGTCCCAGCAGTTCGGCCAGCAGAAATACGCTGCCCATTATAGTTGCGCGCACCATGGTGGCAGGCATGCCGGTCAGGATGGTATAAAGCCATATCAGGGCCAGGGATATCCATATATATAGCCCGTTTTTCCTGCCGAAGAGCCAGATTGCTGCAGCAAATATCATACCCAGCACAATGGTCAGGTTCATGCCCGAGATGGCGATAAGATGGGTGGTGCCTGTTGCGTAGAATAATTGCAGCAGGGAATCCGGCAGGTTGCCCCTCAGGCCGAGCAGTATCGCACAGGCCAGCGAACCCTGTGGTTCCGGAAGACAGGATGAAAGGCTTTCCGCCAGGCGCTCGCGCAGTCCGTAAATCCAGGCCATGGGGGCAATACCCCCTCCGGTGCCGAGCAATGCTGTGCCAGGATAATTGATCACGGAATAGATGCCCTGGTTGGCCAGGAAATTCTTATAGTCGAAATCTTCGAACTGCTCAGGTGTTTCCGGCTTTCCGCTTAGTTCAAGCAGGTCGCCGTAATGATACTGCCGGTAAAACGGCAAACGCACCAGGGCATTTCCGGTTACCGCAGCAGTGTTGCCGGATATACTGATTTTGGATGCGGAGAATTGAAATTCCAGCGAAGAGCCCTTTACTTGCGGGTAGTTAGCCACAATGCCCGTGATACGTGCGTTACCCCCGTTGTTGTAATACTGCAGCATCGCACTGTTCACAGTATGCAGAGAGGATTGGTAGCGCAGTGCCCCACCGGCAAGCACAAGCAGGCATATGGCTGCGATGATAAGCTCCTTCCTGAGGCGGCGGATGAAGACGGCGAGCAGGAAAAGCGGCAAAGGTGCAGCGAGCAGCCACCAGGGCCAGGTCGATAGCGGGCCTATCACTATACCCGTTAAGAACGCGGCGCTGATGTAAAGCAGGGGCATGGCCGGTCAGTCCCCGACCGTGGCGTAATCGCGTATTTTATCCACGACTGTTTTACCGAAACCCTCGATTTGTAGCAGGTCGTCCACACTGCGGAAAGGGCCGTTCCTGGTACGGTAATCCACTATCAGCCGGGCCCTGCCCTCTCCTATGCCAGGCAGTGCCTGCAATAGCCAGGTCTCTGCCCGGTTGAGGTCGACCTTCTGTGGCCGGGAAATCTCGCCTTTTTCCGGAACATAGATAGCCAGGTGGGCCGTGTCCGCGTTATCTGAAATGCCTGCGGCCGATACCAGGGCGCTAACCGTATCGCCCGGGCGCGCAGCATAGGTGCCGGGGCGGGAAATAGCTCCGCTGATAGTGATATCTCCTGCTGCGGCTACAGGGTTGACTTCTTTGAGCGTTATTTCCACTGGCTGCAGGTGCGATAAGCGGATGGAGAAGAAGATGATGCCGGTAACCAGGCAAAATGTCAGAAATACTGCTATAATAAGCCACATTTTTTCACGGATACCCGTCATTACCTTCCCCCTTTCCTGTATAGTTATGGCGTGGGCAGTGGTAGAATTTTAACACATATGGAAAATATCAAGACGATAACAGTAAACAAAAAGGCCTACCATGATTATCATATCCTGGAAAGCCATGAAGCCGGCATTGCACTCAAAGGCTCCGAGATTAAATCTATCCGGATGGGGCGGGTGAATATCAGGGATGCCTATGCCAGGGCGGAGAGGGGGGAGCTGTGGCTTTTCAATTCCCACATCTCCGCTTACCAGGCCGGCGGTTTCAATACGCATGAGCCCGACAGGAAGCGAAAGCTGCTGATGCACCGCAACCAGATAGCCGAATTGGACAGCCTGGCCAACCAGAAAGGTTTGACTCTGGTGCCGCTGAAGATATATATTAAAGGTGGTATCGCCAAGCTGGAGATCGGCGTGGGCAGGGGCAAAAAGCAGTACGATAAACGTGATGTCCTTGCCCGGCGTGATACCGCTCGTGAGATAGACCGGGCCATGAAGACAGGGGCCCGGAAAGAACGTTAACAACTTAATATTTATGGGGGCGCGTGGCTTCGACAGGGAAGAGCCTACAGTACGGCAGGACGAGGCGCCATCTACCTCGTTAATCAGGTGGCAAAAATCAACTGCCAACGAAGCAGTTCCAGTAGCAGCCTAAAAGGCCGCTCGTCCAACCTTTCCTCGTCCCGGTGGGATTGGATTGGGCGACGAAATGCCGGGGTGCAACAGTCCTGATGCTGATAATGACTGTTTAAGATTTATCGGCTGGCCCGCTTAAACTCCGTCTGCAGAGGCTGAGCGGGCGAGATAAAAGAGCAGACTATGCCTGTAGAGGTGCTGGCAACTTTTTTCTGGACGGGGAGTTCGACCCTCCCTCGCCTCCACCACGAAAATCAGACAGGGCTTACTTTACAAAGTAAGCCCTGTTTTTGTTTTGAAGTCAGTTTAATTATTATCAAACTTGCCTAAGACGGTGTCTAATATTCCAGTGCCTTTTCCTGGTTGTTCAATACTCTAATAACTCCCTCCGCCAGCGCTTGCATCTCGTATTCACCCGGATAGATCCTTACCTGGCTGAAGTGGCCGATATAGCGGGTAATTGAGTCAGTAAAGCGTGATGAGTTAGCCATACCACCCGTGAGAATGATGGCATCTGGAGTGGCTGCGGTTACCGCAGCCATGGCGCCTATCCATTTGGCAATCTGCCTTATCATAGCTTCCAGCGCCACGTCAGCCTGTTGATTGCCCCCATCTATGATCCTGTAAAGGTCAGGAAGCTGGTCCACGTCGAACAGGCCGCTGAACCCGCTCTTGCGCGACAGTAGGGCAGTGATCTCCGCCTTCGATAAGCCGCTGTCAAAGCATAATGTTAACATCGCTGATAGCGGCAGGGTACCGGCCCGTTCCAGTGAGAAAGGGCCTTCTCCCAGCAGCGCGTCGGTGGAATCGATGATCCTGCCCTCAACGATAGCGCATACCGAGATGCCGCCGCCCATGTGTGCAATGACAAACCTGGTGGACGCGATATCCCGGCCGAGTTCGGCCGCGCAGCGCCTGGCCACGGATTTAATATTGAGGGCGTGTACCCTGGACTTACGCTCAATTCCGGGTACGCCGCTGATTCTCGACGCCCCGTCGAATTCATCCAGTGTGACCGGGTCAACTATGAACGATGGCAGATTAAATGCGTCTGCGTATTGTTTGGCCAGCAGCGCACCAAGGTTGCTGGCATGCTCGCCATATTTTGCAGCCCGCAGGTCTTCACACATTTTGTCTGTGATGGAATAGGAGCCGCCCTGCAAAGGACGCAGTAAACCGCCCCTCCCGGCCACCGCGTTTAAAACCTTTCCGTCGATGGCATTGGACTCCAGGAAAGAGTCGATGGCCTCTTTGCGCATGTCCAGTTGATCGGTAATGCGGTTATGCTGCTTCAGGTCGGAGGACGAATGCTGTAATGTCTGAGAGCAGATTCGATCATTGCCGGCAAAGATGGCGGTCTTGGTGGAGGTGCTGCCGGGGTTTATGACGAGGATCCTGTAATGCTGTTTTGGATCAGAGCCGGCACTCATAGGGTGGCAATGTCCTTTAAGGTAAGGAGCTTCACTCCTTGAGCGTTGAGAGCCACGCAGGCCTTGACTGGATCGCTGACACGAAGGATGACGACGGCAAAGCCCTCTTTGGTGCTGACCATAGAGTATATGTATTCAACGTCCAGTTGTTCATCGGTTATTATCTCCAGCACATCGGCCATCCCGCCCGGCCTGTCGGCAACCTCGATAGCGAGCACGTCCGTCTCGATGAAATGGTAGTCTGCTTCCTTCAAAGCCCGCATGCACTTATCGGGGTCAATCACTACCAGCCGCGCTGTGCCAAAATCGCGGGTCTCAGCTAATGACAGCGCCCGCAGGTTGATACCTTTATCGGCCAGTTGCCTGGCCATTTTTGCCAGGCTGCCCGGCCTGTTTTCCAGGAAAACCGATATCTGCCGTACTACCAAAGTTTGCTCGGCCATCTTCCCGCAACTCCTTTTTTTAAATATCGTTTACCGGGTGAATAATACATGCTCAGCCGAAATTTTGGGCATTCAGCATTATTTTAGCCAGGGCGATGGAATGCAACTTTTCTTCAGCTTTGGCGGTGCGGGAGTCAATGAGTATCGGGACTTTGGCCCCTACCGCAACGTGGATCAGCATGCGATTTCCATAATACTGGAGGCACTTGCAAAAGATATTCCCGGCTTCCAAGTTTGGCATAATCAGGATATCTGCATTGCCCGCAACAGGGGACTCAATCCCTTTTAATCTGGCTGAATTGGCATCAATAGCGTTGTCAAGAGCAAAAGGCCCATCGACAACGCACCTGTCCACGGCTCCGTCCTGGCACATCTTAACCAGTGCAACCGCATCGATGGTAGATTGAAAATCCGGGTGGACCTTCTCGGAGCCGGAAAGCAGGGCAACCCTGGGACTCTTGATGCCCAGTTTGTGCGCTACGGATACGGCATTGCGGATTATCTCTATTTTTTGCCTGATGCCGGGCGAGATGTTGATGCCCCCGTCGCTGACCAGCACAAACTGGCAACCCTGCCTTTTCCCATCTTCATATAGCTCTACGTCGCTCAACAGGCCTGATTTAAGTTCACCCGGCGGTCCTAAAGCAGTGTGCAGGAAGACCGGTGTGACAACGCTACCTTTCATTAAGATGCCGGCACGACCCTGCTGGACAATCTCGGCAGCCGTAGCTGCAGCCCTGGCCGTGTCTTTCTCATCAATGATCTCAAAAACTGTTGGATCCATACCAAGCTGGCCCAGTATGTTGATGATCCAGTCGCGGTCCCCCGTGAGGATGGGTATCGCTATGTTCAGTTCTTTCGCTTTAACTACCGCTTTCAGCGTCTCGATCTCATGCGCGCCGGCAACAGAGACAATGATGGAAGGCGTCTTTTGCGCGGCGGAAAGCAGTTCTGCTAAATTATTTATCATTTAAAGCCCTCACATGCAATACCGTTATTTCAGCTTATTTTTCAGCCGTGTAAATCGCTGCGGCGCCGAAGAAGAGCTTCTGTGCCGTAGCCTGTTTAAATCCTGCTTTCAAAAGGAACTGCTGTATTTCCCCGGCGGAATAGAAATTCCGGGCTGATTCGGCCAGGTAATGGTAAGCCCCCTTATTCCCGGAAAAGAGATATCCGGACGGGAAGACCCATAGTCTCAGGTAAAGATGGTCGAGGAAGCGGATTAACGGCGTTTCTGGCTGGCTGCTTTCCACTATGATAAACTTTCCGCCGGGTTTGAGAACCCTGAGGATTTCGCTCAAGTAGCTCTGTGTCATGGGATTTTTGTAGGTGAGGTTGCGGAAGGCAAAAGAAATCCCGATGCAATCGAAGTGGTTGTCGGCAAAGGGAAGGCGTGCGACGTCAGCTACGATGAAGCGGATGTTTTTCCCTTTGGCAGATGATGACGCTTTGGCTTTGGCTATCTCCAGCATGGGCCGGCTGTAATCAGCCCCGCTGATATCGGGGGTGTATGGAGCGTGCTGCGCGATAGTGATGGCAAGGTCGCCGGTACCGCAGCAGATATCCAGGATACGCCCGGGACGGTCTTTAAGGCAGGTAAGCGCCGCTTGCCTGCGCCAGTCCGTATCCATGCCCAGGGTGATGACATGGTTTATCAGGTCGTAGCGGTCAGGTATGCGGGTGAAGATATGATATAAGGGCCGGCTGTTATTGGGCTTGCCTGTAGCAGTAGACATCGCTTATTTACCTACACATTGAAAAGGCCGGATAAGATGTAGCCGGCGCCTATCAGTACCTGGGTCAGAAGCACAACTATAACATTGCTGGCCATGGCGGGGATTAGCTGCTCTCTCTCTTTGTATTTGAAAGAGCCGCGTATTGCTTTAATTGCGAGCGGCAGTGTCAGCAGGGCCAACAATGTGAATACGGGCATGGCCTTGAATATGACGGCTCCAACGATCCAGATGTAGACCATGATGGTAAACACGGTATAAAAAATGGCTGCCCCGCGGCCTCCCATGGTTATCGGCAGTGTTTTCCTGTTTGCCACCTTGTCGGCCTCGATATCGGGGAACTCGTTGAGCAGCAGCAGGTTGTGTACCAGGAAACCGGAAGGGATGGATGCGATCACAGCATGTAGTGTATATATACCAGTCTGAGAGAAATACATGCCGAGCACCGGCAGTACCCCCAATCCCAGGAAGGGTGACCATTCAGGCCAGTAAAATTTCTGTATCAGCGGACTATATAAAATGACGCATGCCGCTGCCACGATAATGAGCGGCAGCAGCAGCCAGCCTTTGGTGAGTATGAAATATATACCTATCGGAATTGTCAGCAGCAACGTGATAATGCCAATCAGCAGCACCTCGCGCGGTGACAATAATTCTTCTTTTAGCATGCCGCTGCCGCCGCTGAAGGGCGTCCGGTCCGTGACCTTGTCGATGCCGCTCCTGTAGTCGAAATAGTCATTAAGCGTGTTAACGCTCATATGTGCCAGGATGAGACCGAATGTTGCCAGCAGCGCGTCGCCGATATTAAAAAACCCGTCGTACCAGGCGATACATGTCCCTGTCAGGCCGAGGACTACCGAAAGAATCAGGAATTGGGGCCTGGTTTCCAGAAAATATAGCCTAGCTTTCATAGTACTTCTCGGAACGCTGAGGATTATAGCAGAAAAAAGCCTCAATCTGGAAAGGCCCCGGTACAGGCAAGTACTACCAGGGATCGATAAAATCGCGGCCTTTATCAATGGAGGGCGGGGCGGTTGCGGACTTGAGCCCGCGCATTATCCAGCGGCGTGTTTCAGCAGGGTCGATAACGGAGTCTATCTCCAGGTAGGAAGCCATGTTCATGGCCTTGCCCATGGCATACGCCTGTTCCACGAAAAATTTATAGGTCGCCTCACGCTCCGCAGGGTCTTTGATGGCTTCAAGCTCTTTCTTGAAGCCGTGGCTGACAGCCCCTTCAAGCCCCATCCCGCCGAATTCTCCCGTCGGCCATGAGGCTGTGAAGAATGAGTCGTGGAAACCCCCGGCCGACATGGCCATGGCGCCCAGCCCGTAACCCTTGCGCAGGACTACGGTGAAAAACGGAACCGTGGTATGCGCGCCGACGACGAACATGCGGCAGACATGGCGGACCTGGGCGCGCACCTCTATCTCGGGACCGACCATAAAGCCGGGCGTATCACATAACGATAGTATGGGAAGACTGTGTACGTTGCAGAGCTGCATAAAGCGTGCGGCCTTATCGGCGTCCTCAGCTTCAATTGCCCCTCCCATGTGCCTGGGATCGTTGGCCATCACGCCCAACGGCCTGCCCTCGATGCGCACCAGCGATGTAACCATGCCGGGGCCGAAATGAGGGCGAAGCTCGAGCACGCTGCCGCTGTCAACCAGCGCCTCGATCACAGCGCGCACGTCGTACACGCGCAGCCTGTTCTCGGGTATCAGCCAGCGCAGGCGTCGCTGGTCGGCAGCATCCCATTCCACCGTAGCTCCCTGGAAATAGGACAGGTACTTTTTAGCAATGGACACCGCCTCTTTTTCATTTTCAACGGCGATATCGACCACGCCGTTATGCGTCTGTATATCGATGGGTCCGATGTCTTCCGGCCTGACAACGCCCAACCCGCCGCCTTCGATCATAGCCGGGCCGCCCATACCTATATTGGAACTCCTGGTGGCGATGATCACGTCACAGCAACCGAGCAGCGCGGCATTGCCGGCGAAGCAGGGCCCCTCGACGATGCCGATTACCGGGGCTTTTCCGCTCAGGGCCGCGAAGCGGCTGAACGTGGTTAGATCCAGTCCGGCCACCACGTTGGCATCTGTATCTCCCGGCCTGCCCCCGCCGCCCTCGGCAAAGAAAACGGTGGGCAGGCGCCACTGGTTAGCTATATGCAGCATCCTGTCCATCTTCTTGTGGTTCATCAAGCCCTGTGTGCCGGCCAGCACGGTGAAATCGTAGGCCAGCACCATGCAGCGGGCCTTCTCTTCATCAAAGCTATCCCGGTTGACTGTGCCGATGCCGGCGATCAGCCCGTCGGCGGGCGTATTCTTGACCAGGTCGTCCAGGGAGCGCCTGCTGCGCTGCGCGGCGACGGCCAGCGGGCCGTATTCGATAAAGCTGTCGGGGTCGCAGAGGTCATTGACGTTTTCGCGGGCGGTACGGCGGTTCTTCCTGCGCCTTTTGGCAACGGCCTCCGGCCGGTTTTCATCGAGGGTAAAGGCATGTCGTTCTATCACACCGGCCAGGTCGGGGCGGATGGCATTGAGGTCGATAACCGCCTCCTTTGCCTTTAAGCCGGCCGCTACCTCCGCTTCTTCGATAAACATGAGAGGCGCGCCACTGTTTACAGCATCGTTTAGTGTCACGCATATTGCGCGCACGTAGCCGCTGCGGTCCGCGGTAATGACATGTTCCATCTTCATCGATTCCAGCACGAGCAGCTTTTGGCCGGCCACTACCGCGTCGCCCTCGATGACTTCTATATTGACCACGCAGCCCTGCATAGGCGTGGTAACCGCCGCGGTGCCTGCAGGCCCTGCTGCTATTTCCGCCGCTGGCTTGTCAATATTAGATAGGCCGGCCTTAAAATAACGTGCCTGGTAAATCTCCGGCTCTTTGGCTAATTGTGCCGCCTTGTCCTCGACGAAACCGGTGTAAATATCGTTGCTTGCCACCTCGGGCCTGCTCAGGACATTGAGCAGGAAGGGGATATTGGTCAGCACTCCCTCGACGCGGAATTCCAGCAGCGCCCGTTCAGCCTTGTTGATAGCAGTCTCGTAGTTTGCTGACTTTGAGGTTACTATCAGCTTGGCCAGCAGTGAGTCGAAGGCAGGGTTGGTGGTGTATCCGCTGTAGCCGTAGCCATCCACCCTGATGCCCGGGCCGGATGGCGCTTCATAAACGCTCAGTGTGCCGCCCTGCGGCAGGGCTTTCCCGTCAGCATCCATAATTTCCATGTTGATGCGCATCTGCACGGCGTAGCAGCGTGGATGTGGGGCATTCCCTGTCAGTCCAAGCTCCGGCAGGGTTTTGCCCGCCGCTATTTCTATTTGGGTACTGACCAGGTCTATGCCGGTGACCTCTTCTGTTACTGTGTGCTCGACCTGCAGCCTGGGGTTGGCTTCCATAAAGGCGAACGTGTCTTCCTTTCCCCCGGTACCCCCAACCAGGAACTCGAAAGTGCCGAGGCTGAGATAGCGGGTCTCTCTGGCCATGCGGACGGCGGCGCCGGTAATGCCGGCGCGCAGCTTCGCTGAAAGCGTCGGGCAGGGCGCTACCTCTATCAGTTTCTGATTGCGGCGCTGCAGTGTGCAGTCCCTCTCTCCCAGGTGGATGACGTTGTGGCCGTCGCCCACCACCTGTACCTCGATGTGCCTGGCTTTTTTCAGCAGTTGTTCCACGTAGACATCAGCTACGCCGAAAGCGGCGGACGCTTCCGATTGGCAGCGTGCAAAAGCCTCGCCGAGTTCATCCGGGTGGGTTACGGCCCGTATGCCGCGTCCGCCCCCGCCCATGACCGCCTTTATCATGACCGCCGCGCCCGGCCCCAGAGATTTATAGAAATCACGGGCCTGTTCAAGGCTGGTTGCGCCCGGGGTGCCCGGCAGCAACGGAACCTTGCAGCGGGCTGCCAGTGAACGCGCTTCGGCCTTGTTACCGAACAGGTCGAGTATATCAGGCCGCGGGCCTATGAAAATAATGTCCTCCTCCGCGCAGCGCCGTGCGAAGAGGGCGTTCTCGCTGAGGAACCCGTAGCCGGGATGTATTGCGTTGCAGTCCATTGACCGGGCGAGTTTAATAAGCTGTTCAATATCAAGGTAAGCCGGGGCGCCCCTGCCCTGCAGCGCGCAGGACTCTCCGGCGGCCAGCACATGCAGCGACTTTGCGTCATCAGCGGAATATATTGCCACAGATTCGATACCGAGGTCCGCCGCTGCTCGAGCTATACGTATGGATACCTCCCCGCGGTTTGCTATAAGGATTTTACTTATTTTCATCGGAACTCCTGCATCACCATCAATATGTTTCTTAGTTGTGCTGTAAGCTTTTGCGGATATATTATATACCAGCTTTATGCCTTGTTCTCGGTTCAACGCAAATTTTAGTTAATAAATGGAGGTCACTGTGGATTTCAAATGGGTAAAATATGAGGTTGCGGAGGGCATTTTGACGCTCACTATGAACCGGCCGGAGAAGATGAATGCCCAGAATGCTGATACTTGCCTGGAGCTGAGGGATGCTTTCGATTATGCGGACAATGACGATAGGGTACGGGTCGTGATAGTCACCGGTAGCGGCAAGGCCTTTTGTGCCGGGGCGGATTTAACGGCTCAGGGCACATCCGGGAATTACTTCATGGAAAGGATACAGGGGCGGGAGGACAACCAGCCGCACCGGGATGAGGGTGGTGTGCTAATACTGCGCATCTACGATATGAAAAAACCTATTATAGCAGCTATCAATGGGTCAGCTGTTGGCATCGGTATCACTATGACGCTGCCCATGGATATACGTATCGCTTCAAAAACTGCCAAGATGGGCTTCGTGTTTGCCAGGCGGGGTATAGTCTTTGACGGCTGCGCCAGCTGGTTCCTGCCGCGTGCGGTGGGTATGAGTACGGCGGCTGAGTGGGTCTACAGCGGGAAGATATTCCAGGCCCAGGAAGCCTACGACAGGAGGCTGGTAAGCGAACTGTTGGAACCTGAAGAGCTGTTGCCGAGGGCGCGCCAGATAGCCACTGAGATAGTGCACAACACGTCCTCTATATCGGTTGCCCTGTGCCGCCAGTTGATGTGGAAGATGCTGGGCGCCGACCATCCTATGGAAGCGAATATCATCGAGTCGAAGTCATTGAACTGGATGTTCGGTATGCCTGATGCAAAGGAAGGCATCGAGTCGTTCCTGACTAAAAGACCTGCTAATTTCCCGATGAGCATAGCCAGGGATATGCCGGCCTTCTATCCCTGGTGGAAGCCGCGCGAATTCAAATATTATTAGGTGCCGGGATAGCGCCTCGAAAATTTTCTGTTCTCAGTGGACTTATGGCCAGCGGGCTTAAACTATTTAAATATGTCCGATAGCTTGCGCAGGTCGACGTTGCCGCCGCTGAAGATACAGACGACTTTCTTCCCTGCCGGGATGCCAATTTTCTTTGCCGTTATGGCGGCCAGCGACGAGGCCCCTCCGGGTTCGACCACCAGCTTAAGCC
>Ga0315276_10004439_pt1 | contig 12870 bp, 9 predicted proteins | sample YL17G05_0_MG_FD_204542 | JGI IMG/M metagenome (GOLD analysis project Ga0315276, IMG submission 204542) | Sediment microbial communities from Yellowstone Lake, YNP, Wyoming, USA - YL17G05_0 | ecosystem: Environmental > Aquatic > Freshwater > Lake > Sediment | place: USA: Wyoming | collected... | reverse complement strand
GCCGAGCACACCGTCGCGCGCACCTACCTCGAGTGGCTGGCCGACATGCCCTGGGCCGTGCTCACCGAGGACGATCTCGACCTCAAGCACGCCCGCGCGGTGCTGGACGAGGACCACTATGGCCTCGAGAAGATCAAGGAGCGCATCCTCGAGTACCTGGTGGTGCGCAAGTTCAAGGCCGACGCCCGCACGCCCATCCTCTGCTTCGTCGGCCCGCCCGGCACCGGGAAGACCTCGCTCGGGCGCTCGATCGCGCGCGCGCTGGGACGCAAGTTCGTGCGCCAGTCGCTGGGCGGCGTGCGCGACGAGGCCGAGATCCGCGGACATCGCCGCACCTACATCGGCGCCCTGCCCGGCAACGTCATCCGCGGCATCCGCCGCGCCGGCTCGCGCAACCCGCTCTTCATGCTCGACGAGGTGGACAAGCTCGGCGCCGATTACCACGGCGACCCGTCCAGCGCGCTGCTCGAGGTGCTCGACCCCGAGCAGAACAGCACCTTCACCGACCACTACCTCGACGTGCCCTTCGATCTGTCGCAGGTCATGTTCATCACCACCGCGAACATCCTCGACACCGTGCCGCCGCCGCTGCGCGACCGCATGGAGGTCATCCGGCTCTCGGGCTACACCGACCTCGAGAAGCTCGAGATCGCCCGGCGCCACCTGATCCCCAAGGCGACCCGCGAGAACGGGCTCGAGTCGCTCGAGCTCACGTTCACCGACGAGGCCGTCCTCAAGGTGGTGCACGAGTACAGCAGCGAGGCCGGCCTGCGGAACCTCGAGCGCGAGATCGCGAACCTGCTGCGCAAGAGCGCCAAGGAGTTCGCCGAGGGCAAGGCGGTGCCGCGCACCATCGGCCCGGATCGCGTGCGCGAGCTGCTGGGGCCCGAGCGCTACCAGAACGAGAAGGTGCAGCGCATCAACGTGCCCGGCGCGGCGCTCGGCCTGGCCTGGACGCCGGTGGGCGGCGAGGTGCTCACGGTCGAGACCGCGCTCATGCCCGGCCAGCAGAAGCTCATCCTCACCGGCCAGCTCGGCGACGTCATGCAGGAATCCGCGCAGGCCGCACTCACCTACGTGCGCTCACACGCCGGATCACTCGGCATCAAGCCCGACTTCTTCGAGCACTCGGACCTGCACGTGCACCTGCCGACCGGCGCCATCCCCAAGGACGGCCCCTCGGCCGGCATCACGCTGTGCACCGCGATGGTGGGGCTGCTCACCGGCCGCAAGGCGCGCTCGGACCTGGCCATGACCGGCGAGATCACGCTGCAGGGCCAGGTGCTGAAGATCGGCGGCCTCAAGGAGAAGGTGCTGGGCGCGCACCGCGCCGGGATCAAGACCGTGATCCTGCCGCGCGACAACGAGGGCGACCTCGAGGAAGTGCCCGCCGAGGTGCGTGCGGCGATGACCTTCGTGCCCGTCGAGCGCATCGAGCAGGTGCTCGAGCTGGCGCTCGAGCCGGCGGCCCCGCCACAGCCGGCCGAGAGCGCTGCTGGCGGGATCTGAGCCCGTTCCCCGCTGCCCGGGCGCCACTTGCGCACGCGCGGGACTCCGAAGGCGAGCCGAGCGCTCCGGCGCCCCCTGCCGATCCGCGGCCCGGCGCTCAAGTCCCCGCCGCCGATACCGAGAGTAGGGGGAAGAGGGCCCTGTCCCGGAAAGCGAGGATCTCCTCATGTTCACTGGAATCTGTCCTGCACGCTGCGGCCTCGACCCCACCTCCTGGTCGGCCGCCCAGGCGCGCCGGGGATCTTCCGGGTCCACCGACCTCCTCGCGGTGCGGGCCTCGAGCGAGACCGAGGCCGAGATCGGCATCACCACGAAGGACGGCGACACGGTGACGATCTCGCTTCAGTCCGAGGTCGAGCTGGGATACGCCTACTACCGCCGCACCGGGACCGCCGCGGGCAGCGAGCTGGAAGCCCGGGCGCTGGTCGCCTCGGCCAGCCGCGAGCTGCAGATCACGGTCGAGGGCAGTCTCGACGCGGAGGAACTGGCCGACATCACGAGCCTCGTGAAGCAGCTCGGCCAGGCGATCCGCAGCTTCCTGAGGGGCGACACCAGCGCGTCGGCCCGGCAGGCCCTCGAAACACCCGCCCTGGACTCGCTCTCGGGCTTCTCCCTCGACATGGAGCACTCCGACAGCCTCACGCTGATCCGGGCGAGCGCCACGACGAAGACCGATCTGGTCGGCGGCGTGGTGTTCGAGAAACCCCTGGCGCAGCCGATGCCGGTGCTTCCGTCTTCGGACGACGCGGTGCCCGAGTCCGGCGCCGGTCCCCGGGACATGACCTGGACGGATCCGGGGAGCCCCGACGTCACGGGGATGCTCGATGCGATGCGCAAGGCCGTCGAGGATTCCGGGATCGACCTGAGCCGGTCCGGCAGGCTGCTGGTGAAGTCGCTCCAGCAGCTCCTGCACAACATCGCCAAGGAACCGGCCAACCACTCGGCGCGGCAGGCGCTCGCGGAGATCTCGAACCGGCTCCACGGGCACCTGCACCGCGCGAACCACTAGCGGCGGCCCGCAGGGCGTCGAGCCCCGGGGCCCCGTCGCCGGGCTCAGCCGCCGAGCACGCCCCCGTGGCTCATCCACGGGGGTGTGGCGCTTTACGGGCGGGCGCGGGGCGGTTTGCACGCCCGCCGGCCCGGGACGCGCTGCGGCGGGCCGGGTTCGCACGGGCGTGGTTCGTGCTTCGACATCCGCTCCCTCCCGGGGAGGAGGTTACGTGAACGCATCCCACACCGGACTCATCAGCACATCCGCCCTGGCCCTAGCCCTGCTCGCGGGCTGCTCCGCGCAAAGGTCCGCGGTCACCGCGCCCACGCGGGCCGCGGCGGCGCCCGCTTCGCAACACACGGGTGTCGTGCTGCTCGAGGACTTCGCCGGCCGCCAGATCTTCCCGGCGAGCGACGGGTGGAACCTGGACGCGAGCCAGGCGCCGGTGGACTCGAACTCGCAGGCCTACATCGACTGGATCAGCGGGCGCACGGCGCAGAACCCGACGGCGGTGCGCAAGCTGGGGGCCTACTTCGGCCCACCGCCCTGGGGCATTCCCTACGTGGGTGTCTCCGGCACACAGCCGCTGCTGCCCGTCGCCTTCGTCAACTACCCGGCCGAGAGCGACGCGGGGGCACCGGGGCGCCCGGCCGGCTACCCGATCCCCCGGGAGGCGAAGCGCGAGTCCTGCCACATCGAGGGCAACGTGCCCGGGGGTGGCACCTACGGCGACCGGCACCTGATCGTCGTGGACCGCGACCATGGGCTGCTGTTCGAGACCTGGGCCACGCGCTGGAACGCGGCTGACAGCCGCTGGGAGGCGGGCTCGGGGGCGACGTTCGATCTCTCCAGCGGCGCCGCGCGACCCGATGGCTGGACCTCGGCCGACGCGGCGGGGCTCGCCATCTTCCCCGGTCTCGTGCGCTACGACGAGGTGTGCGGCCCGGACCAGATCCCGCATGCCTTCCGCTTCACGACGCGGGCCACGAACGGGCACGTCTGGCCCGCCTCGCACACCGCCGGTTGGACCGCCGGGGCACCGCCGATGGGCGCCCGGCTGCGGCTCAAGGCCTCGGTGGATCTCTCCGGCTACCCGCCCCAGCTCCAGCGCATCTTCCGCGCCATGCAGACCCATGGGCTGATCATCGCCGACAACGGAGCGGATCTGTGCGTCACCGGCACGATGGACGCGCGCTGGGACAGCAGCGTCCTGAACCCGGCGTTTGCGACGCTCACCGCGGACGACTTCGAGGTGGTGCAACTGGGCTGGGGGAAGCCCGCCCCGGACACTCCCTAGCGGCGAGGGGGCGGACCGGAGTCCGCCCGCCTCGAACCAGGATCACCGGAAGACGAGATCAGGCGGTCACTTCACCACCGCCAGGCGGCGCGTGAGGTTCACGCCCTGCGCCTGCATCCGGACGAAGTACATGCCCGCGCGCAGGTCCCTCGCGTCCAGCGCCGCGGGGTAGCGGCCCCCTCAGCTTCCCGTGCGCCGCAGCGCGTGGATCGCCCGGTCCAGCGCCTGCAGGAAGCGCGAGCGGTCCCGCGGGTCGAACGGCGGCGGCCCGCCCGATTCGATCCCGGCTGCTTCCCGCCCCTACCGCTCCTCGAGCGCCTTCTTCCGCACCACCTCGAACTCGTCGCCCGGGTACCACGCTGGCAGCTTCTCGCCGTTCGCCACGCCGAGCCCCACGACGTAGCCGAGTCGCGTGTCCTCGATCGCGCCGGAGAGGTCCCAATCGGGCAGGATCCTGTCGCCCGGCTGGTGGTAGCGCAGCCGCAGGAACTCGGCGTCCTTCTGCTCGCCCCAGCCCGGCGGCCGCCCGATGTAGTCCTGTCCCGAGCCGAAGTAGAGCGCCGGCACGCCGACGCGCGCGAAGCTCAGCTGGTCGGCGCGGTAGTAGTAGCCCTTGTCGGGCTCGGGATCGTCCACCACCCGGCGCCGCTGGCCGCGGGCGGCCGCGATGAGCCGGTCCTCGAGGTCCGACTTCCCCTTGCCGATCACCGCGACGTCCGCCGTGCGTCCCCAGACGTTGGCGCCGTCGAAGTTGAGGTCCGCGGCGATGCGGCCGAGCGGGAACGTGGGGTGCTCGGCGTAGTAGCGCGCCCCGAGCAGGTTCTGCTCCTCCCCCGCCGTGAACAGCGCGACGAGGCTGCGCCGCGGGTGCGGCTTCGTGGCGGCGAAGGCCTCGGCCAGACCCAGCACCTGCGCGCAGCCCGAGGCGTTGTCCAGCGCGCCGTGGTGGATCCGGTCACCGGTCGAGTCGGGCGCGCCGATGCCCAGATGGTCGTGGTGCGCGGTGAAGAGCACCGCTTCGCCGCGCAGCCGCGGGTCGCTCCCGGGCAGCACGCCGATGACGTTCGCGGTCTGCCCCTGCTCCACCTTCACGTCGAAGGCGAGCGAGGTCCGCACCCCGAGCGGCACGGGCACGAAGTCACGCCGGTGCGCGGAGGTGATGAGCGAGTCCAAGTCCATGCCGCCGAGCGCGCACAGGCGGCGCGCCGCGGCTTCCGTCAGCCAGCTCTTGAACTGGAGCCGCGCCTCGTCCCCCGCGGGCGCGTCCCACAGCGTCCCGGACCACGAGCGCGCGACCACGTTCCACCCGTAGCCGGCGGACGGCGTGGTGTGCAGGACGATGGCGGCGGCGGCGCCCTGCTTCGCCGCGGTCTCGTACTTGTAGTCCCAGCGCCCGTAGTAGAGGCGCTTCCTGCCGGCAAAGAGCGTCGAATCCCAGTCGGGGTCGTTGTTCAGCACGAGCAGGACCTTGCCCTTGAGGTCAGCGCCCTTGAAGTCGTCCCACTGGAACTCCGGCGCCTGCATGCCGTAGCCGACGAAGACCACCTCGGCGTCCTGGATCGCGACGCGCGGCGCCTGCACGCCGCTGCCGCCGACGAAGTCCTCGCGCCACTGGAACGAGGCCTCCCCGCCGGGGCCCGCGAAGCGCCATGGACCGATGCCGGGCAGCGACAGGCCGACCATCGGGATGGTCTGCTCCCACGAGCCGCCGGGGCCGCCGGGCTCGAACCCGATGGCCTTGAGCCGCCGGGCGAGGTAGGCGCGGGCCATGCGGTCGCCGGCGGTGCCGGGTCCGCGTCCGCCCATGGAGTCCGCGGAGAGCGCCGTGATGTCACTCAGCATCCCGGCGGCGGTGATGCGCTGCTGGCGGTCCGGGGCGTCCCCGCGCGACGCGGGTCCGGCGGCGAACGCCGCGGCGACGACGAAGAGCAGGGATGCAGCGAGCGGGATGGCGACTGCCGTGTGCGGCCTTTGGATCGGCGATGACATGGGACCTCCTGGTTTCATGGCCTCGGCCCGGCGGCCGCTTCGGCGACGTGCACCCCGGCCCGCTCCTACCCCACCACCCGTCGCAGTGCCCGCACGTGCTCCGGGGTCGTGCCGCAGCAGCCGCCGATGATGGCGACACCCGCTTGCACGAGCGCCCTCGCCTGCGCGGCCATGAACTCGGGCGTCTCGGGGTAGACGGTCTCGCCGCCGCGCGGCTCGGGCAGGCCGGCGTTGGGCTGGATCGCGACGGGCCGCCCGGTGCGCGCGCGGAACTCGCGGGCGATCTCGACCATGACCTCGCTGCCGTTGCCGCAGTTCGAGCCCAGGATGTCGGCGCCGGCCTCGCTCAGGCCGCGCACGGCCTGCTCGACCGACGTGCCCATCACGGTGAAGAACCCGCGCCGGGTCGGCTCGAAGGTCAGGGTCGCCATCACGGGAAGCGCCGGCGCGGCCGCGCGAGCCGCCCGCACGGCCAGCACCGCCTCCGCCAGGTCGGTCATGGTCTCGATGCACACGAGGTCGGCGCCGGCCGCGGCAAGGGCGCGAATCTGGCGCTCGAAGCCGGCGGCCAGTTCCGCCGGGTCGCCGTCGCCGTAGGGCTTGAGCAGGTGCCCGCTGGGGCCGACCGAGGCCGAGACGTACGCGCGGTCCGCCACCGCGCGGCGCACCGCTTCCACGGCCGCGCGGTTGATGGACTCGGTGCGATGGTCCAGCCCGGAGCGGCGCAGCCGCGCCGGCGAGCCCCCGAACGTGTTCGTGGTGATGAGGTCGGCGCCGGCCTCGACGTAGAGTCGCGCGATCTCCTCGAGCGTCTCCGGATGCGAGAGGTTGAGCACCTCGGGGGCCTCGCCGGGCTTGAGCCCGCGGGTCATGAGCAGCGTGCCCCAGGCGCCGTCCCCGACCAGCACCTCGCCAGCGGCGAGCCGCTCGAGCAGGCTTCTCATGCGGCTCCGCTCACGCCCGCCCCGCCACCAGCGCGCGGACGCGCTCGACGGCGTTCGCGGCGTCATAGCCGTGGGAGTCGGCGCCGATCTCGCGCGCCCAGGCTTCGGACACGGGGGCGCCGCCGACGATCACCTTCACCCGGCCGGCGAGCCCCCGCGCTCGCACCAGCTCCACGACCTCCTTCATCACGGGCATGGTGGTCGTGAGCAGCGCCGACAGTCCGATGACCGATGCGCCGTGCTCCTGGGCCGCGTCCACGAAGCGCGCGGCCGGCACATCGGCGCCCAGGTCCATCACCTCGAACCCGGCGCCCTTGAGCATGATGCCCACGAGGTTCTTGCCGATGTCGTGCAGGTCGCCGTGCACCGAGCCGAGCACGATGCGGCCCGCCGAGGGCACGCCCTCCTGCGCGAGCAGGGGCTTGAGCAGATCGAGCCCGACGTACATGGCCCGCGCCGCGAGCAGCACGTCGGGCAGGAAGATCTCGCGCCTGCGGAACTGCTCGCCCACCACGTCCATGCCGGCGATGAGACCCTGGTTGAGGATCTCGAGCGGCGCGCAGCGCTCCTCGAGGGCCTGGCGCACCAGCGCGTCGACCCGGTCGTCCTCGCCCCGCTCCAGGCTCCCGGCGATCTCGGACAGGATGTTCATGGCTCCTCCAGCTCACGGCCTCGACAGTGAGGCGATGCGTTCGTGACAGGGCTTCTCCCGGCACTCCGGGCAGAACGGGAAGGCCGGGGCGAAACGGTGGATGCGGGCCGGCCCGGCGACGAGCACGCCCGAGACCGACTTGAGCGGCTCCATCAGGCAGCTCGCGTTGAGCGTCACACCGATCTCCCCGGGATCGAGGAACGCGAACAGCGCCCGCTGGCCGCTCACGTGCCAGCCACAGTAGCCGGGACTGTAGGCCAGCACGCGCGTGCCGTTCGCGCTCGCGCCGCCGTTGAGCGCCGGGTAGAGGGAGCCCAGGAGCGCCGTGAGGCGGTCGGCCGCGGCCGACGCGACCGAATCGAGCATGGCGGCCAGGGCCGGCTCGTTGCGGCCGAAGAGGTCGCGGATGCGCGCCGTGACCCCGCTTCCGACGGTGGCCGTGAACAGCGCGAGGCGTTCCGCCCCGGCGAAGATGGCCTCCAGCGGCGTCTCGGGGGCGTTGCGCCCCTCGCCGCGGTAGACCTCGCGGAACTCCTCGCGCGAGATCCCGCCGACGAGCGCACGCGGCTCCGCCAGCTCCAGGTAGGCGGCGAGCGCCGCTTCGACGAGCGCGCCGATGCGCGGCGGCAGGCCGGGCTCCGGCGGCACCCCCTGCAGGCGCAGGACCTCCGCGCGCTCGGGCCGGGAGTCGGCCGGGGTCCAGACGACACGCTCTCTCATGCGTCGCGCTCCGGCAGCGCGTCCATCCCGTGGCGCCGGGCCTCGCTCTCCATGCGCCGGACCAGCTCGCGCCGTGCGTCGTCGCCGAGCATCGACGGCTGCCAGGCCCCGATCAGCCGCGCCACCTCGCGCCGCGCGCGCTGGCCGAGGGTGAGGCCGCCCTCCTCCAGCCAGCGCGCCCGATTGGCCCGGTCGATCACGGGCCCGGGGAAGACGATCTCGCTGCGCAGGTGCCGGCGCGTGTGCTTCGCGATCAGCAGGTGCTTCTCGCGCAGCAGCTCCTCGAAGAGCGGGCGCGCCGGGAAGTCGTCCTTCGGTTCGACGCCCCGCACCAGGCGCTGCGCCATGGCGCAGATCTGGTCATCCACCACGAGCTTCTCGAGGCTCTGGCAGGATTCGAAGTCGAGCATGCCGGGGCCCGACACGCTGTCGATGCCCGAGAGCGCGGCGAGCGTGGCGCCGATGCCGGTCTCGAGGCCGGCCTGCGCGTCGAGCGCCTTGGCGTCGCTCAGGGCGATGTAGGCCTGCGTGGGCAGGCCCAGCGCGTGGCCGATCTCGCTGTAGGCGCAGTCCATCATCATGGTCTCGACCGCGCCCATCGGCGTGGTCTCGTAGCGGATGTCGAAGATGGCGGGCGAGCCGCCCCACAGCACCGGGGCGCCGGGCCGCGTGACCTGGCTGATGACCAGGCCGCTCAACGTCTCGGCGGCGTGCTGGACGAGCGAGCCCACCAGCGTCACAGGCGACATGAAGCCGGCGAGCGGCATGGAGATGAACTCGACCGGGATGCCCCACTGCGCGCAGTCCACGACGTTCTGGCTGGTGACGTCACTCCACTTGAGCGGCGCCGTCGGGCAGCACGAGAAGACCGTGAGCGGCCTCTCGCGCAGGGCCTCCGCGGTGCCGCGCACGGCGAGCTGCAGGTCCTTCATGACCTCGAAGGCCTCGATCGTGAACGCGCCGGTCACGACGGGCTTTTCGCCGTGGAGCAGGCTGAGGAAGAGCCGGTAGGAGTCCGAGATGCGGCTCGGGACGTCGGCCGGGATGAACGCCGTGCTCTGCGATGCGATGTGCGGCAGGCCGCTCACGACCTTGACGTAGCGGATGTAGTCGGCCGTCACCGGCTTGCGGATCTGGCCGGTCTCGCCGTCGAGGATGTGGATGGCGGCCGAGCCCGGGGTGAAGGTGACGTGACCGGCGCCGAAGTGGTGGGTCTCGCGGCCGAGCGCGTCATGGAGCCGGAAGTCGCGCGGCGCCGAGGCGAGGGCGCGGTCCACGAGCGCAGCACCCAGGAACGCGCGCGCGCTGGCGCGGTCCACGCGGGCGCCGTGCCCGGCGAGGGCCTCGAGCAGGACCGGGTTGTGGACCTCGACCCCGAGCGAATCGAGAAGGTCGCGGGCCTCGGCGAGGATGCGCTCGATCAGCGCGTCGTCGAGCAACCTGAGGGTCGGACGCATCGTGAGGACCTCCTGGAGCGTGCGAGTCGGTGGGGAGCCGCGCGGGGCGGGTCCGCGAGCGCCGGGGGCAGAATAGCACTGCGGGGGAACCGGGCGAGCGCGGGGACACCGGGGCGGGGCGGTGAGGGGCCCGCTGCCCACGGGGCCGTGCTCCTGCCGTGGGGCGGGTTGGACGGGGCCGCGCCGAAACCGGATCGCGTCCGTCCCCCGGCCACCGGCCTCGACCGGGGGGAGCACCGCTTCCTGGCCTGGTCATACGTTTGGACCATTGCCCTATACCGAGGCATGAACGAAGATGGACGCTTCCCGCGGAGTCCTCGTCGGGCGGGTGTTGCGAGACGGAGAGCCGGGAGTCGAGCCGCGAACCGGCGACACTGACGGCGTACGCACGACATATGAAGCGCAGGTCGTCTGGGTGACCACCTCCGAACCGGGGGTGGTCGCGTTGCGGACCCGGCCGGGCCCGCAGGGCCCAGGGCCGCGCAGGTCGGATCAGGGCCACATCTCCGCCGCAGGAGAAGAACCACGGCGGCCGGAGGTGAGGCCGCTTTCTTTGAGCCGGCGGCGGATGGCCGGTCTCGAGTCAGGGGGAGAGCCATGAGCCTGAACCCGCGAGTGACCGCGCGGATACCGATGATCTCGCAGCCGCCGGCGATCCGGGGGCGCGTCTTCATCCGCGTGGAGCGATGCAAGGGCTGCGCCTTCTGCGTCGAGTTCTGCCCGCAGCAGGTGCTGAAGCTCTCCGCCGACTTCAATTCCAAGGGCTTTCACTTCCCGGTGGTGGTGAAGAGCAATTGCATCAACTGCACCCTGTGCGTCTCCCTTTGCCCGGACTATGCGATCTACTCGAAACGCGTCGGCGCACGACCGGCCGCGCAGCAGGCCCCCGGCCCCAACGGCAACGGCGCGAAGCGCGGGACATCCAGCCAGGGATCCATGTCATGAGCGAGAACCCCGCGGTACTGACCGGCGAACACTTCCTGCTGGGCGATCACGCCATCACCGAAGGGGCCCTGGCCGCAGGGTGCCGCTTCTTCGCGGGCTACCCGATCACGCCCTCGACCGAGACGGCGGAGCTGATGTCCCAGCGCATGCCCGAAGTGGGCGGCATCTACCTCCAGATGGAGGACGAGATCGCCTCGATCGCCGCCATCCTGGGCGCAGCCTGGGGCGGGGCGAAGACCATGACCGCCACCTCCGGCCCCGGCTTCTCGCTGATGCTCGAGAACCTCGGGCTCGGCATCATCACCGAGACCCCCACCGTGATCGTCAACGTCCAGCGCGGCGGGCCCTCCACCGGGCTCCCGACCCTCATGGCGCAGGGCGACATGATGCAGGCGCGCTGGGGCTCCCACGGCCACTACGAGATCATCGCGGTCACGCCCTGGAACGCGCAGGAGTGTTTCGATCTCACCCTGCGCGCGTTCAACCTCGCCGAGCGCTACCGCGTGCCGACCCTGGTGCTGGCCGACGCGGAGATCGGTCACCTGATCGAGAAGGTGGTGATCCCGCCGGCCGAGAGCCTCGAGATCTGGCACCGCAAGCGTCCCACCAGGAAGCCCGGCGAGTTCAAGACCTTCGAGCCCGATGACGACCTCGTCCCGCCCATGGCCCCGATCGGCGAGGGCTATCGCGTCTTCGTGGACAGTCTCACCCACGACGAGCGCGGCTACCCGGTGATGACCGCGGAGTGCCAGGCGAAGCTGGTGCAACGGCTCTGCGACAAGATCCGGAACCACCGTTTCGAGATCTACGACAACGTGGAACGGGACGTGGAGGACGCCGAGGTCCTGGTGCTGTCCTACGGCATCTCGGCGCGCACCGCGATGCGGTCGATCGCCCTGGCGCGGGCGCGCGGGCTGAAGGTGGGCCTGCTGCGTCTGCGGACCGTCTGGCCATTCCCCGAGGAGCGCGTGCGGGAGCTGTCCCGCCGGGTCAAGGGGATCGTGGTGCCCGAGCTCAACCTCGGCCAGATCGTGCGCGAGGTCGAGCGTTGCGCGATCGACACCTGCCAGGTCGCCCTGGTGCCGCACGCCGGCGGCAGCCTCCACGACCCGGAGGAGATCCTCGAGGCGATCGTCCGGGTGACCGAGGGCCGGGCTCCGTCGCGGGCCGCCCTGGCGGCCCAGGGAGCGTAACGATGCCCAGGATCGGCGTCTTCGTCTGCCACTGCGGCGAGAACATCGCGCGCACGGTGGACGTCCGGAAGGTGGCGGAGAGCGCCGGGAGGATCCCCGGTGTGGTCTTCTCCACCGACTACACCTACATGTGCTCGGCTCCCGGCCAGAAGCTGGTGATCGACGCCATCCGCGAGCACGGGCTCACCGGGGTCGTGGTCTCGGCCTGCTCTCCGCAGCTCCACGAGCCCACCTTTCGCAACGCCGTCCAGCAGGCGGGTCTCAACCCCTTCCTCTGCGAGATGGCGAACATCCGCGAACAGTGCTCGTGGGTGCATCCGAACCGGGCCGAGGGCACCGCCAAGGCCTCTCTGATCATGGCCTCCGCGGTGCAGAAGGTGGCGCGCAGCCGCCCCCTGAACGCCTCGCAGGTGCCGGTCACCAAGCGCGCGCTGGTGATCGGCGGCGGGGTGGCCGGCATCCGCACCGCGCTCGACATCGCCAATGCCGGCCACGAGGTGGTGCTGGTCGAGAAGCAGCCGTCGATCGGCGGCAACATGGCCCGCCTGAGCGAGACCTTCCCCACCCTCGACTGCTCCCAGTGCATCCTGACCCCGCTCATGGTCGAGGTCTCGCGCCACCCCAGGATCGAGCTCATCACCTACGCCGAGGTCGAGGAGGTCTCGGGCTACGTCGGCAACTTCCGGGTCCGCATCCGCCGCAAGCCGTCCTTCGTGCGCGCGGACCTGTGCACCGCCTGCGGCGACTGCGCCACCGCCTGTCCGGCGTCGGTGCCGAACGAGTTCGACCAGGGCCTGGCATGGCGCAAGGCGATCCACATCCCCTTCCCGCAGGCCGTGCCCTCGACCTACACGCTCGATGCCGCGAGTTGCGTGAATACGCAGCTGGTTTCATCCCGGAGCGGCTACCGGGTGCTCGCGTGCGAGCGCTGCGCCGACGTCTGCGACCGCAAGGCGATCGACTTCGACATGAGACCCGAGATGATCGAGCGCGAGGTCGGCGCGATCGTCGCCGCCACCGGCTACCGGATGATGAACGGCGAGGGGCTCGCGGACTACGGCTACGGCCGCTACCCGGACGTGGTGGACAGCCTCGAGTTCGAGCGGCTGCTCTCGGCGTCGGGGCCGACCGGCGGCGAGGTGCTCCGGCCGTCCGACGGGAAGCCCGCGCGGG
>Ga0315276_10004435_pt1 | contig 12874 bp, 12 predicted proteins | sample YL17G05_0_MG_FD_204542 | JGI IMG/M metagenome (GOLD analysis project Ga0315276, IMG submission 204542) | Sediment microbial communities from Yellowstone Lake, YNP, Wyoming, USA - YL17G05_0 | ecosystem: Environmental > Aquatic > Freshwater > Lake > Sediment | place: USA: Wyoming | collected... | reverse complement strand
CCGCCGGTAGCCTCTCCACCACCGGCCAGACCCCTCATGCCACCATGGGCGCTCTGCTTTACACCAACACCCTGAATGAAAAGAGCCGCTTCAAACGCTCGGTTTTCTGGTTCTGGCAGTGCTCAGTTTCCAAAGGCGCAACCTGACTGTGGCTGGCCTGGCCCTGGCAGCAGCCAAGGCCGGCCAAATAAAAGAATGGTCTGGCCTACAGCAACTGCGAAATCATATTCCAAAGATCAGGCAAATCCAAAGCCTCGCCAAAGTGGACGAGTTCGAGGCAGACCTCCTAAACTGATCGATGGTTATATCGCTCAACATGGGATTGATGCGCCGCGCCAAAACTTGCCGGTGATGCGAGACGGTTATGATCAGGAGCTGGTTACGGACTTGGACCTGCCGGCTGCCGGTATCGCTACTGTGATTTGGGCCAACGGTTTCAAATAGCACTTCAGTCTGGTCAAGCTTCGGGTGCTGGACGGGTTTGGATACCCGGTGACCAACCGCGGCGTCACCGCTTACCCGGGCTTGTACTTCCTGCGGCTGCATTGGCTGTACTTTGGCAAGTCTACCCTTTTCTACGGAGTTGGCGAAGACGCAGCCTATCTTGCGACGCACTTTGCATCGAATGGAGCTGGACCGTAATTTAGGGTTCGAATATGTCCTGAGGCAGGTCGATATTGTTCACAGCGAATTTCTCAGCGAATTTCGGACGTAATCCGGTGGCTCTATGGACACCCACAACTCGACCATTCTTAATTTCGGTCTGCTCGAAATAAAATAAATCTTGCATGACGATGGACTCGCCTTCCATACCTTGAACTTCGGCGACTTTTACAACCCTCCGCGTCCCGTCACGCAACCGTTCCATATGTACCACCAAATCCAGCGCTGAGGCGACTTGCTCACGAATGGCCTTCAGCGGAAGGTCCATGCCGGACATCATCACCATCGTCTCGATCCGCCGCAAGGTGTCACGCGGGCTGTTAGAGTGAATGGTAGTGATGGAGCCGTCATGCCCAGTATTCATCGCCTGGAGCATATCCAGCGCCTCGCCGCCGCGCGCCTCACCCACCACAATCCGGTCCGGGCGCATCCGCAAGGCATTAATGACGAGTTGGCGAATAGGCACCTCTCCCTTCCCCTCAATATTTGAGGGACGTTTCTCTAACCGGAGGACATGCAGTTGCTTGAGTTGGAGCTCCGCGATGTCTTCGATTGTGATGACGCGTTCATTGGCTGGAATAAATGCCGACACAACATTCAGGAGGGTAGTCTTGCCAGAGCCCGTCCCACCGGAAATCACCATATTGACGCGTGCTTCCACGCAGGCCTTTAGAAAACTCACCAGGTGTTGTGACAGAGTTCCATTTGCGATCATATCCGTCGCGGTGAACGGGGTTTGGGCAAACTTGCGGATCGTGAGCAGGGGCCCATCCAGGGACAAAGGCGGTATCGTTGCATTGACACGGTAACCATTCGGCAGGCGGGCATCTACCATTGGCGAGGCTTCATCAACGCGCCGTCCCAACGGCGATACAATCCGATCAATAATACGGATCAAATGGGCTTCGTTCTCAAAAGTAATCTCGGTCTTCTCAATTTTTCCGTATCGTTCCACGAAAATCAATTTAGGCCCGTTTACCATCACCTCTGTAATAATTGGGTCTTGCAACAAAGGTTCCAGGGGGCCATACCCCAGGATGTCCGCCACAACCCATTCCAGGATACGATTCCGGTTGGCACGCGTATAAAGTAAGTTTTCTTCAGCTAGAACCTGGTTGAAAAAAACCTCGATCATTTGGCGCATTTGCGAAATATTCGTTCGGTTGACATCACTTTCTGACTCAGCCAACAGTTTCCGTTGGACCCTGTCGCGGATAAAATAAGCATCCGGTGTGATCCCGCCGGGGTTTTCTCCCGCATCTTGGTTAACCATTTCTTTCGTTTTTGCGGGCGAACCATTCAATTGACTTACTGCTGGGCGATTAAGAAACATAAGCAGCTCTCCGGGTGGTTGTTTTCGTAATAGGTAGGCTAGGGATTTGCTTTTGGGATGACCAGTGTACTTCCAGGAGTTAATAGGGAGGAGATGTTCATCAGGCTCAGGTTGTTGGCTTGAAGGATGGCGCTGATCGTCGTGTTATAGCGATTAGCTATCATCGGCAGGTAATCGCCGGATTGAATTACGTAATCAATCATCGAGGCATAATGGATAAGCGCGATAGGCGCGGTCTGATTGAAGGTCTGGTACGCCATCTTGTAGTTCTTTAATTTGAGATATTTGTCAGACTTGGCCAATAACGCCATCAATTTCTCATCCTGATTTAGGCCACTATCGACTAAACTTAACGAGTCGAAGACATTCCGGAAAATCTGTGCCGCCTCTTCGTAATTTCCTAAGGATCCTTGTGCCCAGGCGATCTTTGTTTGGGCGTTGAAAACACGTAACAAAGGCGCCGAACTCTCCTCGGCAAGAACGGCTCCCCGCTCAAAATCTTCCAAGGCTAACCTGTATTTAGCAGCAGTCATCGAATTCTGCCCGCGAGCGATGTAGGCTTCATAGAGCGTCTGCCGGGCAGTTCCTAATGCGTAGTCTGGGTCCTTAAGATAAACCTCCTCGAGAGCCTTAATGACCTGGTCCCACAAACCTTTCGTGAAATCCTCCTGGGCCTGGAGATAGACTTGGACCAACTGAAATTGGACTTGGACTTTCTCATTATCCTTCTGAACATCGAGTGCTTTCTGGAAATATTTCTCAGCGGTTTTCAGAGCCTCAATCGAATCGGCCTGGTTCTTTAAAGCTTCCTGCGCAGATTGGACATAGCTGGAAGATAAGTTAGCGGCAAATTTCTGGCGAACTTGCTCGCGTTCTTTTTCAAGTAAAGGATCTTGAGGTCTGAGAGCCAACGCTTTGCGAAAGTACATTTCAGCGACTTCCAGGTTTTTAAAGTCATTGTCTTTTATACTCAGTGCATTGGTAGCCACATTGAGGTAAGTGGATAGTAAACGTTGTTCGACCAGATCCGTCTGGTAAGAAGGGTCTGTAATGCGAACGGCCTCGTACCCGGCCACAGCTTTTTCCCATTCCTTCGCCTGGTATGCCTTTTCAGCCTTAGAAAGCATGTCATCAAGGTAGATCCGATTCTCGACTTCTTGGATCCGGACAGCAATATCGTTGAAATAGGGGTCTTCAGCTTTGATCTCATTGAGTAACGATAAACCTGCGCTAAGCTCATTTTTATCGATTAAGGTCGTCGCTTGTGTATATTTAGCGCCCAGGGTCTTGAGATGATTTACTTTTTCTATCTCAGCTTGAAGTCCCGGGTAATCAAGATTGACCGCCGCAATTTCATTAAAAAGCAGTTCGGCTATGTCGCCCCGTCCCGCCAGCAGCAGGTTCTGCCCGTCTCGAAACTTCACTGCCAATTTGATCTGCTGAATCTCTGTGTCAATACTCTGACTTGCGAAGCTCATACGGTTTTGAATCCAACCCGAATAGGTCTGTGTACCCCAATAAACCAGGCCGGCAAATATAAGCACCACTGCCAGGCGAATAGACCATTTCGTTATCCGCCGGAGAGTGGCTTTTTTGCGGTCTCTGACTTCATCAACATCTATTCGAGCGCGCAATTCCATTTCCTCTTGTATTCCGCGCAACTCCCTATCATCCGGGTTGGACTCAATGAGTTGATTTATTTTGGCAAAGCCTTCCTTCCACTCGCCGAGATGGAAATGGCGCATAGCGCTGTGATAAAGGGGGTCGTTCAAATAGGAGGCGGTTGAGGTATTTGACATAGCTACTCCACCATCGTCGTTTTTACTGTCATTGAGCTCACTTAATTACCCTTGAAAAGACCCATGAGCTGAGGGATAGCGGGCCCAATCAAGATTGCCATAATAGCCGGGAAAATCAGGAATGCAAGTGGAAGCAGCATCATGATTGGGATTGTGCGCGCTTTTTCTTGGGCCCGGAAACGGCGTTCCACACGCATCTGGTCTGCCTGGGCGTGTAAAGTCTCCGCGATGCTGCTGCCAAGCTGCTCGGACTGTAAGATTATCGCCACAAACGTGGAGAGCTCAGAGAAATCCAACCGCTCAGCCAGATTCCGCATCGCCTCCCGGCGCGATAACCCCATTCCCATTTCGTTCACCACTCTGCCTAATTCAAAAGAGAGGCGCGTATCCCATTGCTCGTTTACTCGCTGCAGCGCCTGGTCAAAGCCCAGGCCGGCATCTACGCACACACTCAGCATATCTAATGCGCTTGGAAAGCTCTTGCGGAGTTCATTCTGGCGGGAGTTAACCACAAGACGCAGCCAAAGATTGGGGAGAATTAAACAGCCGATTAAGCCTAGAATGCCAATCAGGATGTTTGTCTGGTCAAGACCTCGCCGAACGAATACAACCAGCAATCCAGCGCCAGCCAGAATAAAAGCCAGGCGTATCCCATAAAACTCAATTGGACCGATCCCGAGAGGGTTCCCAGCAATGTAGAGCTTTTTCCTGAGGCCCTCGACCGTTTTTCCCGGCGTCAGCCGGCCAAAGAAATTACCGATGCGCTTGAAGAAAGGCATTAACAACCGGGAACCAAACGACCCAGAGACCTCGCGAACCTGCATTGAAAACATGGGCGAGGATTTCCGCGGTCCTGTCTCAGGATTAACGACAAAGGATTGTAAGCGCAGAGAAAGATCATCGGACTTTGTCCTGTAGAGGCCAAAAACGATGATCAGAAACCCTATCAGGAAAATCAGGATGCCTGTTAAGGCTGAATTGGTTATTCCCACCACTTACCACCGCCTTTCCCTGTGAATATCGAACCGTTAAGTATCATAACCATTTTCGTCATACATCCATTTTAGACATCATCCGGATAACGATGTTTCCAAGGAGCACGAAGACCAGAGCCCCGATGGGAATACACATCATGGCGCCCGGTTGAAATAGCTTCGAGATGTAATTCGGACTGATAATGAACAAGATTGCCACGATGATAAAGGGTAAGAGCGTCAGTATATACCCGGAGAAACGTTGTTGAGAGGTAAGCGCCCGGATCTCGCTGAACAGGCGCGAACGCTCGCGAACCGTGTTTGTGACCGCTTCCAGCATGGTTGTCAGGTTTCCGCCTACCTGCGAGTTGATGTTAACCGCGGATATGACCAGGTACAAGTCTTCATTCTGCATGCGCGCATGCAGGTTGGTTAATGCCTGACCGAGCGACAATCCCAGGCCTACTTCTTGCCGGACGCGCCTGAACTCTTCGGAAACCGGTGGTTTCATCTCTTGCACAACGATATCCAGGGATTGTAGAAAACTATAACCTGCTCGAACCGCCCCGGTGATCAACACCAATACATCGACGAGCTGCTTTTCAAATTTCAACCGCCGGCGATTTACGCTTGTGTTCAAGTAAATCGACGGCGTTAATAAAGCAATGACAGCCAGGCCGATACCTGGATAAATTGATTGGAATAGCGCCCAACCAATCACAAAGCCGGCAACCGTTCCCCAAATCCGGATCAGGATATACTCGGTTTCGGTAATCGGCCAGTTGGCGCTCATCAGGCGCAAGCTCAACTCCTCCGAAGTAAAAGCAGACAGCATCGAGTTCATTCGGGTTCGCAGCCGCGCCACACGTTTGCGGATGGGCCGATAATCTCTGCGAGGAGTTTTGTCATGGATCAGGGCATATACCTCAAGACGTTCTGAGAGATCGCTGCCGGAGCTGAGCGAGTAAACCAGGCTCAGGACAACGATCAAGCCTGTCAAAACACTAGCAATCCCAATCAAAAGCGGAATGAAGAAAGTTGTGGTCATACTCTGGTTTATGATCCTCGGATTTTAGGCGGCTTTTCCATAGGGGGGCTTAGCCAAATTGAGAAGATACCAATAGAGCTTCCATTTGGTTTCCTCTGCTCACCTGGTTAACGGGAGCTCGAATCTGCTCGACTACTCGTAATTCACACAGGACTGCCGATAGTTTCCTTATCGCCCGGGCGGTTGGGCTGCGCGGGTATTTCAACTGTAATGGAATACCACGGTTTAGACTACGCTGGACATTGGGCACATCTTCAGGTATTTTGGCAAACACCTGGCGGTTTAGAGTGCTTTCAATATCTTTTGTTTTCACACCGCCAGGTTGCCCTTCCCGGTTCAGAACAACCAACAATTTTTCTGGTGGATAAGCCAGCGACTGGCTGATTTGGATAAATTGACTGACATCCCGCAGCGACGCCAGATCCGGGGTAGCTACTAACATGATCCGATCGGAAGCATCCATTAATGTCACCGTATTTTCACTCAAAGAGCTACCGGCGTCGATTACAATGACGTCGAAGAAACGCTGCAGCCCCACCATAACGGTGTAAAGGTCATCTGGACGCAAGCCATGAGCCACCTGGATATTACTGGGCCCAAGCAGGACATGAATCCCGGAACCATGTTCGACAACCACATCGTGGACCAGGGCTTCGTCCAGGTTATTGGCATGCGGGATTAAATCGATCAATGTGTTATGCGTGCGAATGTTAAGCAGTACATTCATATGGCCAAAGAACTGCTTGCCTTCAAACAACAACACCTTTTGATTTGAGTCTTCATGGATCGCCAGCGCCAAATTTGCCGCCAGGGTTGAACAGCCAACACCGCCGCGAGGGCTGAAAACAGTCAGATTGCGGAGAGGTCTTGAGCTTTCCACCGGATGGGCCTCCATATTGCCATATTTCATCCGGCGATAGTTTTCCAGCTGCAACACGCGCCGGAGCGTGCTTAACAGGTTGATCTGTGTAAAAGGCTGAACCAGGAAGCCGCGCGCACCTCCCATGATTGCTTTTTGAATTAGAAGGGGGTCATTTTCCGGCAGGATGGCCACAATCGGTGAATCTGGAAACTCCACAGCGATATCGTCGATGATATCGATTGTGGGTTGTTGATTTAGCTGGTGATCGAGCAGGATAAGATTCGGTTTAGCTGCGCCAATTTCACGCGCCAACCGATCTAGTGTGGATAGAACACCCGCCATTTGGAACTCGGTTTGGGAATCAAAGGCTGCTGTAATTTGTTGCAGGACAGGGCCCGGATCGCCAATCATTACCACCCGAGATGAATTGTTCGTTGAGGTCATCGAATCCATCCTTTCTGTACTTCCTTCATGGCTTAACCAGTTCATACCGGTCAATCAAGTATTGAGAGGTCACTGTGGTGAAATCAAAGAGCTGGCTCGAGGTCGGAGCGCGTAATACGATATCGAAATCGGCGCCAATATCCTTGAGATGCTTTATCACGAGGGCGTCTTGTGGATTAAGTGCCAGCAAATAAGCCCTCACCTTGTTTTCGGAATTGCTCGTTTGGGTTGTAGCGCCTTTTTCAACAGGAATTGGCGCGTTACCATTCTCCTGAATGATTTCGACAACCATGGCGGTAACCTGGACGCGCTGCAAGGCATTGAAGGTGTACGTTTGCTTGCTAGCCTCCTGCGTCTTTTGATTATTTGCTTGATCTAGCAAAGCCGTCTCTGACTTAACTTCCGCTTCGATTGAGGCCAGGATGTCAATCAAGTCCCCACGCTGGATGATATTGATCGTGCTCATCAGATCTGAAGCAGGAAAAGCCATAAGAACTTGATTGTCCTGGAGGATAAAACTCAAATCGTGGTTGACATTGGTTGGGTCTGCCAACTTTTGACCCAATAGAATTTCACCGGCTGCCAGGTCGACACTCGCAAACTTACCTACTACACTATCAACGTCTTCAAGCGTACCTTCTGGAGCCAGAGAAACCGGAACCTCCAAAATTCGCAGATCCTCCGCTTTCAAAACCGTCCCTAGCGTGATGTTATGGTCAGCGACAACTACTGATGCGGTTTTTCCCGGCTGTTGTGTAGGGGGTGGTAATGGGGCCAGCCTTTGCTGGAACAATCGTCCCGTGATATAAATGCCTAAGACAACCAGCCCACATCCCACGACCGCGATCAAAATTCCAGTGAGAATTCGTTTATTCAAAGCATGCCTCCTTGCTAAGTAAGTTCATCTTCTAGAAAATTGCTGACCTTTCATCTTACCGGATCAACTTTAGCGTATAAGCTCCCAAGTCAAGCCCCGTGCCTGGAGATCCACCGCCAAGATCCGGCAAGATCCCATAAACAAAATATCCTTCGATCGTTTTGGTGTTAGCTTTTAATGTTTTCAGGTCTCTGGCGTATTTGTGGCCTGGGCATTCCGGGCCTGGAACACTCGGCGCATCTACACAGGTTACGTAAAAGGCTGCAAAAGCAATCACGTGGTAGTAATAATTTCCACCCGCCGTATTAATGATTACGTCACCCGCATGGACATTACCGGCGCATTTGGGGTCGGGGTATTTGTCGCAAATAAAATTGAACACTGGAATAGCAAAAAGCCTTCCGGCCATATCTCCAACAGCCTGGAATACAGAGTTTGCTACACCAGATTGCCCGCCTAACCAGGTATGTCGATAGATTTTGCCTGGAAATCCATTGTGGATCCATTTAATCAAATCGCTCGCTCCGCCGCCTCCGCCATTCAGATCCAGCCAGGCACGATCGCCGTTGGCAATCAGGTCATCATCGCCATCTCCATCCAAATCGCATTGGAGCCAACCACCGGCGGATGCACAAATCTCCGCCAGGTCATCCGGCGTTGACACAGAATCCATAATGACATAAAGTTCCGGATAAATGGTGCCTGGGGCGGGTGGATTTTTGATGTACTGCTTAAGTTTATCCTGGGAAATAGCCTGCTCCTGGCAGTCTTTGCTAGTGGAGGCCACGCCTTTAATTGGCGGTCGGCATGCCCAAGCGACCGGTAAGACACTTCCAAACGTCGGGTTAAAGCATCCGGCTGCCGCGGTTGCCTGGGCCTGTAATACCGGGATTCCAATTAAGTGCGCAAAAAAGGAATCGAAGGTGATCTGCGCTGTTACTGTAACGACCTCGGTACCAACCGAAACCGTCGATACTGTTGGGCCGTTGTAAACTTCAGCATATAGTTTGGCCTTAGACTCAGCCTGGGTTTGGTCTTTCGTCAAACATAAAGTTCGTGCGCCCGCCAGCGCGCCTGCATCCGCCGCGTTTTGAGCAGACCGCCGCTTTGCATATACATTTCCTCCATCCAGCACAAATGCGAGCATGGCTAGCAAGGCCAAAAGCATCACCACAAAAAGCACCAGAAATTGTCCACGTTCTCGGGAGAGTGTTTTTTTATTCATCGCTTTTGTCCATTCTTTTCAAATAACCACAGAAATTACGCCTATCTCACTTTCCTTAGACGGCTTGCGCCTGGAAAGTCCCTGAGCATTCATTTTTCATAATACATCGTTGCCCGGCTGTGCAATGTAAGTGCCCCACTCCCGATCACGCGGTCAAGCAACGGAGTGACTGTTGAGAAATGGTAATCTACAGTGACCACAACTGTATCGCTTGTGATATTGACTACTGGATCGATGTCCAACCCTACAGCTTTTTCCCTGGTTACATTCTGAATGCGAGAAACGTTCTGATCTACGATTCCATATCTCGCGCCCTCACGCACAGCGTTGTGTATGGCGCTGTAAAAGTAGATTGCCCTTCCCAGATCGAATATGAGCAACACCAGCAGGAGGAACAATGGAAGGACGATGGCAAATTCGACCAACCCCTGGCCCTGCTTGTGTGATACGAACATTCTTCTCATGGTACGATCATCTCCGTAGATCGGGTCAAGGTAATAAATGAAGAAAAGAATTGTTCCATCACAAAGTCAACTTTATAAGACACGGTTACCCGCACGGGATAACCACTATCGCAACCCTCCAGAGTATCATTATCAATGCACAACGGAACAATTACCTGGCTGGGCAAAATATTCAGGGAAGAACCTTGCGCTTCGTTGACGGCAGCATTTTTTGTGCCAATAAATCCACCCGTTTTGTCAGAGGGGTGGAGCGTCAGGTAGCGAGCTCCTTCACGTGAGGCGTTGGTGATGGTAATTATGGCGTGGAACACACGTCCCAGGTCAAACACCCCGAAGCCGATTAACAATAGGAGCATAATGATGAGGGTAAACTCAACAATTCCCTGACCTTTTGTGCCCTTAATCACCATCATTGGTCAAAACCTTTACAATCTTTCCTTTTCTAAATGTTCATCTTCCGAATTTCATTTATCTTGTCAAACTTCTCAGTAAATATCTCGACGAGGGCTGGGTCGAAAAACCGACCGCTCGTTTCCTGGATCAGTTTCAGTGCATCTTCTACGGGGGTTTCAGCCTTATAAGCTCGCTTTGTAGTCAGCGCATCGAAGGTATCGGCCAGAGCGCATATTCTGCCGCCGATTGGAATCTCTTCTCCTTTCAGCCCTCGGGGGTATCCGGAGCCATCCCAGCGTTCATGATGAGTCAATGCGATCACTGCGGCCGCCTGGAGGATGACTGACGGCGCTCCTCTGAGAAAGTCGGCGCCGATGGAGGGATGGCGTTTAATTAGCTCCCATTCATAGGGAGTAAACTGCCCGGTTCTAGATGCGACAGCCTCTGGAAGCTCGATTTCACCAATATCGTGCAATTGGCTGGCATATGAGATGATCTTCGCCTCTGTGGAAGAAAGACCTGCGCCAGTCGCGAGCAAGAGACAATATCCTCGAATACGCTCGAGATGGCTTAAGGTATTCACCTTGCGATACTCTGCAAGATAAGCCATCCGCCGAACCATATCAAGAAATTCTTCGTTGAATAAATCCGAACCATCTTGAGCCATTGTTTCATCACCTTGAAAGTTATTCTTCAAACTTGCAACCATGATATTCATACTCTAAACACTTCCAGGTTTTTTTAATAAGAAACGCCTAAATTTTCCGGCACAAGTAATCGTATGGATGCATGAAACGATACCGTATCCAACTCTCCGATGCATTCAGTGGGAGATTCGTACTGTTTTTCGGATCGGCGTCCCAGGTGGCGCCATACGCAATGGCGAAGTGCAGGAACGGATCATTATGCGCCTCCACTCCCGTGATCATTCCAATTGGATATCCTTTTGGATATTGCTTTCCAACCTTGATCTCTCCATGATCCGTCAAATGGCGGTAAATACTGATAATTTCAGCCCCGTCCGTCTGACGATGTCTGAAAATGGCAATCTTTCCCCGGCAAAGACCTCCAACCTCCCCCAAAAACAAGCATTTGCCGTTCGCAACCAGGTTAATAGCCGACTCGGCAAATTCAGATCGGAAAGGGTCGGTTTTATCCGGAGAAACATCTACCCCTTCATGGTTATGAGGGTCGAGGTAGGTGTTTCCGTTTACCTGGCCTTTTCCATTGATTGGCCAATAAAATTGGTCCGCCACGTGGGCTAGCGAGCTATCGTCTGAGAACAGGTCGTAAGTAAACCAGTAGTTACTGGCTGCTTCCCATTCGTAAACTCCGCGCTGGTTGCTTACCAGGAGCAAGTAATCGCGGATGAACTTCAGGTACCTCCTCACTGCTTGCCTGGCGTCCAAATCCGGGTCAATAAATTGTCCAAATACAAGCTGGAACATTCGCTCATCGTTTTCAAGCAGAGCTTTAACCCCCACCAAGTACAGTATTAAAGCAGTGAACTTTTTTCCGGGATCGGGTTTCCCCAATTGGATTTCATTATGTCCAAGGATATTACTTGCCGAAATACCATACCGCTTCATCACAGCCCAAACCACCGACAATACGTTGGCGGTTTGCTGGTCGCTCGGAGATTGGTTCTCAAAGTCATATCCAGTGATTTCGATGGCGATAGTGCGCATATTGGGATCGACGCGGGGACTCTCGTATAAGTCCTGCAAAAATGAGTGGATCTTTGGGGTTGTGTAACTGAGTTGGTATAAGGCTCGCAAGAAATACTGCTTATTTTCTTTATAGGCCTGGAAATTAATGGCTCTAAGATGAGAAGCTACGAATGGTATACCGTCCTTATCGGGTACCTGCATCTGGACGATGCCGATTTCGTCCTTCACCTGATCGAGCTCTCTTCCTGGCATCTGAGCTCCCACCAGAAAGTGGGCGCTGGTGCGGGTCATGTAGCCATCCACTTTCCGTAAACCATCAAAACCACGCAAGTAGCCTTTGATAGATCGATCGAAGTTCTCCTTATCGCCATACCAATGCAGAACGATACCCCATGGTAATTGCCGGAATAATCGGTCAGACGGGCTGGAATTTTCCTTGTTCCATTGGGTTTGGGCCTGGGGTACACAGCCGGATGTCTGCCCCTCCGGGTCCAATAAAACCAGATACCCCTTCTTGTCCACCTCAGTCTTGGGGACTTTGCTCAAGATATTTACCACGCGGGTAGAAAAATCATTGAGCTCTAGTCTGGGAAGTTCAGCCGAACTCCATGCCGAGCGTCCACTCGTTACCTGCCGATTTAATAACCCAAGCGCAAGCAAATTTGCTGCGGCAAGTTTCAAAAACGCTCTACGGGTAATGATAGTCTCTTGTGCCATATGCCGGTGATGAGTGGAAAGACCCACTCTGGACTGGACTTACTCTATGAACATCTCCTAGAACGAGTTAGGCTTATGGCAAGTATCCCGTGAAAATACTAATAGAGCAATAGAATATCCTTGCAGTTTATTTAGAAAGTGCAAGAATAAATATTTTCTTACAGAATTATTAGGACCCTGGAATATCCTCCGTTGGTTGTCGATCTGTTCCCCTTGTAACCTATACGCATTCCCCCATTCCCTCCGCCGTCTTTTCTAGCCGATCGCAACCCCAGTCATGGCGCGCCAGCTGCTCAGTCAATAATGAAGCGGCTATTCAGCTCGAACATAACCGGCTTCAATTTCATCGTCTGAGGGGATGATCACCCCGCACCTTCCCGGAGCCTATGCGCGGATTGGATGTTC
>Ga0315276_10004434_pt1 | contig 12874 bp, 8 predicted proteins | sample YL17G05_0_MG_FD_204542 | JGI IMG/M metagenome (GOLD analysis project Ga0315276, IMG submission 204542) | Sediment microbial communities from Yellowstone Lake, YNP, Wyoming, USA - YL17G05_0 | ecosystem: Environmental > Aquatic > Freshwater > Lake > Sediment | place: USA: Wyoming | collected... | reverse complement strand
CGACGCCTTGTACAGCACCGCGGCGGATCCGGGAACGACCGCGCCCGCGGATGGGTCCGCTGTCCAGCTCGACGTGGTCTTCCGCGAAGACGCCGACGTCGAGCACATCAACACCGATCTGCGCGCGCTCGGCGCAGTGGTGGTGTCGGGGCCGAGCCCGGCCGGGCGCTATCGCGTCGCACTGCCCAGGGGCTCTGACGCTTTCGCCGCGATCGCGATGTTGCGCGCCAGGGGCAGAGGTGTCGCGTCCTTCGCCGAGCCGCTGCGGCCCTGATTTGCGACGGGCGCTGCGCGGAATCGCGTTCTCCGCAGCGTGCGTCGGGGTCTGGCTGGGCGCAGCCGCGGTGGCCGCGCACGCGGGCGAAGCGCTTCCCGCCGCGGCGTCGAGATCGTCTCGACCGTGCCCGGTGATTCCTTTGCTTTCGGCGACGGCTACTTCTTCGTCGAGCCCGTCGGGATCTCGCGGAACGGGCGGTCCTTGTCGACGCGGATCTCGGGCGGCAGCCGCAGCACGCGCTCCGCGATGATGTTCTTCAGGATCTCGTCCGTGCCGCCCGCGATGCGGATGCCCGGCGTCCCGAGATACATCTCCTGCCACAGGCCTTGCTGCGGACTCACCGACTCGTCGACGACGGCGCCCATCACGCCCTGCAGCTCCATCGCGAACGACGCGATCTCCTGTGCGAGCGGCGCACCGACCGCCTTGCCGATGGAGCCCTCGGGCCCCGGCGTCGCGCCGCGCGAAAGCGCTGACAGCGTGCGATAGCCGGTGAACTGCAGACCCTTCGAGCGGATGTAGAAGTCGGCGAGCTTCTGGCGCACCGACGAGTCCTCGATCGCAGCGCGCCCGTTGCGCCGCGTCTCGCGCGCGAGCTTCAGCAGATCGCGGAAGCGACCGGCGCCGCCGCCCGCGCCGATCGCGACGCGCTCGTTCATCAGCGTCGTGATCGCGACGCGCCAGCCGTCTCCCACCGCGCCGAGACGGTTCGAGTCCGGCACGCGCACATCGCTGAAGAACACCGTGTTGAAGGCCGAGGCACCATTGATCTGCTTGATCGGCCGAATCTCGACACCTTTGGCCTTCATGTCCACGATGAAGTAGCTGAGGCCGGCGTGCTTCGCGGCGTTCGGATCGGTGCGCGTGACGGTCATCCCGAAGTCCGAGAACTGCGCGCCCGTCGACCAGATCTTCTGGCCGTTGATCACCCAGTCGTTGCCATCCTTCACGGCGCTGGCGCGCAGGCCCGCGAGATCGCTGCCGGCGTCGGGCTCGCTGAAGAGCTGGCACCACACCACCTGGCCGCGCGCCATTTCGCGGATGTACTGGTTCTTCTGCTCGTCGTTGCCGTGCGCCATCAGCGTCGGGCCGAGCATGCCGTGGCCGATCGCGTAGATATTCGGCGGCACGTCGAACTTGGCCTCTTCCTGGCCCCACACCACGGCTTCCAGACGACCGAGACCCTGCCCGCCATACTCCTTCGGCCAGGTCAGCACCGCCCAGCCCTCGTCGAACTTCTTGGTCTGCCAGTCCTTTGCCTGCTGGATCACGTCGGCGCTCTCGCGCTCACCGAGCATGTTCGGCGCGATCTCGCCGGGCGGCCGCAAGCGTGCGTTGCGTTCGAGCCACGCGCGAGCTTTCGTGCGGAATGCTGCCTCTTGCGGGGTGTCTTCGAAGTTCATGACGGGGTCCTCGTGGGATGCGTGGAGGAGGAGTCGGGCGGCTACTCGCCATCGGCGATCGCGGCACTGCCCTTCGCTTCGAGCCGCTGGATCAGCTTCTCGCGCCATTCACTGGGAGTGCCGAGCGCGGCGGACAGCCACTTCGCGCGGCGGTAGAAGAGATGGCAGTCGTATTCCCAGGTGAAGCCGACGCCGCCGTGGAGCTGGATCATCTCTTCCGCCGCCAGCTCGAACGCGTCGCTCGCGGCGGCGCGGAAGCTGCACGCGGCGAGCGACAGCTCGTCGCTGTCCGTCGAGAGCGCCCACGCCGCGTAGTAGCCGTTGCTGCGCGCGATCTCGATCTTCGCGTACAACTCGGCGAGGCGGTGCTTCACGGCCTGGAACGACGCGATGGGACGCCCGAATGCGTAGCGTCCGAGCGTGAACTCGCGCGTGATCTCGAAGGCGCGCGTCGCGCCGCCGATCTGCTCGAAGCCCATCATCACGGCGGCGCGGTCGAGCAGCGTCTCGATCCGTGCGACACCGCCCTCTTCGGAACCGAGCAGCTCGGCGGGCGCATCCTGGAACGCGATCTTCGCGATCGAACGACTCGGGTCGAACGACCCGACGTGGCTGCGCAGGACGCCCTTCGCCGCGAGATCGACCAGCGCGAGTACGGGGCCGCGCGCGCCCTGCGCGACCACCACCGCGAGCCCGGCGTCGGCGGCGTCGAGCACGGGAACCTTGGTGCCGTTCAGCTTGCCGGCTGCGAAGCGCGTCGAAACCGACGCGACGTCGGTTTCGCCTGCGGCTTCCGCGAAGGCGAAGGTCCCGATCACTTCGCCCGACGCGAGGCGCGGCAGCCAGCGCTTCTTCTGGTCTTCGCTGCCGGACCGCAGGATCGCCTCGGTCGCCAGGTACACCGAGCCCGAGAACGGGATCGGCGCGAGAGCGCGACCGATCTCCTCGGCGATCAGCACCAGCTCGAGATAGCCGAGGCCGGCGCCACCGTGCTCCTCGGCGATCGCCGCGCCCAGCCAACCCATTTCTGCGACGCCCCTCCAGAGCGTCGGGTCGGAACTCGCAGCAGGCGCCTCGAGCACCTTGCGGCAGACGTCGAGGCCCGCGTTCTTCGCCAGGAAGTCGCGCGCGCTCTGCTGAACGAACTTCTGGTCCTCGGAGAATTCCAGATTCATCGGGGGCTCCTGTTGACTCGGGAGTCAAGGCGCGCGCAGTATAGCCACGACCTTTCCGCGCGCGGCTCCTAGGATCGCCGCCTCGCGAGTACGAACAGGGCCACGGCCGCCATCGCTTCTGCCACCACGGACCCGGGCTCCGGGACCGTCGAGAACACGAGGACCGAATCGCCGGTGCTCGTCGCGGCGTACAGGTTCCCGCCGTCGGGGCTCACCGCGAGCGCGTCCGCCCCGCCAAAGCCGAGCCCCGATGCGGCGCGGTCGATCTCGAGTTCGAGGAAACGCAGCGCACCGCTGCCCGGGTCGCGCGCAAAGCGGAGCACGCTGCCATCCTGGATGTCGGCGGCGTAAACCTGGGAGCCGTCTGGCGACACGGCGAGCGCCGCCGCGCCGCCGGGGAGCCGCCAGCCCGAAACGCCACCGCGCTCGGTCTCGACGTACCCGAGCAGACCGCTGCCGGCGCGCTCGAAGACGACGATCGCGTCGTCGCTCTCACCCGCCACGTACACGCTCTGGCCGTCGGGGCTGACGACCACCGCACGCGCACCGGCGAGTCCATCGACGCCGTGCACCTCGTCGAGGGGGGCGAGCGTTCCATTCGGCTGCGTGCGCTGGAAGACCGCGACGGCGCCCGACGCCGACGTTACGTAGACGTTCCCGCCGTCGGGACTCACCGCGACCGCGCTGGCGTTGCCGATCCCGAGCTTCGCCTCGAGGAAGCCGAGACTGCCCGAAGCGATCTCCCAGGCGGAGACGGCATCGTCTTGCGAAGCCGCGACGTATGCGTTCAAACCGTCAGGACTCACCGCCACCGCGGCGGCCCCGTTGAGTCCGGTGCTGCCGAAGATCCCGCCGTTGGTCCGCTCGTCCACGAGCTGCAGGGTTCCCGTTGCGGGATTGCGCGAGAAGAGCGCCAGCGAATCGCTGAGTCGACCCGTCGCGAGCAGCGAGGTTCCGTCGGGCGTCAGCGCCAGGCTCGCGGAGCCCGCAGCACCTCCGTCACTGGCCACGCTCTGGAATGCGAGCGAACCCGACGCGTGACGGTCGAAGATGGCGATGCTGCTGGCCGCACCAGCTGCGTAGACGTGCTTGCCATCGGGACTCACGACGACGGTGGACGCGCTGTCGAGCCCACTCACGCCGGCAACGTTGTTCGTGAGGCTCCGCTCGTAGACGAGGAGGTCCGGCGTCGCGAAGGTCGTGATCGAGTCGGCGCCCCACGTCGTCGAGTACACGAAACGGCCGTCGTCGCTCGCGGCGACGTCCGTCGGATCGGGGTAGCCGGTCACGCCGTCCTGGCCGTCCTTGCGAACCTCTTCGAAGCTGAGCGCGCCGCTGGCGGGATCGCGCAGGTAGACGTCGAGTTCCGCTTCGTTCGAGCGGACCACATAGACGCGCGCGCCTTCGGGGCTCATCGCCATCGGTCCCGAGTGCGCGGGGTAGCCCGCCGCCGCGCCTCCGGCGATTTCGCTCGCGTAGCTGAGCGTGCCGAAGCCAGGGTCGATCGTGAAGCAGATCACGCGGTCCGAGTACCAATCGGTTGCATAGAGATGGCGCGCGTCGGGGCTCACGACGACCGAGTCAGAGGCGATGCTCTTTCCCCCGGCGTCCCTCTCGTCGTCGATCTTCGTCAGGATGCCCGTCGAGAAGTCGCGCTGGAGGACGGCGACTCCGGCTCCCGCCACGTAGACCGCGTAACCATTCGGCGTCGTCGTGACGGAGGTGGGCTGGAGGAATGCCGTCTCGCTCACGCCGTTGCGGAGCACCTGAGTCTCGCTCAGCAGGCCGCTCACCGGGTCGCGCGCGAAGACCGCGAGAGCGTTCTCCCCGAAGCCCGTGACGTACACCTGCGTTCCGTCCGGGTTCACGTACACGGTGCTCGCGCTCTGCAGCCCGTCGACGCCGTCGACCCCATCCTGGTAGTACATCAGAAAGGTGAGCGCGCCCGTCAGCGGATTGCGCGCGAACGCGGCGAGCGCGTTGTCCGTCTGGCTCGCGACGTAGACGCTGGCGCCGTTCCAGCTGACGGCGACGCCCGACGCGCCGACCATCCCGCCGACTCCGTCGACGCCGTTGCTGAGGAAATCGACGATGTCGAGGAGGCCCGTCTCCTCGTCGCGCCCGAAGGCGACGACCGCGTTCCCGCCAAGGGAGGTCGCGTAGACGTAGCGGGAACCGGGCGCCGTGGTCACGCCCAGCGAGCGATAGAAGGGATAGATCCCACCGAATTGGCTCCCTGCGAAGTCGAGAAAGCCGCGGGCGACCGGCGCCCAGGCGAGGCAGAGCCACGCCATGGCGACTGCGAAGAGCCCGCGGGAGAGTCGGTTGCGGTCTTGGGTCTGGGGCATGGTGACCTCCTCGCTCCCATCGTCGCACGGTCTCGGGCTCGAAGGGAAGCTCCGGCTTGTCACGTTTCGCGACCGGCGACGCCTTGGCGATGCCGCCACGCCGACCCATCATCGGGTGGCCGGCACCACGAAGACCGCGACGGGAGGGCGCACCAGATGGCGACCGATGTGACGCGCGACGAACTCGAACTGGCCTTCGCCCACTACTGCGACGTGCGGGAGCACTCGATCGCGACTGGCGACTGGCGCCGCTGGGCAGCGCTCTTCACCGAAGACGCCCGCTACGTCGAGCACGCCTACGGCGAATTCCGCGGGCGCCAGGCGATCGCCGATTGGATCGTCGGCGTGATGGAACCCTTCCCGACGATGACCTTCCCGAACGACTGGGTCGTCTACGACCCCGAACAGGGCTTCGTCGTCTTCCAGTGCCAGAACCGCCTGCCCCACCCCACCGATCCGAACGGTGCGCCCTTCCAGTTTCCAACCTGGACGAAACTCGACTATTCGGGCGACGGACTCTGGAGCTGCGAAGAGGACGTCTACAACCCGAAGAACGCCGCCGAGGTGATCCAGGCGTGGGTCAAGGCGGGTGGCAGGCTCGCCGCGCGTGAGCGGGTGAAGATGCAGCACCTCTGAGCCGCGACGCCGGACTGATCGAAGCAACGATCGTACAGACGCCTGGCGAGGCGCAGCCTCTCAGTCGCGACCGCTGAAGGCGCGCGTGAAGTTCGCCTGTCCCGTGGCGGCGGTGAGACCGCCGTCCACGACGAGCGTGGCGCCGGTGATGTAGGAGGCGTCGTCGGAGGCGAGGAAGGCGACGGCGGCCGCAACCTCGTCCGCGCGCCCGACGCGGCCCATCGGGATGTTTCGGGCGTATTCCCGGCTCACGGCCGGATGCTCGAGCAAGGCCTTGACGAGCGGCGTCTCGATCGGACCCGGGCACACCGCGTTCACGCGGATGCCTTCGCGCGCATGGTCGATGGCTAGTGCGCGCGTCAGGTTGACGACCGCGCCCTTCGCGGCGTTATAGGCGAGCAGGCCGTAGTCGCCGAAGAGACCCGAAATCGAAGCGGTGTTGACGATCACGCCGCCGCCGCTGCGGCGCAGCTGCGGAATCGCGGCACGACAACCGAAGAACACGCCATCGAGGTCGACGGCCAGCACGTCGCGCCAGGTCTTGGGATCGAGATCCGGCGCCGCGCCGTAGGCGCCAATGCCAGCGTTGTTGAAGACCACGTCGAGGCGCCCGAAGTGCTCGACACAGGCTTGCGTGAAGGCATCCACCTGTGCGATCTCGCGCACGTCGAGCGGGAAGAAGCGAGCGACATCGCCCAGTTCGTGTTCGAGCGCGCGACCGGCGTCTTGGTTCAGATCGCCGAGACAGACGCGCGCACCTTCGCTCGCGAAGCGACGCGCCGCCGCCGCGCCGATCCCCGACGCAGCCCCGGTGATCAGCACGACGCTTCCCTCGAAGCGCTTCGTCACGCTAGGCCCCGGCCCGGAAGTTGCGCGGCACGTCGTGTGCGGCGATCGACTTGCTCATCGCGTTGGCCCCTCGGAGGCGTCGCGCGCTTCGCGTCGCCCCGCAGGCATTCGTACACCAGCCGGACGAGGCTCGCACCACGCGATTTGCCCGCCGGCGTCAGCTTCGCGACGCGAAGAAGACCACGACCTCGTCGGCGGGCAACGCGCCAGCGAGCAGGAAGCCCTGCAGTTCGTCGCAGCCGTGATCGCGCAGGAAGCGCTCCTGCTCGAAGGTGTCGACGCCCTCCGCGACGACGCGCGCCCCGAGGCTGTGCCCGATCGCGATCACCGCCTTTGCGACGCCGGCGGCGGCGGGGTCGTGGTCGACGTCGCGCACGAAGCAGCGGTCCATCTTGAGCGTGTCGAGCGGGAAGCGCGCGAGGTAGGAAAGCGACGAGTAGCCGGTGCCGAAATCGTCGAGCGCGATCGTGACGCCCATCGCCCGCAGGTCGCGCAGCACGACGGCCGTCTCCTCGTTGTCCTGGAGCAGCAGCCGTTCGGTCAACTCGAGTTCGATCAGGCCGGGCGCAACGCCCGTCTCGCGCAGCACGCGACCAACGACGTCGCGCAGGTCGTTCTCGGCGAACTGGCGCGGCGATACGTTGACCGAGATCGCGATCGGACCGATCCCCTGCTCGTGCCAGGCGCGCGCCTGCAGGCACGCCGTGCGCAGCACCCACTCGCCGATCGACGCGATCAGGCCCGCTTCTTCCGCGAGCGGGATGAACTCGCGCGGCGACACCACGCCGAGGTCCGGGTGGCTCCAGCGCAGCAGCGCTTCGACGCCGCAGACCTGGCCGGTCTGGAGGTCGAGGCGCGGCTGATAGTGGAGCCGCAGTTCGTTGCGCTCGATCGCATTCCGCAGGCCGCTCTCGAGGGCCATCTTGCGCAGCGCCAACGCGTTGATCTCGCGCGAGAAGAACTGGTAGTTGTCGCGCCCCAGCTCCTTGGCGGAGTACATCGCCGCATCGGCGTGCTTGACGAGCGTCTCGACGTCCTCGCCGTCCACCGGATAGATCGCGATGCCGATGCTCGCCGACAGCGAGACGGTGTGGCCTCCGAGGGACGCCGGCTCGGGGATCGCGCGCAGGATGCGGCGCGCGACGTCGCCCGCCTCTTCGGGCTGCGCGAGCTTCGAGAGCAGCACGGTGAACTCGTCGCCGCCGAGCCGCGAGATCTCCGGCGCCGGCTCCTCGATGTCGACACGGCCCACCAGATCGCTGCCGCGCACGTGGGCGCGCAGACGCTCCGCGACGACTTGCAGCAGCGCATCGCCGGCGCCATGACCGAGCGTGTCGTTGATGCGCTTGAAGCCGTCGAGGTCCATGAACAGCAGACCGACCATGTGACCGCGCGCCTTCGCCGCGGCGATCGCGCGCTCGAGCTGGTCGCGAAACAGCCGCCGGTTGGCGAGCCCCGTGAGGCTGTCGTAGCTCGCGAGGTAGCTGATGCGGGCCTGCGCGTGCGCCTGTTCGGTGACGTCCTGGAGCGTGCCCGAGATCCACGAGCCGTCTTCCGGACCGTCGGCCGCCACTTCGCCCTGGGCATCGACGTGGCGCACCGAGCCGTCCGGCAGCACGACGCGACACTGGATGCGAAAGCTGTGCTGGCCGCGCATCCCGTCGCGCATCTCGGCGCGCACGCGATCGCGGTCGGCCGGGTGCACGGTGGAGAAGAAACGATCCCAGCTTTCGGCCTCGCTCGAGTCGATGCCGAGGATGCGGAACGCCTCGCCCGACCACTGCAGCTCGCCGGTGTACGGGTTCCACTCCCAGCTTCCGAGCCGCGCGATGCGTTGCGCGCGCGCCAGCGAGCGCTGGCTCTGCGCCAGCTCGATGAGCGCCCGCGAGCCGCGCAGCAGATAGCGGATGCGGTGCGCCAGCAGCGCCGTGTGCAGCGGCTTCGCAACGAAGTCGGTGGCGCCGGCGACGTAGGCGCGGTCGAGCGAAGCGGGATCGCCATCGGCGGTCACCACGAGGATCGGCGTCGGATCGCTCGGGTGGCGCTCCCGGATCGCGCGGCAGACCGAGAACCCATCGGGCTCGGGCATGTGCAGATCGAGCACGACCAGGCTCGGCCGCAGTCGCTCGTAGGCGGCCAGCGCCTCGATCCCGTTCGACACCTCGGTAACCGCGAAACCCTGCTCTTGCAGCGTGTCGCGCAGCATGGTGCGCATCATGCGGTCGTCGTCGACGACCAGGATCAGCGGTGCGGCTTGCGGCTCCGAGGCAGGCGTGGCCATACAAAGCTCCGAGACAGGCCCGTCGGCGTGTATCGGCGGATTGGCTCCGGGGCTAGAGGAAGTTTTGGGGCGGCCCCGCGCGTCCCAGGGACGCTTGTCGGGCGGCGCGACGGTCGCATCGGCGCCCTCCTCGTCGCTCCGCCGCTACTCTCGCGCGATGCACGACCAGAGCGATCGTCCGACGAATCGCCTCGCCGCCGAGACGAGTTCCTACCTCCTCCAGCACATGCACAACCCGGTGGACTGGCATCCGTGGGGCGACGCGGCGCTGGCGAAGGCACGCGACGAGGACAAGCCGCTGCTCGTGTCGATCGGCTACAGCGCCTGTCACTGGTGCCATGTGATGGAGCGCGAGTCGTTCGAGAACGAGGAGACGGCGGCGCTGCTGAACCAGCTCTTCGTGCCGGTGAAGGTCGATCGCGAAGAGCGTCCCGACGTCGACCGCATCTACATGGACTTCGTGGTGCGCACCAGCGGCCATGGCGGCTGGCCGCTCACGGTGTTCTGCACGCCCGACGGGCGACCGTTCTGGGGCGGAACCTATTTCCCGCCGGAGCCACGACACGGATTACCGTCGTTTCGCGACGTGCTCTCCGGACTCGGTCGCGCCTGGGCGACGCAGCGCGCCGAACTCGAAGAGAGCGCCACCCAGGTGGTCGCGCAGCTCTCGCGACGACCGGCGGGCGTCGCGGCGCAGCCGCCCGGCGCGCACAGCCTGCGCGACGCCGCGACGGGACTGCTCGAAGGCGCCGACCCCGAGTCCGGCGGCTTCGGCGGCGCACCGAAGTTTCCGACGCCGACGAGCCTCGATGCGCTGCTCGCCGCGCTCGACGTATTGCCGGCGGCGACGGCGCAGGCCGCCCTCGATCACCTGCTGCTGAGCTGCCGCGAGATGGCGCGGCGCGGTCTCTTCGACCAGCTCGGCGGCGGTTTCCATCGCTACTGCGTCGATGCCAGCTGGAACATCCCGCACTTCGAGAAGATGCTCTACGACGAGGGCCAGCTGCTGCGCGTCTACGCCGAGACGTGGCGCCGCAGCGGCGGGAAAGACGACGAGCTGGTCTGGCCGATCCGCGAAACCGTCGCGTACCTGCGCCGCGAGATGGCCGCCCCCGACGGCGGCTTCTTCGCGAGCCAGGATGCCGACAGCGAAGGCGAAGAGGGCAAGTACTACGTCTGGACGCCGGACGCGGTGCGCGCCGTGCTCGGCGCCGAACGCGGCGACGCGTTCTGCGCCGGCTACGGCGTGACGAAGTCGGGCAACTTCGAGCACGGCACGACGCAGCTGGTGGACGTCGCGCGGCGCGAGCGCTCGATCTTCGCAGCGGAGCGCGCCGAGTTGCTCGCCGTGCGCGCCCGGCGCATCCCGCCCGCGACCGATCGCAAGCGCGTCGCATCGTGGAACGCCTACCTGATTTCAGGCCTCGCGCGGGCCGGCAGCCTGCTCGGCGACGCCGCGATGCTCGCCGACGCCGTCGCGACCGCGGACTTCGTGCTCACGAAGATGCGCGACGCACAGGGCCGGCTGACGCACGTCTACGACGGCGGTCGCGCGCACGTCACCGGCTTCCTCGAAGACGTCGCGGCGCTGCTCGAAGCCACACTCGATCTGCACCGCGCGCTCTCTGGAAACGGAGGGCACGGCGGCGCCGAGCGCTTCCTCGAGGCGGCCGTCGCGCTCGCCGAGGACGTCGTGACGCGCTTCTTCGACGCGACCGACGGCAATCTCTATTTGACGCCGAGCGACGGCGAGCGACTCGTGCACCGCCCGCGCGCGGAGCCCGACGGCGCGACGCCCAACGCGGCCGGATTGGCGGCGCTCGGTCTGCTGCGCGCCGCGGCGCTCACCGGTCGCAGCGAATGGCACGACGTCGTCGTGCGGGTGCTGCGCGCGAACGCCTATTTGATCGAGCGCGCCCCCAGCGCGTTCCCGACCTTCACGCGTGCCGCTGCGCTCGCGGAACGCGGGCTCTCGGTGGCGGTGGTGATCGGCGATCCCGTGGACGCCGCAACGATCGCGCTCGCCGATCGCGCGCGTCGCGTGCTCGCGCCCGAGGACGGCGTGGTGGTCGTGGCGCCCGGCGCGGCGCCGCCCGCGTCACTCGATCCGGCGTGGCTCGCGGGTCGCGCGGCGGTCGGCGCTCGGCCAACCGCGTACATCTGCCGGGGCACCACGTGTTCGCTGCCCGTCACCGAGCCGGACTCATGGGTCTCGCCGCTCGCCTTCGGCTCGCTACGCGGGATCTCATGAATCTCGCCGCTCGCCTTCGGCTCGCTACGCGGGATCGGGCATCATTCTTCGCTGGTCATTCAAGGGGGGACGCATGACGACGCACACGAAGCTTCGCGACCTGCATAGCGGCGCCGACGACGGGCTCGAAGCGCTGCGCCCGCTCGACGTCGCCGCCGCCGGCTCGGTGGACGCGCTGGTGCGCGGCATGGCCGCGACGGCGTTCGGCGGTCGCAACCTCGGCGAAGCCGCCGACGTGTTCGAAGCCATGGTGCGCGACCGCGACTGCTTCCGCGTGCTCACCATCTCGGGAGCAATGACGATCGCGAAGCAGGGTCTCGTGGTCTGCGAGATGATCGACCGCGGCTGGGTGCAGGCGATCGTCGCGACGGGAGCGCTGATGACCCACGGCTTCGTCGAAGCCGCGGGCATGACGCACTACAAGCATCGCCCGTCGATGAACGACGAGGAACTCTTCGCCAAGGGCTACAACCGCGTCTACGACACGCTCGAACTCGAGCAGAATCTCGACGACACCGAGAAAATCGTCTCTGCCGTGCTCGACGGCTTGCCGGAAGGCATCGTGCTGTGCAGCCAGGTCATCACGGAAGCGCTCGGCCGCTACCTCGACTCGCACGCGGATGGCCGCGCGATCCTGAAGAGCGCCGTGCACAAGGGCGTGCCCGTCTACATCCCCGCCTTCACGGACTCGGAGCTGGGACTCGACGTCGCGGTCTACAACCGCCGCCGCGAGATGGCCGGCAAGGTGCGGCGCGCCTTCGACCCGTTCCTCGATCTCGAGCACTACGCCAATCACATCCGCGCGCACGAGACGATCGGCATCTTCACGATCGGCGGCGGCGTGCCGCGCAACTGGGCGCAGCAAGTGGGGCCGTACCTCGAGATCTCGGAGAAGCGACTCGGGGTGGCGGAGCCCGTGCGGCGCTTCCGTTACGGCGTGCGCATCTGCCCCGAGCCCGTGCACTGGGGTGGGCTCTCGGGTTGCACGTACTCCGAAGGCGTCTCGTGGGGCAAGTTCCTGCCGCCAAGTGAAGGCGGTCGCTTTGCGGAAGTTCTCTCTGATGCGACGGTCGCCTGGCCACTGGTGGTGCGCGCCGTGATCGAGCGAACCAGCAGCTAACTGCTCCGGACGTCACCCCTGCTCACCGAAAAGCCACCCACCTCTTTGGGAGGCCCCGGCGGCATGGCGCACATCCTCGATCTGCCCGAGCGCCGCAGGCGCGCCGAAAACGAGTCGGCCGAGCCGGCGGCGACCGAGGCAGCGCTCGCCACGACGAGCGACCTCGACCGCCGCACGACCGCCGGGATCCTCGCTGCGATCCACGCCGAGGACCGCCGCGCGGTGGACGCCGTTGGCGCCGTGCTGCCCGATCTGGCGCGCGCGGTCGACGCGCTCACCGACGTGCTGGCCGGCGGCGGGCGCTGGTTCAACATCGGCGCGGGCACCAGCGGTCGCCTGGGTTGTCTCGACGCCGCGGAGATCCCGCCGACCTTCGGCTTCGCACCCGATCGCATCGAAGCGCTCGTGGCCGGCGGTCCCGCCGCGCTGATGCGCGCGCGCGAAGGCGCCGAGGACGACGCGGAGAGCGCACGCACGGCGTTGCGTGCGCGCGAACTCGGACCGCGCGACGCGGTGGTCGCGATCTCGGCGAGT
>Ga0315276_10004433_pt1 | contig 12874 bp, 21 predicted proteins | sample YL17G05_0_MG_FD_204542 | JGI IMG/M metagenome (GOLD analysis project Ga0315276, IMG submission 204542) | Sediment microbial communities from Yellowstone Lake, YNP, Wyoming, USA - YL17G05_0 | ecosystem: Environmental > Aquatic > Freshwater > Lake > Sediment | place: USA: Wyoming | collected... | reverse complement strand
GTGATAATAATTTCACCCTGTCTGTTTTTTATTTCTACCAACATTATGTTACCTCCAATAATATATTTACGTACTTATCAATCTACATAAAATCAGCGCTATTATTTTCAAGCTCCTGAAACGTACAACCGAGTTCAATCGCGCACAGCGTCACAGCCCTATTGAAAAATTCTTCAAATGAATGTTGATCTAACGTTTCAAAGTCAATACTGCGCGGAACAATTACAAACCGCCCATCTATCAATTTTACTTTTTCCACGTATTGTAAATTATACTTTATAGCGATTAGCAAATCTGCCGTTGTCGGCCACTTGTCACTATTTGCAACCACGCAATTTAATATTGCAAATAATTTTCTATGATGTAATAAATTACGGGGCCGCCGGATGCTTACCTTAATCATACCGTCCTTGACCTTTCGTAAATTATCAAGATCGGAGCTGAAGGCCGGGCTTAGCTTGTCGCCTTGTTTCAATAATATTAAATTCATACTATCTCATTTGATACTGTGATTAAGTCCATTTAACCTTCCTCTTCAACCTTGCAATATTTTGGTATGTCTCTTACATATTCATCATCCAATAATACTTTGTCATGTAATCCGCATAAATAAATATAATCATCTACATCATGGCGCATAGATAAACATTTCACTTGTGAAATTACAAAATAAGGACACATCGAGCAATTACAAATTTTTATTGTTTTCATATTCATTCACCCCGCAAATTAAATTTAGTATAAATCCTGTCTGTCCAGTACATCGATAATATACCGTTGGAATACAAATACATAAGTATGGTTTTTATTGTTCGCTTCATAATTCCCCGCGTAATGACTTTGACCATTCATCATTTTATATTTCAGGTTTCTTTTCTTCCAGTTGACACCAATCTGTTTTCCCAACCCAAAATTCAGTTTCGGTAAACATTTTTTTTGACTTTTCACAGAAATATATTTCTTCCTTAAATCGATATTCTTCTGTTGATTCAGTGGTAGCCCTTCTAAAATACGGACACCCATGTTCACATCTTTTTATTTCCTTAGTATAAATTCTCATGTCAAACCTCCTCGGAAAATGTTCTTGTCTCTGAAGTAAAATTCAAATTTACTGAATCATTGCTTCCCCATGCTCTATGCTTTCTTGAATATAATTCTGTTCTTTTATTTTTTTCATCCTTATATAAAAATATTAAATTATCTGTTAAATTTAATATGTTACTCGATCCGTATAAATCCATCTCATCCGGTTTATAATTTCCGGTTGTACCCTTGCGCGGATGAACTACTAAAAATATATGTACGTTATATTCTCTTGCGAATCCCACACAAGTATCAATAAAATTTTTCTGTTCGTTCAACTCATAACGGCTATCAAATTGTATTCTCATCATACTATCAATTACAAATAACTTTACACCATATTTTCTTGTAGCGTATTTAATGGCATCCATCATGACATCTATTTTTATTACTCCCACTTGCGGTATTATATAAATATTACCGTCCAACTCGTTAATTGTTTTCGTAATATCATTTCCATCTATATGCTTTTTTTTACAATATTGATTTACCATCCATGACAAATATACTCTTGGCAATAATTCGAGTGATAGAATGCAAACTCGTAATTTATTATTTGTTATTTGATATAACATTTCTTGATTCAAGTATGTGCTTTTTCCGCTCCCAGGATAACCGCTCAAAATAGTTAATTCTCCCTCTCTCCATCCTAAAAGAATATTTTGTAATCCTTTTATTGAAATTTGATATCCGTATTTTCTTTTAGGATTTAAATTATATTCTATCAAATCTTTCTCGTAATCCTTAATGGACTTTACCATTTCATGCTTATATTCTATTGCATTTTTTTCGCATTCAAGTATATCATTTATATTGAGCCCCTGCATCAAACATTCGTTAATATCTTTATATGGTAATATAACATTATAGCAACGCCATTCTCCGAGCCTCTTTACAATATTGGAAACGGCATCTTGACCGGCGTTTATTTCTTTATCGTTATCATTATCAAAATATAAATAAATATTATTAAATTTATCTATGTAATCCCAACAGGTTTGAATCCACGAATCATCCCCCGTACCGTTTGGGACGCTTACTGAATTAAGGCCCATCTCTTTCGCGGCCATCGTATCCCAGTGCCCTTCGGTAATTCTCAATATTGGTTCATTTATGCAAGCATCCATATTAAATAAAATTGGTTTATTATCTTTATCATTCCAGAATTTTTTCTCGTTAAGTGGCCGATACTTAACAAAAATCAATTCACCTTTTTCAAAGTGCGGTACCATAATATTATTATCTTTCAAACCGATCTTAAAAAACTTCAAAGTATCTTTTGATATTTTTCTTTTTTCATGAAAATCGTATAAAACCTGCGTGAGCGGATCGGAGTGAACAACAGGCTTTTTGTATTTTTTTGGTACTGACATTATTTTATACTCACTATCCAGCGGAATAGGTTTATCATTTAACAATCTTTGTAAATCAGTCCAGCTCCCATACCGTCCGCACTCAGATTTTCTCATGCACTGAAAAGCACCGTCCGCTAAACTTACGCCAAAATGGTTATCTTTGTCACCGCAAAAAGGACAATTAAATATTGCCTCTGGCCCTTTGTGCCGCGTCTTGACAGTGTAATTAAATCCCTTACTATGTAAATAATTATGAACGTTCATTTCGAGCCCACTCTTCTTTCATTTGTTTATCACGCTCTATATTGATCTGTTCTATTTCTTCAGGAGTGAACGGGCTTGGTGTGCTTTGCGGCGCGGCGTTCTCTTTAAAAGATTTATTTATATAGTTTATTTTAGGTTGTGCACTATCTAAAAAGTTATGAAGTCCTCTAACTATAAAATCCCATATTGTCCATTTATGAGAGAAATAATATTTACCGTTATTCATCAATATATCGCTATAGTTATCAATAGCTTTTAATATTTCATTTTCAGAATATGATTTAAGTATATCATTATGTTTTTTCTTAAAATATATTTTAACCGTATCAATCTTATGAGTTTGTAAGTTTTCTTTATTATTCCAGTGCGATAATATTTTTTCGGTAATATATTTAATAGATGAATCTTCTTTAATAGAAGAATCTTTTGATCCTACTTTTGAGTCGGTAGGGGTTCTGACTTTTGAGTCGATACCTTCTGACTTTTGAGTCGATTTGGTACTACTTGTCAACTCATAATAATTTTCAGTTATTCGATAACATGAAAATACTCCACCTGATTTTTTCGTGTAGTGTTCTAATATTCCTGCATATACAAGTTTTTTCATTCGGCGATATAAAGATTCTTTATTTTTTATTCCAATAATTGGTAATTCCTGAATAACATAATCATATTTTAACCAGTAATATATTTTGCCTTTATTTATTATCTGTGTCATTTTTCCCGATACTTGAAAATCTGAATACCACCTCAAAATAACAGCATCGATACAATCAAGTCCTTTATCAATCAATAATTGTTGACTAAATCCCTCTATCGTGTATTTCATAATTTTACCTTTTTAATATTTTCGCATTCACATAATTTCTTGAAATATTTTTCATCTAATCCAACCATATCATTTTTAAATTGTATGTATTTTTTCTTTTCTAATTTACTTTTATTTTTAATTAGATATTCTTGAATCATATACAATCTAAGCATCTTGGAAATAGTTTCATTATGACTTAATTTTAATTTCTTGAAGTACTTTGTCATTTCGGTTGATGTTTGGTATAAGTGATTGTCCTGCTTTATTGTTATTCTTGATGGCCCGTTTTCATCTAAATCGGTTATAATAATAGATTTTTCTTTTGTAAATTTCCAATTTTTTTTATCATTCATTTTGGTACATAATTCTAAATAATAAAATAAATCCTTAATTGTTATCGGTGTGTCTTTTATCATAATACCCCCTTAAATTAAAAAAGCCGCACAACTCGCGAAACCCTTTCGGGATGGTAGATCGCAAATTGTACGGCTTTTATTAAAATTAGCGTTAGCTAATCTTTTACATTCCTACCATTCAAATATAAAAGTCAACTAACATATTCATACACCATAATTATCGGCGCGAAATTGTCAAGGTATTTTTCGGAAAAAACCACCGGGCAGGCTACTACCCCCGCCCGGCAAGCATCAACATATTTGTCACTATTACATAATTTTACCTAACCGGCCCGCATCGCCCCGCGGCTTAACATCGGACTGGTATATATTACAATCGCTTGACGCGGTTATAATCATGGACATAATTCTCTCAAAGAATAATATTTTTCAACTTCGATTAATGGCAGTAAAAAACCTTTGCTTGTTTGCGTTTCTACTTCTTTATATTTTTTAGATTGATGCAAAATTTTTAATTGTTTTTTGCTTAATACATATATTTTGTTTATGTCTCCGATCAGATACAACCATGTATTGTCATTGCGATAAATTCCCGATGATACAAAACTAATATTTTCGGCATTGCTTTTTTCGGCTATTTCAATATACAGGTTTCCGGTCTTCCTGAAATTGTTATCGTTTTTAATTTCTATACCGGCTTTATTTTCTCCAATCATATTCTGATATTCTTTTGACGAATAAGAAATTAACGGTATGCCATTTTTATAAAGTAATTCAATAACATAGTCTTGAAAATATAAACCCTGCTCTAACTTTTCTTTGTAATATGGTGTCATGATTCGTCGCCCCAGAAATTCCAACCGTTTCTTTTCGGATTCCTCGAAAATAATTCTATTCTATTACCGTGAGTGTAAAGAGTGTCTATCATTTCGGCAAACCATTCAGGCTTTTCCGAGTGCTTTTCTGTGCGCTCTATCGATACAACACTGTCAAATAATTTCTTTTCATCCGGCGTACTTTTACCCTTGCCGCCTATCAATAAAAATTCATGTCGTACTGAATTATAGTGGCCCATGTTATGTTTAATCTTGTCCCATACATAGGATGTTTTATATTCATATCCCCACGCTTGCATTAATGCGTTGAACATATCTAATTTTGGACTTGTTACCCATAAAAATAATACTGAGTCTTTTTCGGAAATGTCCTTGATCGGCAAAGAACATAAATCATTAATGTTCATGGTAGAATAGTGTTTTTTTGCACCGCCAAGATTGGGATTGTTTTGGGGATCATTATACTCCCACGGCGGGTCAGCGTAAATAATTCTAAACTTTTTATCGGTATTATATATGTCAATATACATGTTTGATTTCGGTTCTTTTAAAATTGCTTCTTGATATGTTTCTTTTTTTTCTCTTTGTTTATTTTCCTTTTCGTTTCGCTTCAATTCTTGTTCAACTTTTCCGGGCGTCACAACGTCACCGGACTTAATAATAGTGTTTATTATCTGTGTTTTGTATTCTGGCTTTGCGTTTGTTATCCGCCGGGCCCGGCTGGATTCGTGCTTATCAACGGGCATTTTGGCAAGGTTCGCGGATTGCACCTTGCCTCCAGTATGTTGGTTTCCTCGATCTGCGCCGTGCGGGAAATTATCCAATAACCACTTTCCTTTTTTCTCTTCGAGTTGAACCCTGAAAATACCAAGTTCATTTTGTTTTTCGAGACTGAATTTATCTCGTTTTAATAATTCTGCCAACACCGATGCTTTATTATCTATATCTTTTATATCTTCATACGTTTCCGCTATCGCTAATTGATAACGAAAACTTGATATTTTTTCAAGTTCATTGCTCATATCACCCTCAGAATATATAGTAAGTCCCGCCGGTTGAATCATAGTCGTGTACCGGCAAAGGCAGGGAAAACAATTCTCCCAGCGGGACTGTACTTTCAATTTTTTATTATTTTTAACATTTGCCGATACACTTTTAAAACCATAATACTACACGCGATAACCATATATATTTCATACGGTTTCTGTCAAGATAAAAATCAATGACAACACGGGTATTCGTACCCGCCGCACTGCGACGAATAGGCTTCATAACATAATTTCCCAGTGGCCTTACAATCCTGATACGTATCCCATGAGTTATACTCATCGCATACCTGGACTAAATTATTTGAGCACCGCCATGATGTCCCTACACCATAACAACTATGTGCTGTTGGTTTAAAATTATCTGCATCGTCGTAACACGCCCATAATCCAATAACAAATAAAGCTATAAATAAATATCTCATATCAAACCTCCTTTGGTTTATTTTTCGTCAGGGTCGGGATAGTTTTTCATCGGGACAAACTCCTCGCGTTTTGCTTTGAGCCACGCCTCGACTTTCGCAGTCGAACCCCACGAGTCCGCCGGGATGTTGTGGTAAATATAGTGGATAATCTCGTGCAACGCCGCCCGGTTCTCAGTATCTGCCCGGTCGAACGACTCACATAAATTGTTGCTTAACACGGCGTGTAAAAACCCGCCCGTCGGTATTCCCTTATCGGCATAACGCCGAATGCCATCAATCGTTTCCTGTTTTATCATTTTTAACCTCCATTAGGAAAAAATAGGCGGACCGCGCCTCGTCCTCAATATCGACGTGGCTTTCAAGTATCTTTGTCACGTCAACCTTCTTGCCGCCCGGTAGTAACATAATAATTTTATCGATTATTATCTCTTCTGCGTTCCCATCGTCTCCGTGTAATGGTTCACGCTTCGGCGTGTAGTCAACAATGACCTCAAAGTCAAACTCTTCACTCAGTTCCAATTTCAGTATCATCTTTAACCTCCATTCGGAAAAAATAGGCGGGCCTCTACACCCGCCCAAATCATCATACTGCAAAATCAATGTGACGATCCCCCAGCCAACTACGCAAAAGGACCGCTAAAAAATTATATGTTAATCGGACGCACCGTAGTGGCCGAATTAACAGCATATTATTTCCCGCGAAACGACGCGGAAATTCTCTCCTCAATTATGCACCCCGGGACGGACTTCAAAGAATTTAACTTTATTGCCTGTTTTAGTTTCTCATTGCTTATTGTTACAATCCCAACGGGCAACCGACCAAAAACGACAATTTCTTTTAGCAATTCCATCACGCTCACAACCTCAATGTATAATTCCTTTTTCTGCGATATGGTCCCGGTATCAAGTCGAGTTGTTTTTTCAACGGTTGGAACAACTATGGCAGGGGCAACAAATACCTCCTCGACTTTTTCACGCAAAAGTTCGGCCTTCTCAACCTTCCCCGCCGCTTCCGCTTTTTCGGCCATTTTGTTTAGGCGGTCCCGTTCCCGCTGTTCGGCTGCCCAGCGCTCATCGTCAAGTTTTATCTGTGCTGCCAGCTTTATGTTTTCTTGCTCTGTAAGATACGCGTTGATTTTTGTCGTGAGTGCCTTTCGGCGTTCTGATACTGGGTTCAGCATTTCTGCCCGTTTTGCAGTCAAAGATTTATGGGCGGCAAAAGCCTTATCCACCGGGTCTTTCCAATATGTTTCTATCCTCTTCTTCAGGTTGTCGAGTTCCACAACCAGACTACCAGCGAAGCCATAACTGTCATTGTCAATTATAGCAACCTCGTTAATTCTTTGGTCAACCGTCATAATCTCATTTTTCAATTCATTTTCATCCATCGTCAAACCTCCTCCATATAGTTTTTTAAATTCTGTTCTATGTTATGTTTTTTAACCAGTGACAAAAATATATTTTCCGCTTTGTCGTTGTAGACGTTGTAATATTTCCATTTGCCATTATCGTAATACATAATCAACCAGGTCTTCGTTTTCGATAACAACTTATTTTCCTTTGCAAGAATATAATATCCTGCGAGCTGGAGAGCGGCAATTTTTTTATTTCCAGCCGATCTTTTAAAGTCAACAATCGCTTTTTCAAAAACGGCATCCGGCGTCCCTGCAAACCGATGCTTTTCCGAAAACAAATTATTTTCATTTCTTACAATATCACCTGTGAGATAATTTAGTTCTTTTAGTGTTGTCTCTAAATCAATTAGAATCTGATTATCGTATGTATCGTTGGTGTCGAAATATAATTTAATCATCGAATGATTTTCTACACCCTCAACCCGTGCGGCTTCTAACTGTTCAGGAGTGCAGAAAAAGTTTTGTTTTGGCAATAGTTGTGTGACACGTGGAATGATGTTCCCGTCGATTTTATATTCATGCGTATCGATTGTATATTCTTTCATATAGTTTCCTTTGTTTTTTCCTTCATGTCTACAATTCTATTTATCTCTGCCAAAATCCGGTTGTTATCCCAACCGAATTTATTACAGAATGCATTGATAGTCCCATACGTATACCCCAAAATTCCGAACCCTTTTTTCGCGATATCCGGGAGCTGGTTTATTTTCTCTATCGATTCTTTAGAAATATTATATATTTTTTTGTTTTCTTTCTCCGAAACGTTTGCATCATTGTCCTCGTCGCCAGTTAAAATACCCAGCGCGTTGCAAAACGCATATCTTTTAGCAAAAGTCTGTGCTGATGCCCACTGTTGAGGAGCTGACATGTAAGAATCTAAATCAATCGGAACAGAAAATGATGATTTTTTGTTAGCCCCCATTGTATGAAAAACAGTCACCGTTACGTTAATCATCGGCGGGTCGGTAGTAATAGTCGTTTCGATATCATACGACAATTCATATTTGGTCAATATCGGTTTTACAATCTTCCCTATATCGTCAATCGACGCAAATTTATACCTGATTTTATTGTCCTTCCCAAAAACTTTATTTTGTTTTGAAATTATAGGACACTCTCCCTGAAATAGCGACAATGCTTCCCGAAATAATTTCTGAGACTCATCCGCCTGAATTTTATCTCGCATAACAAGAAGCCTCTCCAATACGTCAATCCCCGTCCCCTGTTCAATCGCCATTTTTATTAAGGTCGTCGCGTCAACTATCTGTACCGGTTGCACGTCTCTCACCGCCGGGAGCGTCTCTTTTTTTGGTTCCGGCTTTACGTATGTTTTTTTTACATACGGTTTTTTATCTGTTGTCATTTTTTACCTCCATCCGTAATTTATTATGTTCAATTTTTTTTTCTACCAATTTTGATATCTGGCTTTTTATGTAATTTTCTCCATCTTCAACGGACATGTTTTTTGTCATGTCGGAAAGAAAATTCATTCCCAATCCCCACCCCATTAAGTCATGCCTGAAAAATTTATTTTTCTCATCCCAGTAGAACCCAGCCCAAATCATGAATTCTTTTATTTCAGGCTCGTTCATTTTTTACCTCCTTTGTTTTTTTCTAACCACTCTATAATAATTCGATGGACCAGCCCTGTTTTTTTTACGGGCATTTTTAGACGTTCCGTTTCCCGTTCTGCTGCCTCGTCAAGATCGGTTAAAATTCTGCGTGATAGATACATTCCCAAATAACCTTCATCGTCATTAGCTTTCATGTCATAGCTCCTTATAATATTTATCGAAGTGGCTCAGAATTATTCTGGTCTCCTCGTTTTTTGTTTCGATATAGTATAATTCCAACTGGGTTTTAACTTCAATCCAGTTTAATTTTCGAAGCATTTTTTCCCGTGATAAAGAATTTGTAAGCGCATCCGTCAAATTCCGCTCCTCTTGCGCGGCATGACTCGATCTTATTTTTTCCTTAATCCTGTCAATGTGGGACGAATTACATCGGGCTTGCAGATCCCGCGCCCGTTCGGATTCATTTTGTATATTCATGTTTCACCCCCTCCTCCTGCTTATTGCCTTATCGTAAGCTTCAATTTTCTGTTTCTGTTTTGTAATAAATTCCATGATCTTGTCCTCTGTATACAATATACTAAAAGGTATTACAAAAGTCAAGTCTTTTTTTTATTTTATTTTATTTTTTACTGAATTTCTTCTATTGTATACGGGTTCGCGGGAAGTGCTCTAAATAAGTACTAAATGCAAAATAAGGGGGGTGTTTCAATTGGTAAGAAACTTAGACGTTAAAAGTGGGTAAATCGCTCCCAGAGGCCTCTCCGTGCGTTAAATAGCCTCCTATCCATAATTCGTGGCGTCATTTGCCAACAAAAAAGCCCACATCCTTGTGGGCCTTAACATATTGTATTTGTCTCATCGAATTGGAGGTTGGATGAGTAAGAAGAGATTATGAGAACACTATTTTTGATTCAGCATTAGCATGCACGAATTGAAACTCACACCGTCCGGTAAATTTTTCGGTTCTTTGCAAAAATTGAAACGACCGAACGCCCGACACTCTTTCGCGTAATCGGCGCAGATACTTTTATCCGGGTTTTTCGAATTGTAATACATGCACACGGAAAAGTCTAGACAACTATCTGGCCGCCCGATATAATCTTTTTTGTCAGGCTGTGACAGGCAACCGCAAATTAAAACTAAAATAAAACTAAATAAAACTATTTTAAAACTATTCTTTTTCATAGTTGTCACCTGTGCGTTGGGAAATCCGTCGGAGTCTGGTCAACTTTGTCCGGCTTGTTTTCCAGCTTTCCCTTCATGTCCATTTTCGTATTCGTGTGTATATCAATTTTGTCTGTCTTGATGTAACAATCCTTCGTCCAGAGTAACACTCCCAGAATTATTAGTATGATGAGCGCCACAATTTTAGGCCAGTGTTTCCCGCACACGAAAATTAGAAAATTCTTAATCGCTTCCAATTTTGATTTAATCATAATTAACCGCCTTTGTTTTTTTTGTATTATAATCTATGACCTTCGCGCTATCAATACATACCGGATGAACATCCTCGAATCCAGACGCTTCGGAAATCATCAATTTTGTCTTTGCCAACATTTCTGCCGTTGCAATTTTCATGACCTCAATCAAATCACATTCGTCTTTCTTTTTGTATTTGTCAATACCGAGCGCGCCCTTCATCTCAACCGTGGTTGTCATATATTCTTTTCTCTTTTTATATCCGTGGTCTCTCAAAGTGTCCGTGAACTCAACGCGCTTTCTCTTTGCAATAAGCCGGATGTCGGACGGTATATTTTTTAATTCTTTGGCAATTACTTTATCGGCCCACTCCTGAAAGGGCAATGCTTTTGGTTTTTTTGATATTTGACAAAAAGCAATAACACCGCCAAGATTAAAATATTTTCCTTTTTGCCTACCTCCTGCCGTCTCAAGGGGTAAAGCTTTTACTTTACCCGTAAATCTGGCTTTGTAATTCGAAATAATACTATTAACGTCCTGTGCCGGATTGTTATAATCCAGTGCCTTTGCAACGTCAAGCGCACTTATCCAAATTTCCCCGGCTTTCTCTATTTTTCTTATTGGTAAATCTTCAAAAATAACAATAGCGTTTTTAACTTCCATATTCATAACCCCTATATGTACATAAATTATATATACATATATTTGTCAAGCTTGTTTATTACCTCTCCTTAATAATTCATTATACATCCCGGGTTGATTATTTTTGTAAAACATATCGACTCCGAAACGCGCTGACATCTCATATTTCAAATCCGGTTGAACCCTAAATAAATATTCAAGTGGATCAATGTTTTTACCGTTGGCCCAAACTTCAAAATGTAAATGCAGGCTGTCCGTGTTTGTCAGGTTCGGAGTTGCCAGCATGGTACCTTCTGGTATCTCATCGCCCACGGCTATCTTAAAGTTTCCCATGTGCTTGTATATAACTGTGTACCCGGATGCCCCAAACAATTCTATCAAACCCGATTTTGTTTTTGTTCCTTCCTCCACGCGGATAACCTCGGAGTTCTCAATACAAATAGACCTGTCCATCGATCCCACGCCACAAACTATGTCAACCCCCGCGTGTCGAGTTTTGCCATCAATATATGTTGGCCATCCCGCGGTCAATCTCACTATTCCTAATTTATAACTACTCGGTGATGTTGCCATAATTATTCAACCTCTCTTTTTTCGTGTCTGCGTTCCCTGCCGTCCCATGCGTGTGTTTTTTCACAGTTCCTTTGCATTGCCAAACACGACGCTTCTAACCGTGCAATATTCTCGCATGAAGTTTTTTGCTCTGCATTCAGTACCGACAATATACAATTTATTTTTGACGTGTCTTCTTGTACATATTCCAACCGCGTTTTATATTGGTCCATGACGCCGCTAATTTCAATCTTTATCATTTCCCTGTGTTCGTCAAATTTTTTGTCTAAACTCCGAATCATAAATTTATATAATCCAAAGAAAAAACCAAGTGCAGTAATAAATATTGAAGCTGTTTTGAAAACAAATTCTATGATGTCTGTTGTCGGATTTATTGTCATCATTTATTCCACGTCCAAACTATCACCGGTTTTTTTGTTTCTATTCCGCTGGTCGTACTCGTTATAAACAAATCAGATTCTTTTATGACAGCGTTAACAAGTCCATATAATTCATGCTTATAATATAACATATTCATTAGTTCGCGTATCATTTCTATTTTAGCTTTCCGGATATCTTTTAGTTTTACTTTTTTAATTGTGTTATCGTACACTATATAATCAGCCGTGGTGTCCTCTGTGGCCCCGTCCGCGATCATTAAATCAATTAACTGGTCAACCCGGATAACGTCAATTTCTCGACAATCAATTTTCGAACCTATCGCCGTGGATACAATACCTTGATTATTGGTTTTCATTTCGGATTCACACCCGTTGTGAATATCAGAATTGAAATTTTCTTTCAACTCATCCAACAAAATTTTTGTAGTTTTAATTTTAACGGTCCCATCATAATAACAATTCTTTTTTTCGACCGGGTTTCCGTCCACCAACGGCCACGTTGTATATCGAACTTCTCGACCATCATCTAAAATAATAACTCCGTCCAGCTTGTGTTTTATATTCATTGTTCAATAACCTCCACGGGATCGTTTTCAAATAATTTAAATTGACCTTTATCGTCGCGCTTTACGGTACACCCGATCTGATTGAGGGCTTCCAGCACACCGGCGCTAATAGAATTGTTTGATACGATT
>Ga0315276_10004430_pt1 | contig 12876 bp, 16 predicted proteins | sample YL17G05_0_MG_FD_204542 | JGI IMG/M metagenome (GOLD analysis project Ga0315276, IMG submission 204542) | Sediment microbial communities from Yellowstone Lake, YNP, Wyoming, USA - YL17G05_0 | ecosystem: Environmental > Aquatic > Freshwater > Lake > Sediment | place: USA: Wyoming | collected... | reverse complement strand
CTCTGTGTGTGGGCATCCTGGGTTGCAGTCCCAGTGTACGATTCGCTTCAAATTCCGGGAACAAGGATGTAATAAATCCCTACCAGAATTATCAGGTGGGGCAGGTCTTCACGGGGATTGTTTCCTATTATGCCGATGAATTCCATGGTAGAAAGACCGCCAACGGGGAGACCTATAACATGTATGAAAGGACGGCGGCCCATCAGTATCTTCCTTTCCATACCATCCTGCAGGTTACCAATCCCAGGAACGGGAAAAAAATACTGGTACGGATTAATGATCGTGGACCTTTTAAAGCGAACCGGATTTTAGATCTCTCCTACCAGGCTGCAAAAGAGATCGGGTTGATCAAAGAAGGCACCGCATCCCTTTCCATTAAGATCATGCGATTGGGCGAAGAATAAATAAAAACGATGATCATGATGACTGGATGGACAGAAATAAAAAGGAAATAGATTTGAATTAGATTTGAAGAATAGGTAAATGCTGATTAAATTTAAAAAAAATAAATCGTATAAAGATTGATAGGACTCCGGAGGAAATATGGGCAAGTACGTTGAACTAACGGATGCGACATTTGAAGCAGAAGTACTTAAATCAGAAATTCCTGTTCTGGTGGATTTTTGGGCAGTCTGGTGTGCGCCCTGCCGCATGATCGCTCCCATGATCGAAGAGATAGCGGTGGAAAAACAGGGCAAACTTAAAGTTGCCAAGATGGATGTGGATCACAACCAGCAAACACCGCTGAAATACGGAATTCGTTCCATACCCACTCTGCTGGTATTTAAAAATGGTCAACTGGTTGACCAGATCATTGGTGCGGTACCCAAATCGTTACTCGAAACAAAACTAAATAAACACATCTGAGTTGAACCATTGTTACCCAAAATATGAATCTGAATAATGCCTCCTATGTCAAAGGGGTGGTCCGTCTACGGGAGAAACCGAAACCATCCTACCCGGAGGTGGTTGTAATCGGTCGATCCAATGTTGGAAAATCTTCCCTGATCAATGCGGTATTAAACCGGAAAAATCTGGCTAAAACCAGTTCGACACCCGGTAAAACCCGGCTGATTAATTATTTCCATGTTGATCACCAGTTGTATCTGGTGGATCTTCCTGGTTACGGCTATCTAAGTAAAAAGGATTCCGACTCGAAGACATGGGATCAGTTGCTGGGCAATTTTATTTTAAAAAATCACCAACTTAAATTGGTACTTTTGTTGATCGATAGCCGACATCCGGACCTGCAATCCGATGCCTACACCATAACCTGGCTCCGGGATAACCACATACCGTTTATTATTATTTTGACCAAATGTGATAAATTATCGGGCAACCAATTCAAAAACAGGCAGCAAAAAATAAATTCAACATTTCCGGATATCCGGATTATTCCATTCTCCTCCAGAACGAAGACAGGCAGATCGGATATCATCGGGTTACTGGAACAGACAGCGTCTGGTTCCTGATAGTTTTTCAAACTTAAGATCATTTCATATCTCAGACTGAAGTATAAATATGGAAGAAAAAGATTTAATCATAATCGGTGCCGGACCAGCTGGATTAAGGGCAGGTGAGGAAGCACAGCACCACAAAATAAATTATCTCATCCTGGAGAAAGGGGAGGTGGGACAGGCCTGGAAAGAAATACGACCCGGGATGCCCATGCTTTCACCCAGTCACCCCCAGCGGGATTGGACCAGTATATCTCAAAATTATCCCATCTGGAAGTTGCCGGTACAGCGGCCATTCTGCCAGGCACATGAGTTCGTTCATTACCTGGAATCCTATGTTCAATACCTGAAACCCAGTTTAAAAACCAATACCCCGGTGCAAAGAATAAAAAAAGAAGGTACTGCTTATATTCTCCAAACCCGGTCCGGTGATTTAAGAGCAAAAGTCCTTCTGGTATGTACCGGCATGTTTGGTAATCCCTATATCCCTGACATTCCCGGAATGCGCAATCATGCCAGGGTCATGCACTCCCACCATTATCAGATCCCGGAACCCTTCCGTGGTAAGCGCGTTATCATTATCGGGGGCGGTAACAGTGCGGCCGAGATCGCGATCGAGTTGTCCGGTCAGGCCCAGGTCTATCTGCTTACCCGGGAACCCTTTAAGTTCTTCAGCAAGACCAGTAATCTCTGTGATATCAGGGGTATTTCAGAAAGTTTTTTACTGGAATTGATCCGGATGAAATTAATTCACCATCTGGAAGGGATTCATATTCAATGTGTCGATGACAGGTTTATCTATCTGGGCGATATGGACAGCCTGCCATTTGATAAAATTATCTGTGCCACCGGTTACCGGCCGGTCTTAGACCTTTTATCAGACCTGCCCCTGGCCCTGGATAAAGAAACTCAGTTTCCGGTCATATCAGAGGCAGGTGAGGCAGTTGATCTTGACAATTTGTTTTTTGCGGGTCCCCTTGCTTATCGGGGGATGGGCAGCCTCTTCATCCACGGCTTTATCAAGGATATCCCGCGCATCATGTTTACGATTCAGGATCGCCTGCAGGTATAGAACATATCCGGTTAAGTTGATTTCTTTTCAATCCATGCCTTCGATCGTTGCACGGTACCTTACCCGATTTGATGCCGGCCTGATAATTGACTTTCGAGGGATGCGATGCTAAATTATACGGTTTAGGAATGAACAGGAGAGTATCACCATGTTGGATAAAGATTTTTTATTAAAGGTCGGACTGGCGGAAATGCTCAAGGGGGGCGTGATTATGGATGTAACCACTTCCGATCAGGCAAAAATCGCTGAGGATGCCGGCGCAGTCGCCGTCATGGCTTTAGAACGTATTCCGGCAGACATCCGTGCGGATGGCGGCGTGGCACGTATGTCTAATCCCAAAATAATAAAGCAGATCCAGGACAATGTATCGATACCGGTAATGGCTAAATGCCGGATTGGACATTTTGCCGAAGCACAGGTACTGGAATCTCTGGGGATAGATTTTATTGATGAAAGTGAAGTGTTAACACCGGCGGATGATGAACATCACATCTGGAAACATCCTTTTAAGATTCCGTTTGTTTGCGGATGCCGGGAAATTGGTGAAGCCTTGCGGCGGATCGATGAAGGAGCAGCGTTGATCCGTACCAAGGGCGAAGCCGGTTCCGGGGATATCGTTGAAGCAGTCCGCCATATGCGTAAAGTACAGACCGAGATCAAACGTATCGGTACACTGGGGATGGATGAATTGGTCGCCTATGCCAAAACGATAGGATCCTCGCTTGATTTAGTCCAGTATATTCATGAACATGAAAAGTTACCGGTTCCTAACTTCGCGGCAGGTGGTATTGCCACTCCGGCAGACGCTTCCCTGATGATGCAACTGGGTGCTGAATCGGTATTTGTCGGCTCGGGTATATTCAAATCAAGCGATCCCGCAGCCCGTGCTAAAGCGATCGTGATCGCTACCACCCATTATAATGATCCGGATATGGTTGCCAGGGCGAGCGAGGGATTAGGGGATGCCATGCGGGGAATTGATGTTGCAAAACTTAATCCAGAGGAATTATTGCAGACGCGGGGTTGGTAAATGTACCGTATAGGTGTTCTGGCCATCCAGGGTGATTTTGATAAACATAAGCGGATGCTGCAAAAACTTGGACAGCAGGTAGTGGAGATCCGGACGGCAGATGAACTTAATAAGACCGATGCCCTGATCATTCCGGGTGGGGAATCAACCACCCTGGTTAAATTTTTTAATGAATTCGGATTGGATAAATCCATTAAACAATATGCCGGAAGCCATCCGATCATGGGAACCTGTGCCGGTTTGATCGTCCTGGCCCAATCGGCCGATCATCGATCCTATCCATCTTTGGGCCTGATTGACGTACAGGTTAAAAGGAATGCCTACGGCAGGCAACGTGAATCATTTATGGATGAGATACAGGTCAGTCTGAATGGTACCAGCGGCACCTTTACAGGTGTTTTCATCCGTGCACCTAAAATTGACCGGTGTGGGAAAAAAATAAAAATTCTGGGAAAGTATAAAGATGATATCGTAATGGCTGCCTCTGAAAACATTCTGGTGTGCACGTTTCATCCTGAACTTACCGATGATACCCGTATTCACGAGTATTTCTTAAATACCTTTCTGGCAAAAGATTCGGGATGAATTACACTTAGTATAACCTAAAATGCGGTCTTTCAGACCAGGGGCAATTAAATTTTATGAAAAGTGTGTTGCGTCTGGCTGGAACATTGTTACTCTGGTTTACCTGCTGTTATTATTCTTTCCTTAAACAGGGCGATCTTAAGTTTTCGGAGTATATCACCAGCCTGCTTCCGCTCCGGTATACCAGCGAATTAACAGTGTTCGAAGAGCAAGAGGATGCTGTTATATGCGCGTTGCGTTTATATTCAGGAAACGGTTTTAATCTGCATGCCCAGATCAGAAATCCCCGGATTCCTGGTAAAGTGCCGGCCATACTTCTTCTGGGTGGCATGATGACCGGTAAAAAAGCGGTCGAATATGCGTATCATATCGATCATGTTCTGCTGATCTCCCCGGACTATCCATATGAAGTAAGATCCAAATATAACATTTGGACCATGCTGAGTGATATTCATAAAGCGCATCAAGCATTACATCTTCAAATACGGGATAACCTGGTCCTGCTTGACTTCCTCAGAACCTGGGATCGTATTGACACGTCCAAAATCAGTCTCATCGGGTATAGTTTTGGTGTTCCGTTTGCCTGTGCGACAGCGGAACTGGATAAAAAACTGAAAGGGCTGGCCCTGATTTATGGTGGTGCCGATCTGAAATATCTGCTTCAGAAAAATTTAAAACTTTATCATTCATTCGTGGATGAAGTGCTGATCCATTTATTCGGGGTGTTCCTGTCTGATTTTGAACCATCCCGTCATGCTGCAAATCTGAAACTGCTACCGGTGATATTGATCAATGGAGAATTTGATAAAAAAATACCGGAAGAATCCGCCCGGTCCCTCCAAAATGCTATCCCCTTTGAAAAAACCGTTATCTGGCTGCCCACCGATCATGTCCATCCAAAAAATAGATCCTTGAGTCTCGGGATAATCACACACCTGAGGCAATGGTATAAAGAACATAATCTGAACTGAGAAATCCGCCAGTTCCAGGGGTAAATTGGGCTTGATTTAATTTCAATAATTCCTTACAATTAAGAATTGTTTTAATGGTCTTTTTATGAAAGAAAAAATCTTACTGGTTTTTTGTACGGTCGCTGACGAAAAAGATGCCCATCGTATTGCGCGTGTTCTGGTAGAGAAGAAACTGGCAGCCTGTTGTACTTTTATACCGGGCGCAACATCCATTTATCACTGGCAGGGCAGGGTGGAAGAAGCCCATGAAACCATGCTCCTGATCAAAACGACTCAGCGTAAATATGATCAACTGGAAAAAGAGATCAAGATGCTCCATACCTATCAGGTTCCGGAGATTATTGCGGTAAACATAGAAATGGGATCACCAGCTTATCTGGACTGGTTAATCGAAAGCGTTGACTCATTGGGATGAATATGACTAATAATTTAAATGACCTCCGAAAAATTAAAATTTCAAGTTCGTTCGAATTTTGCCGTCAGGCTTTATTGTACCTTCAAAATCACATCCAATCCAGCAGGATCAGTGATCCGGACAAATTTTTAGAGGATTTGAATAAGCAGGGAAAGACGATTGTAAAAATGCAACCGAACATGGCTAGTTTAAAAAAGAAAATCGCCATGGTAATTTATATTTTTAAGCGAGCGGCAAAAACCAAGAAGAGCAGTGAAGAAATAAAAAGATCGGCAGTGGAAAGAATTCAGGATTTAATCGATCTGGCAAATCAAAAGCAAGAAAAAATCGCAGCCATCGGCAGTAAACTTATTACTTCCAATGCGAAAATCGTGACTATCGGTAACAGTACCCTGGTGAGCGAAATTTTTATTGCCGCTTCTCTGCAAAAACGCAAATTCGAAGTTTATTGCCTGGAAAGCTCACCAACCGGTGAGGGTAAAGTACTGGCCGAATCACTGGTCCGTAAAGGTATTACCACATATCTGACCGGCGATGCTGCAATGGCATCCGTTTTACAACAAGTTACTTTTGCTCTGGTCGGAGCAACGCGTATCTATGAAGATGCCTTCGTAAATAAAATGGGAACTTTACCTTTGGCCATGATAGCGCGATCCCTGCAATTGCCTTTTTATCTGGCCTGCGAGACTGATAAAATATTACGGGAAAGCGAATACGCAGTTCGCTTTTATCAAAATGACCCTGACGAAATTTATATTCCAAAAAATAAAAAATTAGATATTTTGAATCTTTATTATGAATCCATCTCTTCAGACTATATTACAAAATTTATCACGGAAGATGGAGTGTTTGATACGGTTGAATTTAAAGACTGGTACTTAAAGGACTAAGTCAATGAAAACAGGTACATTCATCGCTGAAATCAACGGTTCAGGTAATCTGGATATTCCCGTTGATATCAAAGACCGATTAAACCTCACTGAAGGCGACAAGGTTGAGATTTCGCTAAAAAAAATCCGCAGTAAAAGACTGGAAGTGATTATTCGTAAGAATCCTTTACATAAAATTTTAGAATTGGCAGAATTAAAAGAAACGGAATTGTAACCGATGATAAAAGTGTTTATCGAATCATCAGCCTGGTGCGCACTGATCCATGCCAGGCATCCGTTCCATGATCAGGCGAAAGACTATTTCCAGCAAATATTGGAATCCAGGGCTAGATTATATTCCAATATACAGGAGATAAATTCGGCTCTTTCCTTTATCAAAAAAGAATGCGGACTGGAAATTGCAGTTGAATTTTCAAAACTGATCGAGGACGCTGTCCTTTCCACGAATCTGCGTCTGTCCTGGCCCACCCGGCGCTTACGTCGCAGTAGTCTGAAATTGTTTTTCTCGATCAAGGAATCATCGGTGGATATCCGGCACTGTTATATTTTCGAAGAAGTAAGAAAGAAAAAGATAAATATTATCTTTTCATTTGATGAAGCGTTAAAGACCTTTGCCATACCGTTGATGCCTCAAGTTTAGTATGCGATCCTATTTTTATCAAACATTTTTACCTGCAAAGGATAAAAGTATACTGCTACTCGGTGGAGGAGGGAAATCAGCGCTGATAAAACGGTTGGCTCAGGATGCAAAAAGCCTGAGTAAAACCAGTATCATCTCATCCGTTTTTCCGATGCCCGTTCCTTATGAATCCAGTACCCTGATCAGTAAAGATTCCGATCTCATCCGGAAACAATTACCCACCGAACTGGGAAAATATAAGATTATCTTCATCGGAAAAAAGATCGATAAAAACCACATACTGCCGTTTACGTTTGCTGAATTGGATGCGATCCTAAAAGATAATCCGGCCGACCACTTTTTTATAGAGGCAGATAACACACTCGGCCGTTCTCTCAGCGGTTATGAAAAAGTGGATCTGTCTATTCCGTTCACTTGCGATCGGTTGTTAAATGTGCTCGGAGCGGATGCGCTGAATCAAAGAAGGAATGAAAATTGGACCTTATCTAAAAATAAATTCTTGTTGCAGGAGGAAATTCTGACCCCGAATCATCTGGCTACCTGGTACCTGGAACACCCTAAACTTCTGAAAATCAGGAAAAAAAATATACCGCTGATCTTTTTTTTAAATAAAGTTGAAAACCTGTTAGTTGAAAATTTAGCCATTCAACTTGCTAAAAATTTAAAATTGGGCGGATTTGATAAAGTAGTCCTGGGCAGCATTTTTAATTCAACACTCTATCAACTCAAATGAATCCATTTTCATGGAATTCAAAAATTGTAGTTCTAGGGGCGGGGGACAGGGGAACGGCAACCGCCTTGCGCTTATTTAATTCGGGTTTACAGCCTGTCCTGATAGAATGTAACCATCCTACCGACCTGCATTATAACCGTAATTTTTCCGATGTGGTTTACCGTGAAAAAAAAATAATCGAGAATGTCCAGGCCGCTTCGATTATGGTTGGACCAAGCGGAGATGACTGGCGCAAGCAGGTAGAGGAGAGTTTCGCCAATCGCGTTATCCCGGTGCTGAACATACCGGGGAATCAGGAGCAGGATCTTCTCATCAGGTTACAACCGGAGATCCTTGTTGATTGTGCCCGCCGTTTACCCAAAACGCCGGAACTCGGCTGGCAAGATTTTCCATGCGTGATCCGGATAGGCTTCAAATTCAATGTGGGGGTGGATGGACATTTTGTAATTGGTGATAATGATCAATACTGCGGAATGGTTTTTCAAACCCGTCACGATATGATCCCGGATATCACCGGGACCGATGATGTGTATAAAGCGCCCATTGAAGGTCTATTCCAGACGGAGAAGAGAATAGGTGATGCGGTTATGGAAAGGGAAAAGATCGGAATGATTAATTCTATAAATATACTGGCTCCATCTTCCGGATTTTTAAACGGTCTTTTGCATAGCGGCCATTTCATTTCAACCGGTCAGCCCCTTTTTGAATTAGTTCCTGCCAGGAAGTCCAGGGACTCCGGTTCTATTCTCCCGGTTCGCAGCCGTACTATTGCAGGTGGGATACTGGAAGCGGTATTAAAACATTTGTATCAAATCCATAGATGATCATTCTATCGCGAATGGCCGGCAAGAAAATAAATATTTTTACAGAGGCGGTATGATAAAATTGTTTTTGACGTGCTGATTGGCAGGAGGTATACAGTGACATCGGCTAAACATTCTGAAAATCAGATCCTATCCAAGTTAAACCTGCACACTGCGGAAGCAGAGAAAAATAAATCATTCTGGGATGAGACCAGGAAGGAATATACCCGGCTGGTAAAACAGATATATCTGGGAGGGGGATTATCCAATATTGAAAAACAGCATCAAAAAGGGCGGCTAAACGTTCGGGAACGGTTAAAGCTGCTACTGGATCCGGATACCCGGTTTTTTGAATTGGGTACATTTGTGGCCTATGAAATGTATCAGGAATGGGGCGGTTGTCCCGGTGCCGGTGTGGTGACCGGTATCGGGCAGATTTCGGGTAAGATGTGCATGGTTATTGCGAATGATGCCACCGTAAAAGCCGGCTCCTTTTTTCCGATGACCGCGAAAAAGGTCATTCGTGCCCAGAAGATTGCCCTGGAGAGCAGATTGCCAATCCTTTACCTGGTAGATTCTGCAGGTATTTTTCTACCACTCCAGGAAGATGTATTTCCGGACACCGATGATTTTGGACGTATTTTCTATTATAATGCCATCCTGTCCTCAAAGGGCATTCCACAAATCACGGCCATCATGGGAATGTGTGTGGCAGGAGGGGCCTATTTACCGGTGATGTGTGATGCATTGATCATGACCGAAGGGAGTGGTCTATTCCTCGCCGGTCCGGCTCTGGTGCGTGCAGCCATCGGCCAGGTGGTAAATGCTGAAGATCTAGGTGGCGCAAAAATGCATGCTCAGATCAGCGGAACGGTCGATTACCATGTAGAAAACGATAAAATGGCCATAATGAAGATCCGTGACCTGGTAGCCCACATGGGAAGGTCATCCAGCGATTCCATATTTAACCGGATAGAATCCGTTAAACCTCTGTATCCGGTCGAAGAACTGTATCAGATTATGCCCAGTGATGCAATGAAAGAGTATGATATCAGGGAGATTATTTCCCGACTGGTCGATGCCAGTGAGTTTATTGAATTTCGCGGGGATTTTGGCAGGAGTCTGGTTTGCGGTTCCGCCCGGATCGGTGGGTATTCCGTTGGTATTGTCGCGAATCAAAAAAAGCACTATATCGATAAAAAAAGGCCACCTGAGTTCGGGGGTGTTATTTACAGTGACAGTGCCGCTAAAGCTGCACGATTTATCATGGAATGCAATCAGAATACGGTCCCCATCGTATTTATTCATGATGTGAATGGTTTTATGGTTGGACGGGATGCCGAAGAAAGCGGTATCATCAAAGCAGGTGCGAAGATGGTTAATGCGGTATCCAATTCAGTGGTACCGAAAATTACGCTCATAATAGGCGGCAGTTTCGGTGCCGGCCATTATGCTATGTGTGGTAAAGCCTATGAACCGAGATTTCTGTTTGCCTGGCCTACGGCCAGGTATGCCGTCATGGGCGGCGCACAGGCCGCCGGAACACTGGTGGATATAAAGGTGAAGCAGATCGAAAGGGAAGGGAAGAAGTTAAGCGAAGACGAAAAGAAAGAAATATTCGAATCGATCAAAGCAACCTATGAACAACAGACCGATCCACGCTACGGCGCTGCACGATTGTGGATCGACGAGATTATCATGCCGGAAGATACCCGTTCCTTTCTTATCCAGGCACTCCTGTCCGTAACTAATAATTCCGAAATCGCTAAATTCAACCCGGGAGTAATCCAGGTATGACGATAGGTAAATGGTCTACTATAAAGGTAGAATTAACTAATAAAATTTTAACCTTGACATTAAACCGACCAGAAAAGAGAAACGCACTAAATCCGTCAATGCTTAAAGAAATACTTGAGATATTGGAAATATTTAAAGTTGATGATGAGGTTTTTGGTTTTATTTTTACAGGGTCTGGTGATGCATTCTGTTCAGGTGCGGATTTGGATCATATGCAGGCGTTAAAATCCGGGAATTATGACCAGCAATTAACTGATTCACGGCAATTAAAAGATTTTTACTGGTCTGTTTATACCTATCCAAAGCCGGTCATTGGAGCAGTGAAAGGCGCTGCGCTGGCCGGAGGATGTGGTCTGGTGACGGTTTTTGATTATATTCTATCTGACCGTCAGGCTGTTTTTGGCTACCCGGAGGTAAAAATAGGATTCATGGCAGCAATCGTTTCGGTTTTTCTGTCAAATCGAGTGGGACAGGGTAGAGCAAAAGAACTACTGCTATCGGGAAAAACAATAAATGCTGACACAGCGGAAAGATATGGCCTGATCAATGAAATAATAGGCAATGCAGAAGAGTTAATACCACGATGCAAGGAATTTATGACCATGCTCATGAAGAACGCACCTGCGGCTATGATTTCAATGAAACAATTCATGATCAGCCAGAATGAATCAGAAATGCAGCAAAAACTGGATCGTGCCTGTGAATTGAACGCACGAACCAGAATGTTACCTGAATTCAATGAAGGCCTGTCTGCTTTCCTTGAAAAAAGAAAACCTTACTGGATTAAGCCATAAAAAACCTGGTATTTGTACCTGAAACGTATTACTCGCCAATCTTTTTTTCTTTTCACTGCCGTATTTTTTATCCTTCTTTTGCTGGAGGGAATACCAGACCTGACCTCTGAATTCTATTATTCACTTCTGAGCACCTAGACTCTGAATATTACTGCCTGGATCCTGTATGTTAAAGCGATCAATCTTTCAGAAATTTCTTTAGTCGTGCCGTATGCAGATTTAACTCCATTATTCAATACAATTTCCGGGTTATTTCTTCTCGGAGAATGGCCTTCAATTGCGGGTTTTATTGGTATTGATATGATTGCTAAAAGTGGTTTTGCATTACAGTATTTGAATAACTGTCCCGGAAAAATTAAACGGGGTATTGTCTTAATGGTACTGGTTGCATTAATCTGGCGGTAACGGGCAGTATGGCGAAGATAATTGTGCAGAATAGTTCAGCGGTTTTTTATGCTCTAGCGATCCATTTGATCTTATTTCTCTTTTTTTTCATCGATGGCAGGTCCAGGGATGAAAGAACAACAGGGCAGTGTGGAAGAATAAAATTGTTGTTTAGAAAAGAATTTTTACAGGATTTTTTTTTGAAATTTTTTAATAGTGTCTTTCTTTCTCTTCTTTATCCATGAACTTATCAACAAATTTACTGCTCTTTATTTTGAAGTCATCGATGAACGTATTGCGGTACTTTTTGTGTAATTTGCTTATCAGTTCAAATGCTTTTTCCGGATCTTTTGGCAGTTCCTCCGGATGGCAGGTAAAATAAATTCTAAGGTATTCGGTTACCATCACATCGTGATCCATTTATTTCTCCTTTCCCGCGTTTATTTTTAATTTATAGAATTCTTATCCTGTTTGCAATTATAACAAACGTAATATACAGTATGCCATAATGGCCGTCCCACGCATTCTGATAAGCATTTAAAACAGGATCAAACCAAACATCTGAAAATACTATAGATAGGACCATAAATTAATATATCTTAGTTTACATAATATATATTATATAACAATTAATCGCACTTATCATGGTTCTTTGTGTTGCTTCTGGTGTTTTAAGTGGTGGAACTTGCTCATCTACTGAATCCGTCTCCGCAATCGAATTGTAACGGTTCTGCCTTTTCAGGTGTTTCTAGTAATTAAAATGGAATGCGCTCAATATTAAATTAAAAACAAGTATAGAAAAATGACTGTAAGAAGTAAGATTAGATGATACTATATTGCCCGGTATGATTAAAATAAGTCGAAATGTATTTTGCTTTTTTCTTCGCTGAATTAATCGTATCGGCTTCAACAAATTTAATTCCTGCTCTTAAATACTTCTCGGTATGATCCGGATATTTATGCAGGCTTTCTATTAATTTTTTTTCCAGCAATTCCCTGGTTTCCGCAGATAGTACTACTTCATTGGGATTACTAAAATACTCTTTTTGGGTTTCTTTTTTATCGCGATGTACCGAATTCGCGGTTATGGCATACCACATAATTAATTTAAAAAATCAATATTAATAAAAACAAAACTGATCACTACGGCTGCGGCAATAGAAAGAAAATTAACCAGGTCATTATTTATCAGAACATGACCACGGATTAAGATACTACTTTGCTGACAATGGATCATTTTCTCTGTATTCTTTTGACAGGACCGACATTTATACTGGGCTTGAATGGTAGCACCCATTATACTGT
>Ga0315276_10004428_pt1 | contig 12886 bp, 12 predicted proteins | sample YL17G05_0_MG_FD_204542 | JGI IMG/M metagenome (GOLD analysis project Ga0315276, IMG submission 204542) | Sediment microbial communities from Yellowstone Lake, YNP, Wyoming, USA - YL17G05_0 | ecosystem: Environmental > Aquatic > Freshwater > Lake > Sediment | place: USA: Wyoming | collected... | reverse complement strand
CATGGGCTGATTCAGAACATTCAATTGCACTGGCGCGGCGTGCTGCACGTCCCGTATCTGCGCTCGGTCGTGGCGGTCACCTTGTGGGATGCGACCATCGCCTCGTTTGCTTTCCTGTTTCTGATCCCGTTGCTCGCCCTGACCATCAGTCCGGCATTCTTGCTTGGTTATGTGATCGACACCCCGGCCCTGCTGGTGCCGGTGCTGGTCGGAGCATGGCCGCGGCGCGAACTGGGACGCGCACTTGCCAGCATCCCCGGCTTTTGGGTATTGCGCATGGTGAATGCGGTGTTCTTCTTGCGGGCATTCATGGCCGAGGTCGTGCTGGGCCAACGCTTGAGAGTTTACGAAAAGGGACATTGAGATGAACGTTGGACTGCCTGGTGCCGGCTTGGCCGGACTGTTCTACCTTGCTACCGCACTGATGATGCCGCTGCTGGAATTGGCACGCACCCTGTCCGGACGGAGTTCCATGGCGCGCTGGCGATGGGTGGCCGGGCAGACCGGGCTTGCCCTGGGCATCGTCGGCGCCCTGTGGGGCACTGCATGGTTGGTGACGCAACTGCTGCCTGCCGGCTTTCTTGCTGCGCTGCGAGCAACCGGCCAACGCACGACGGACTTGTTCGGGGTCGCTCCAACCATCGTGACCTTGGGTACCCTCGCCGCGGTGTTGTGCATAACGGAACTCCTGCGGCTGTGCCTGATGCCCCGCGGCGAAAAGGCATAAGCGACAGCGCCAGGCATGGCGGTTTGCCACTGCGCGCCGCCATGCCCATCCGCTGCCGACCCGTTCATCCATAGGCCGGCACACTTTGCCGGACGCCTGCTGCACCGCATAACTACAATAAGATCGCTGCCGCGCGACCTCCCCGCCCATGTCCCTATTTCGGGTTCCCCGTGCTCGTTGGGTTTTCGCTCTGTGCATTATCGGGATTACGCTGACGGGCTGCGCCGGCCGGCGGCCAACGTCCCAGTCCAGCCCGTCCAATCCCACCGTTGCCGAAAACACCAAGCCCGGCACCGATGCCTGGAGCTTGACCACTCCGGCGCTGAATCGAGAGATAGAAGGCTATGCCTCGGCCACCAGCGTCAATCGGGGTGAGCCGATCCGGTTTCATGTGAACACCAGCGCACCGGCTTATACGCTGGAAGTGTTTCGCATGGGTTGGTATCAGGGCCTGGGCGCGCGGCGGGTATACGGTCCGGTGATGCTGCCGGGCACCCGCCAAGTCACGCCGGCGCCCGATCCGGAAACCGGGTTGGTGGACTGCGATTGGCAGCAGCCCACCCCGCTCACCACTGCAGATGAGGGTGATCCGGCCGGCTGGCCCAGCGGCATCTACCTGGCCAAACTCTCGACCGCACCGGGCAAGCGACAGAGCTACATCATCTTCGTCGTGCGGGATGACCGGCGCGCCACCGACCTGATCGTGCAGTTGCCGGTGGCAACCTACCAAGCCTACAATTTTTGGGGCGGCAAGTCCCTGTACGGGGGTGACAGCGGCGCTGGGCTACCGTGGGGATCGAGTAGCGGCACGCCCGCGGCGAAGGTATCCTTCAATCGCCCCTACGCAGGCAGCACCAATCCCAAGGCCGCATACGGCGTGGGCGCCGGCGAGTTTTTCACCAACAACCAACCCGTGACGCGGGCATATCCCATCAGCAGCGCCGGCTGGGACTACAACATGGTGCGCTGGCTGGAGCGCAACGGTTATGACACCTCCTACATCACCGACCTGGATACGCACACTTCTCCTCAGTCATTGAGCGGCCACCGCGCCTTTCTGTCCATCGGCCACGACGAATACTGGTCCTGGCACATGCGCGACCACGTGGAAGCGGCCCGGGATGCCGGTTTGCACCTGGCTTTCTTCGGCGCCAATGCGGCGTATTGGCAGGTGCGCTTCGAGAATAGCCCGGGCGCAGTGGCGTCCAACCGCATCATGGTCGCTTACAAAGACGCCAATAAAGATCCGCTCAAGAGTCGGCTCGCCACCATCAAATGGCGCAGTCCGCCGGTATCCCGCGCCGAAGATCTGCTGGTGGGTGTGCGCTATGTGCTGGATCCGGTCGATGGGGACATGATCGTTTCCGACGCTTCCCATTGGGTCTTCAGGAACACGGGGTTGCGCGACGGTTCCCGCCTGGCGGGCTTGCTGGGATATGAAGTGGACGGCGTCTCGGGCGAACGACCGGCGACCACGGAAATTCTCGCCACATCGCCTGCCGTCGACTTGCTCGACCCCGCCCAAACCGCCACCTCCAATATGACGATTTATCGATCCACGGCCGGCTCGCTGGTGTTTGCCACCGGGTCAATGCAATGGAGTTGGGGGCTGGACGACTTCAATGCTCCCGCGCTGCGCACCCCCCGCGTGAATCCCGCAGCCGAGCAGATCACGCGTAATGTGCTGGAGCGCTTCGGCGCTGCATCCCATCCGCTCGAATAGCGTTCACTTCTCAAACGCGATTTTGCCGCTCACCCGCTCCGATCGCTCCCCTGCGGGGGGCGCAAGAGAGCGCAATCAGCATGAGATGCATGTACGCGGGTCGGCGCGGGTTCAAGCACAGGGTTGCGGCGCGTAGTCGCGTCACCACCAAAAAACCGGCCGCATGTTGGGAGGTATAAGGTATAGGAGATTCAACGCCACCAAGGTCAGGTTATCACCGGTCGACGCGACTGGGCTGACGGCGAGGCCGGGTGGTGGAGCGTTGCTGGGGGGCTGTTTTTGCCCCGTGTGCGGGGGAGCCCGCGGGGAGCGGCGGCTTGCAAGCGAAGTCGTGAACTGACACTATCGGCCAGGCGCGGTCATTCACTGCCGGCCGCTTCGGGGTGGCCGCCCCCAATCAATGCGCCGCTCCCTTCGTCCGGCCTGAGCGCGAGGTCAAAGGCGCGCGCCATTGATTGCCCGTCGATCGTCTTGCATGCTGCTCCGGAATTCAGGCCGCGCCCGACGCGGCGGTGCGTTGTCGCTGCAGTGCCTGGCTGCGGATGGCGGACAGCGTGCTGCCCGGCGCGATGCCGTCCGGGTCGTAGCGAATTTCCAGTAGCGCCGGCAGTCGCTCGCGCTCGGCGAATTCACGCGCGCGTTCGAACGCGGCGCCGAACTCCTCGCTCTTGTCCACGACTTCGCCATAGCCGTGATACGCCTGGACCAGTTGCACGAATTCCGGATTGTCGAAACCGAGCGCAATGGTGCGCGCCGGGAACTCGCGTTCCTGATGGGCGCGGATCGTGCCCCACATGCCGTTGTTGAACACCAGCACGACGATGCCGAGCCGGTACTGCATCGCCACACCCAGCTCCTGCAGGTTCATCTGAAAACAGCCGTCACCGGCATAACAGACCACGGTGCGCTGCGGGTTTTCGAGCTTGGCCGAGATTGCGGCGGGCAACCCGTACCCCATCGTGCCGACAGTCGGGGCCAGGCTGGTGCCGACGCCCGCGAACTGCCGATACCGGTGTGGATAGAGCGCGTAGTTGCCGGCACCGACCGTGACGCAGGCATCGTGCGGCAGACTGGCATTGACGTAGTGCGCCGCACGATCCAGGCTCATCGGGCCGGGTGACGGCAAGGGTTGCAGGCTGTCGCGATACTGGGCATGCGCGGCGCGCGTGGCGACGCTCCACGGCGGCGTCCGGTTCGGCCGCAAGTCGGCGACCGCGGCGGCAAAACCGGTTGGATTGGCGGTGATCGCCTGGGTCGGCGCGAACACTCGGCCCAGTTCGCTCGGGTCCGGATACACATGGATCAATTGCTGCTCGGGCAGAGGGCTCGCGATGACCGTATAACCCTCGGTCGTCGCCTCGCCGAGCCGGGTGCAGACGGCCAGCAGCAGGTCGGCGCCGTGCACGCGGGCACGCAATTCGCCGGGCATGCCCCAGCCGACATGCCCGGCGAAGTTCGGATGGCGCCCATCGAAGCATTCGAGGCGGCGCCAGGCGACGCCCACCGGCAGGTCGAAGCGCTCGGCGAATCCTTGCAGCCGCGCTGCGGCCTGCGCAGTCCAGCCGCTGCCGCCCACCACCATGAACGGGCGCTCCGCGGATTCGATAAGTTCGCGCATGCGCGCGATGTCAAGCGCTCCGGGATGGCTGTGCACGCGAGTGTAACGCGGCAGGTCGGGCGCCGCGGAGCGGCCCCACAGCGTGTCCTCGGGCAGGGCCAGCACCACCGGACCGGGCCGGCCGCCGGTGGCCACGGCAAACGCGCGTGCGATGTATTCGGGAATCCGCTCGGTGCGGTCGATCTGCGCGACCCATTTGCTCATCTGCCCGAACATCCGGCGGTAATCGACTTCCTGGAACGCTTCGCGCTCGTAGAAATCGCTGCCGACCTGCCCGATAAACAGGATCATCGGCGTCGAGTCCTGGAACGCGGTATGGACGCCAACGGCGGCATTGCTCGCACCGGGACCGCGGGTGACGAAGCAGATGCCGGGTTCACCGGTGAGCTTGCCGTAGGCTTCCGCCATGTACGCGGCGCCGCTTTCCTGGCGGCAAACGATGACCTGGATCCCATCCTGATGATCGTAAAGTGCATCGATGCAAGGCAGGTAGCTCTCGCCCGCCACGATGAACACGCGCCTGGCGCCGTGATTGCGCAGCTGTTGGATCAGTATCTGGCCGCCGTTGCGGGTGGGAGCGTCTGCCGCAGTCATGATGTTCTCGTTGACGAATCAGGCTGATCAATTGTCGGTGGCGTCCCCCGGCAAAGGGCCTCATGTCGCTCCAGCAGGCGGCCCGCGTTGTGGTACCGCGGCGCATCGATCCAGAGACCGGCATCGGCGATGGGATTGCGCCGTTGCGTCTCGTACGCCGCGCGCAACTCACGGGCCGCGCGCACCGCTTCATCCGATGGTGTGAAAGCGAGGTTGAGCGCGGCGACATGCTCGGGAAACACCACGCACTTCGCCTTGAAACCCAAACGGCGCGCCAGTTGCAGATCCGCCTCCAGCGTAGCGATGGCGCGGAAGGTGCAAGGGCAGTCGATGGCCACACAGCCCGCCGCAACGCATTCGAGCAGAAAACGGCCGCGTGCATGCAGCAGTTCAATGCCATCCGGCCCACGCTCGGCGCCCAGACTGGCTGCCAGGTCTTCGGCCGCCAACAGGCAGGCCTTGATCCGCGGACTGGCACGCAGGATCGCGCCCAATGCGAGCAGACCGGTGGCCGATTCGATGGTCGGTGCAATTTCCGTGCTGCCCGGCGGTATCCCATGCGCCGCTTCCAGCGCGCCAATTGCGTCGTCGAGTGCGACGATCTGGCACGGCGCTTCGACCTGCGGCAGGAACACCACGTCAGGGCTGCCCGGCATCACTCCAACCAGGTCCGCGCCGCCATCGCCATCCATCTTGTTGATCCGCACCGCTGCGACCACGCCGCGCTGCCGGCACTGCGCCATCAGCGCCGCGATGCGCGGGCGCGCAGCCGGGCGGTCGGCTGCAGCCGTAAATTCCTCGAGATCGGCAACCACGACATCGGCACCGCCGTCGATGGCAACGCGTTGTGCATCGCCATCCATGCCGGCGACGAACATCCAGCCGCGGCGCAACGATGGCGGCCGGCGCTGCGGGTTAGCACTGTTCGATGTCATTCTGCGTGCGTGCCGGCCTGTTGCGAGGTCTTGCCGCTTGATCTCGACTGTCGATTTGAACGGCAGGCGTCGCTGGTGTCATATCCGATCCCGAGTCCGCGAAGACAATTGCCGGTCAGGTCACTTCATGCGCTGCGGCAGGAACAGTACGATCTCCGGCGCGAAGGTCAGCAGCAGCAGGACGACGATCATCGCCCCCACCATCATCAACAGCGGCTTGAACGACTCCACCATGCTGATGCCACCAATCCGGCAAGCCGCCATCAGGTCCACGCCGAGCGGCGGCGTGTTGGCGCCGATCGCCAGATTCACCGTCAGCAATATGCCGAAGTGCACCGGGTCGATGCCGTACTGGTGGATTGCCGGCATGACCACCGGGGCGACGATGATGATGATGGCGATGGTTTCCATGAACGTGCCCAGCACCAGAAGGGCCGACATGATCACCAGCAACACCGCCGTCCTGCTGGATGTCCATTCGCTAAGCAGCGTGGCCAGCACTTGCGGCACGTGCTCCGCCACCAGGATCCAGGCAAAGAGTCCGGCCGCCCCGATGATCAGCAGGATGGACGCGCTGGTCTCACCGGTGTTCCGCAGGCACTTCCAGACGATCGGCCAATCGAGTTCGCGATAGATCAAAAAGCCGACGGCCAGCGCGTACAGGATCGCGCTTGCTGCCGCCTCGGTGGCCGTAAAGACACCCATCCGTATGCCGCCAATGATCAGCACAGGTACCAGCAGCGCCGGCAGCGCCTCTTTCAGCGCGACCAGGAAATCGCGACGATCGAACGGATTGCCGCCGGCCCAGCCGTGCTTGCGTGATTGCCAAAGGACGACCGCGATGAGGGCGCAGCCAAGCAAGATGCCGGGAATCACTCCGCCCAGAAACAGCTTGCCGACCGAGGTGTTGGTGGTCGTGCCGTACACGATCATCACGATGCTCGGCGGAATCACGGTGCCGAGCGAACCGGCGCATCCGAGAAGGGCGCAACTAAAGCCCTTGCCATAGCCGCTGCGATACATCGCCGGCAGCAGGACGCTGCCGATCGCCACCACGTCGGCGACGCCGGAGCCCGACAGCGCGCCGAACAATATGCTCGCGAGTACGGCAACCACGGCCAACCCGCCCTTGATGTCGCCCACGGCGGCGGAGCACAGGCGGATGATCGTGGCTGTCAACCCCGCACTGTTCATCAGTTGCGCGGCAAGCACGAACAGAGGAATCGCCAGCAACGTAAAGCTGTCCATGCCGGCAACAAACTGCTGCGCCGATACCATCAGTGGCGCAGCGTCGAAGATCAGCAGGTAGGCGATGGACGAAAGTGCCAGACCGAACGCGATCGGAATATCGATCAGAATGGTGAGCGCGAACGTCGCCAGGAGCGTTATTGCGCCAATCGTCACCGCGCATCCCTGGATCGCAGCAGCAATCCCAGATGCACCAAGGCCAACGCACCGCAGCCCACGGGCACCGACAGGTAGAGAATGCCGGCAGGTATCTGCAGCGCGGTCGTAGTCTGTCCCATGGTGAGTTGCGTCAGATCCCAGCCGGCCTTGGCAAGCAGGGCGAACAACCCGACCAGCAACAGATTGTTGAAACGGTCGACATACCTGCGGTGCGTCGCACGACGGACCAGCAGCGGCAGGATTCCGGCCGTCAGATGGGTGCGCCGCTGGCTGCATGCCACTGCGCCGACAAAAGCCGTCCACACCAACACCAGGCGCGGCAATTCCTCCGACCAGTGGGGCGGTGCATCCATCATGAAGCGCATGAAAACGGTGGTCGCAACGAGCACGGCGAGAACGGCAGCGCCGACCGCCGCCAGCGCCTCGCAGGTGTCGGCCAGTCTCCGATTGAAACGCGCCAGCACGACGATTACGGGTTGCGGTATTTCTTGACCAGCCCGAGCAGTTCGGCGCCGAATACCGGTTCATAGGCTTGCCAGACCGGCTCGACGGCCTTGACAAAGGCGGCTTTGTCCACTGCGTTGAATGTCATGCCCTTGGCCTTGAGCTTGGCAACGAAGTCGTCGTCGCTGTCCTGGACCATCTTGCGTTGCGTGTCGCGCCACTTGGACGCCGCGGCCAGCACGACGATCCTGTCCTCGGGCGAGACCTTGTTCCAGATTGGCTTGGAAACGATCAGCGAGGCGGCGCCCCAGACGTGACCCGACAGCGACAGATATTTCTGCACTTCGAAAAAGGACGACGTGTAGATTATGGACAGCGGATTTTCCTGTGCATCGAAGACCCCCTGCTGCAGGGCCGAATACAGCTCGCCGAAGGCCAGCGGCGCCGGGCTTGCGCCCAACGCGGTGAACGTGTCCAAACGCACTTTATCGGGTGTCACGCGGATCTTCAGGCCCTTGAGATCGGCCGGTGTCCTGATTGGACCGCGGTTGTTGGTGATGTGGCGGTAGCCGTTTTCCCACCAGGACAACACGATCAGGTTCTTGCTCTCGGCCAACTTGGCGAGGGCGGCGCCCAGATCGCCGTCCAGCGCGCGGTAGGCGGCCTGCTGCGTCGGCCAGGCGTAGGGCATTTCGACCACGCCGAATTTCGGATCGAATGGCTGTAGCGAACCCGTACCGATGACACCGGCACCCACGCTGCCGATCTGCATGCCTTCGAGCATCGTCTTTTCGTTGCCGAGCTGACCGCTGGGAAACACCACAAAGTTCACCCGCCCGCTGGTTTGCTGCTTGACGTCGGCAGCAAAACCTTCGGCTGCCTGGTTCCAGCTGTGCGTCGGCGCCAGAACATGACCCAACTTGATTTCCATCTGCGCCCAGGCAGGTGCAGCACCCAGCAGGGTGGAACACACCGCAAGTTTCCAGACGTAGCGTTTGAGGCCTGTTGCGTTCATCACGGTGCCCTCTTCGGTTTCATTGACAAAAATGGCTGCAAGCGCGCCCGGCTGCATTCAGCTACCCGCGGCTTTCGTTTGCTTGGCGCATGGTTTCCTTTCCGGCATTGCGCGAAGCGTCGATGGAGAAATCGCAATGTCAATCGAGCATACTCGCCGTTCCGGCCGGCGCGCAGCCGTTTGCATCGGCGCCGGTCAGCCTGCGGCCGCGTCCTGGATCGCGCGTCCGAGGATCTGCAGCCCCTCGTCGAACACCCCATCGGGAATCGTCAATGGCATCAGGAAGCGGATGACGTTGAAATCCGTGCCGCAGGTCAACACCAGCAACCCTGCCTTCAGCGCGTTGGCCTGAACCCGCCTGGCGAACGCGCCGTCCGGCTTGCCGCTCGCGGGATCATTGAACTCAATGCCGATCATCGCGCCCAGCCCGCGGACCTCGGCGATCTGCGGCTGCGTTCTCCGCAAGCGCTCGAGCGTCGTCCTCAGCGCTTCGCCAAGGCGGTTGGCACGCTCGACCAGGCCCTCGCCACGGATCACGTCGAGCACCGCCAGCGCCGCCGCGATCGCAAGCGGATTGCCGGCATATGTGCCACCCAGGCCCCCTGGTGCCGCGGCGTCCATGATCTCGGACCGACCGGTGACGGCCGACAGCGGAAATCCCCCGGCCAGGCTCTTGGCCATCACGATGATGTCGGGGTCGACGCCGCAATGCTCCAGCGCGAACAGCTTGCCGGTGCGCGCGAATCCCGTCTGGATTTCGTCGGCGATCAGCAGGATGGCGTGCTCGTTGCACAGCTCCCGCAGCCGACGGACGAATTCCGGCGGCGCCACATTGAAGCCGCCTTCGCCTTGCACCGGCTCGATGATGATCGCGGCTACGCGCTTCGGGTCGATGTCGGCTTTGAACAGCCCGTCGATCCCGGCGAACGCGTCCCCGACGCTGACGCCGTGCAGCGCCACCGGAAAGGGCGCGTGGTGGATCTCGGCGGGCAGCGGGCCGAACCCGGACTTGTAGGGTGCGACCTTGCCGGTAAGCCCCATCGCCATCATCGTGCGTCCGTGAAACGCTCCAGAGAACGCGATGATGCCGCTGCGCCCGGTCGCGACGCGGGCGATCTTCACGGAATTTTCGATCGCCTCCGCGCCCGTCGAGAAGAACAGCGTCTTTTTCGCGAACCGGCCCGGCGTGATCTCGTTGAGCCGCTCCGCCAGCTCGACGTAGCCGGGGTAGGGCATCACCTGGAAGCAGGTGTGCGTGAACTGCCCGAGTTGCGCCGCAACGGCCGCGACGACTTTGGGGTGCCGATGGCCGGTGTTGAGCACGCCGATCCCACCGGCAAAGTCGATGTAGCGCTTGCCTTCGACGTCCCATATTTCCGCGTTCTCCGCCCGTGCCGCGTAGACCTGTGTCAGCACGCCGACCCCACGCGCAGTGGCCTGCTCCTTGCGACTCTGCCATTCCGTGTTCAAGTGCATGCGATCCATGGTGGCCTCTTCTCTCCGTGCATCGTGGGGCCGAAACCCGACGGCCGGAACCAGGAGCACGAGCGATTGGAACAACTGAACCTATGGCGATGACCGGCCACCGACGAGGTGGCCAACAGTGATTGGAGCCGCGTTGGCGACCCCACCAAGCCGCTTTGATCGGCTCACAATCCAAAGCCCCCGGCTTTGCCCGGGGATACTTACACCCGAATGGCCCCAATGCCAGGAAAGGACAGCCATTTCAAGCACGCGAGCCTAAGTGTGGTGGAGTCGGTGGGGTGGGTCAAGCGCCGATTTTCGGTGGCAACGGGCTGCTCGGCACGCTGGTCGTTGCACAGGAGAAGACCCGCGCGATGAGGTGTGCTCCGCAAATGATCGATCAGGTCAACGCGTGCGCGAGGATACTCGCGATGCAGGCCGCCCAGTACCGGGCGTGCGCACACCACCGCTTGCGCACCCAACTGATGCCGGGATTTCTCGTCGTCAGGTGATCGGTGACGTGCAGATGCAAAAGTCGGCGTGAACCATGCTCAATCAGCACCAAGGCATAGAGCAGCCAGAGCGTCGCCGTGACCGTCACGAAGAAGCCGCGGGCTCAGCGTGCGTGCGACCCCGCACCGCGGAGCGCCGTCACTTCGAGGCGAACATCCTGGCCATCGCCGCATCGCGGTCGCGCGTCACGTGCTGCGCATGCGGCCGCGCGCCGATGCGCTGCAGGTAGGCCGACACGCCGACGAGCGGCGCGAGCACGTCGCGGCCGAGCACCTTGGTCGTCAGGAACGACACCAGCGGCAGGTGCACGAAAGCAGCGATATCGGCCAGCGTGAACGCGTCGCCGCACAGGTAGCCACCGAAGCGCGCGACGCGCGGGAACCGCGCCACCGCGCGGTCCAGTTGCCGGGCGACCTCCTGCTTCACCTCCTCCGTGATCGGCGCTCCGAAGAGAGCGTGCCCGAGCAGGCGCCGCGCCGGCAGGTCGAGGTAGAGCTCCATGAACGCGATCAGCTCGCGGCACTGCGCCGCCGCGTAGGGATCGGCCGGGATCAAACGCGGCTGCGGCTGCACGGCATCGAGGTATTCGACGATCGCCTGCGATTCCGACAGCGGCCGGCCGTCGACGTCGATGCAGGGAACCTTGCCCATCGGCGAGCGCGCGAGCAGCGCCTCGTCCTCCGAGGGGGCCATCGTTTCCTCGCTGAACGCGATACCCTTCTCGAGCAGAGAGAACTTCACCTTGTTGTAGTAGTTGCTGACGCTGACGCCGTAGAGCTTGATCATGCCGGAATCCTCCATGCCGTTGGTCGGTGGCGCGGTCGCCCGGTCGCCGGGCGCGATACAGCGGCCAGTTTACCCTCCGCCGGGCTTTGTCGCGCGCCGGCGACGCGCTGAAGAAGGTTCGGGACGAGATGAAACGCTAGTGCGTCGACCGGCCGCTTCGGGCCGAAATCGACAGACCAGGCCAATGAGCGAGAACGACCCACTGCGGACACACGGTCCGACGTAGATCGAGCGTCCGCTTACACCTCCTTCCGGCAATGGCAGGTTCTGGCCCTGAGAACTTGTTTGCATACTCCTTCCAATTCGCGCCCGCTTCGTATAACATACTGAACAGTTATAAGGAGGCGACAGCGGTGAACTTTAACATCTACCTCGACGACGAAACCGGTCAACTGCTCAACCGATTAGCCAAGCAGGTTGGCGAGAGCCGGAATGCACTGGTTCGCGAGGCTGTGAGCGATTGGCTGAACAGACATGGCAAACCCCAGTGGCCTGATGAAGTGCTTGCCTTCAAGGGTATGGCCGGCATGCCGCGGTTTGAAGGGAGCAGAGACAGGCTCAAGCGGCCAGTTGCCGATCCGCTGGCATGAAGTATCTGCTCGATACCTGCACGGTCTCTGATTTCGTCAAAGGCCAGCCAAATGTGCTGGCGCGCGTCAAGGCAACATCGCCGACCCTGATAGCCGTATCAGCACTCACGCGCATGGAGGTCGATTATGGTCTCGCGCTCAACGCCGAACGGGCAAGGAAGCTCACCCCGGTGCTTGACGCCTTCTTTTCAACCATCGCCACGCTGCCGTTCGACGAAGCCGACGCCCAAGCCGCTGCCGCCATCCGTGCTGCGCTCAAGACAAAGGGACAGCCAATTGGAGCTTACGACGTGCTGATCGCCGGAACGGGACTGGCACGGGGGCTGGTGGTGGTCACTTCGAATGTAGGTGAGTTCAAGCGGGTGAGCGGATTACAGGTCGAGGACTGGAGATGAATTCGCTCCGAACGCTGAGTGTCGGCTACTAGCAGGGAAACGGTCGGTCAGCGTGGTTCTAAAGTGGCAGCGCCAGTGGCTGCAGTTGGCCGAACGCGCCCATAGACGAGCCGCGACCGAACGGCCGGTGTCGCGGCGTAGCGGACGGTCACCTCCGACGGGCGTGTGACCGAGAAGGGTCGATGACGCCCATTCGCTTCCTGGACCAGCGGTCATTCGATCGGCTTCTCATGCTGGTTCCCGTACCTGATCTTTGACGATCCGTGTTGAAGACTTCCTCGCTTCGTTCCAGGCGCCGAGCTGTGTCTGCGTCGCGTCGAATGCGGCCATTCCCGGCGTGAGTGTTTTGGACATGCATGGCAAGAATCGCGCGCTCCTGTGCGATTGGCAACGGCCGCCGCCGATCGCATCTGACGACGACTGCCGGTCGTGTGCCGGTTTCCGCGGCCGGCCGTCGGTCGTTGACCCGCGCGGCCACGCCGCCGATACTCGGCTTCGCCCGATCGAGCCGCCGGCGCGTTTGTCGTGCCGGTGACTTCCGCGCTGCCCGCAACCCTCCGAGGACACTCGCCGTGACCCGCAAGATCTTCACCGCCTGCCTCGGTACCGAGTCCAACTCCTTTTCACCGATCCCCACCGGCCGCAAGCTGTTCGAGCGCACGATGCTCGTGCGCG
>Ga0315276_10004427_pt1 | contig 12888 bp, 7 predicted proteins | sample YL17G05_0_MG_FD_204542 | JGI IMG/M metagenome (GOLD analysis project Ga0315276, IMG submission 204542) | Sediment microbial communities from Yellowstone Lake, YNP, Wyoming, USA - YL17G05_0 | ecosystem: Environmental > Aquatic > Freshwater > Lake > Sediment | place: USA: Wyoming | collected... | reverse complement strand
TAAACCGGATCAGTATTCGAGACTCGCACATGTACAGACCTCCTTCTACAGAAGGGCGGGGGCGGGGAAATCTCATGGGAATTGATTGCGATTTTGCGGGGGGTGGGGTGAAGGGAAAACCACCATGAATGGTGGGCCACCCGGCCTGAAGGGTGGGGCACGGGGCGCGGCGGTGCCAGTTTCGCCAAATGTCCTTGCCTCTACTGAACATCATGAATAGATTCAGATAGCCACGTTTGTGGAGGAGGTTTGAATTGAAGGATCATCGCAGCACACAATCACTTTGTCGCCTTCTAGTCATTGGTCTGGTATTTTGCAGCGCTATCATGGCATGCAGCCGCCCCTCAGATGATTTGTAGTCAGATTCGTCAACGGCCAGCAATGAGGTGGTTGATCTCTTGTTCTTCAACCGTCGCCGAATTAGGGCTATCATGATAGCCATAATTAAGGATAGGATGAAGGCCTTCGCCCAAGGAGTTGCCCACCAGCTATTCCAACTCATGGGCGCACCAGACCCCTGTCCCGGCCCAGCTTGCGGCCCAGTAAATCGGTCAATGAGCCATATAATTCCCGCCGCAGTGGCAATGATATTCGCAATATGTTGGAGTATCTTCCCCATGTCCCCAATATACCCCTTTCCCGCTCAAGCATCAACTTGGGAAACCCTATGCCGAAATCGTCGAAGCGATTCCGCATTTCAAACTGACATACTACCCGGATTCACCAAACCTTGCAGGTCAGCCCAGCTATGGCCGCTGGCGTAACCGATCATCTTTGGAAGACCGAGGATACTGTTAAGCTGTTAGAAGACAGAGAAATATATTGACAAACCCCGATTAATTTATGATCTTGCTATGCCGACATACGTATAGTATAGTAGTGGTGTCAAATGGCAGAACAAGACCCAAATACAAATCCAAATTACCAGTACCTTAAGGCTAACTGGGACCGGTTGCTGAAAGAGTACCCGGAGAAATATGTAATTATTTCCAACCGCGAAGTGGTGGGATTTTATGATACCTATGAAACCGCTGTTTTGACGGCCATTACAGATTTCAAAGGCAAGGACTTCATAGTTCACCACCTAACAGCATCAAAGCCGCTCAATTTTATTTTTGCGGCATGATTTGGCGAGTAACGGGTTTTAACCCGAATTCCCCTATTGATCCCCAGAACATTAGTCAAGTCCCTGCGACTCTTATCGAAAGAGGACCGCTAATCAATCTAGTAATCGTCCCCCCGACCATCATTCAATCTCAATTAGCCTCGCAAGGTACTCCCCACAAGGGGGTCCCAGTTGTGGCATTGATAGATACCGGTGCAAATACCACTGCTGCGAAAGAATCCGTTATCCAGGCCGCGAGTCTTCCATTCGCCGGATTCACATCGGTCCAAGGAGCGCATGGTTCCTCAAGAGATCACCCGACGTTCTTCGGCCAGATACTGTTTCCTTGGGGTTCTGTTAGAAACGTCGGCATTGTTCAATTGGATCTGGGCAACCAAGGATTCGATTGCATAATCGGACGGGATACCATGCGCAATTGGATAGTGATTTATGACGGCATCTCCGGCGTCGTGACTATCGCCGATTGATTGGCCCCTGAATTCTCAGACTGACGCACTAACCGTTGTTCCCCCCACTTGACATCCGCATACCCGCCACCTACCTTTCCGGCTCGACATGAGCAATTTCCACCATCCTCAACAAACGGCCGGTCAGGCCGATAATTGATTTAATGGCATAAAGTTAAGAGGATTTAGTGCCCCTATTCTCAGAAATCAAACGAACGCACACCTGCGGTCAACTTCGAGCCTCTGACGCAGGCAAGACAGTTACACTCAACGGCTGGGTCAACAGCTACCGGAATCTTGGCGGCCTACTCTTTCTGGACCTTCGCGACCGCTACGGTATCACGCAAGTGATGATCGACCCGAATAGTTTCGATCCGCAACAATTAGCCGAAGCACAGCATGCCCGCGCGGAATTCGTAGTGGCGGCGCTCGGCAAAGTGCAGTTCCGGCCGGACGGGACCAAGAACACAAAGCTGCCGACAGGGGAGATCGAAGTGGCGGCGAGTGCGTTCTATACATTAGCGGAATCGAAAACGCCGCCGTTTGAAATCACCGATGAAACCAATGCCAACGAATTGCTGAGGCTGGAATACCGGTATCTGGATTTGCGGCGGAAACCGCTTCAGGAGAAGATGCGGATACGTCACGAAACGACCATGGCGGTGCGGAATTATCTATCCGGTGTCGGGTTTTACGAGATCGAGACGCCGCTTCTGATTCGCTCCACGCCGGAAGGGGCGCGGGATTACGTCGTGCCGAGCCGAGTGCAACATGGGAAGTTCTATGCCCTGCCACAGTCGCCACAACTACTCAAGCAGATTCTGATGATCTCCGGGTTCGACAAGTATTTCCAGCTGGCGCGGTGCCTGCGAGACGAAGATTTGCGCGCTGATCGCCAGCCGGAACATACGCAGATCGATATGGAGATGTCGTTCGTGACGCCGGACGATGTGTTTGCGGTGGTCGAGGGGATGATGCAGGCGTTGCTGAGATCGGTGTTCGGAATCGAGATTGCCACGCCGTTTCCGCGCTATTCGTTTGCGGAAGTGATGGATCGGTGGGGAATCGACAAGCCGGATTTGCGGTTCGGGATGGAGATCGTCGATCTCAGCGAGATAGTGTGTGGATGCGGGTTCAAGATGTTTGCGGATACGGTCGGTTCGGGGGGCGTGGTGAAAGGGATCGTGCTCAAGGGGGGCGCGAACTATTCCCGCAAGCAGATAGATGAATTGACAGAGAAAGCCAAGGCTCTTGGTGCGGGTGGATTGGCGTACGTGTTGAGAACCGAAGCGGAGGATAAGTCGCCGATATTGAAGTTTATCGGCGAGGAACTCAAGAATAAGTTGTGCGAGAAGGCGCAGGCGAACAAAGGAGATGTGCTGTTTATCATCTCCGGGCCGAGAATTAAGGCGGAAGCGATTCTCGGTCAACTGAGATTGCAGCTTGGACGGGAGCATAAGCTGGCGAAACAGGGGGAGTACAAATTTCTCTGGGTGACCGAGTTTCCGCTGTTTGAACATAATGAAGAGCATAATCGGATGGACGCGATGCACAATATCGTGTCGCATCCGCTGTTCGAGGATTTGCATCTGATCGACGAAGGGTTTGCAACGAAACTGCCCTACAGCGACCTGAATCACCCGTGGCGCAAGGCGCGGGCGTTGCAGTATGATCTGGTGGTCAACGGATGGGAGTTGGCATCGGGCGGACAGCGAATCAATGTCAGGGAGTTGCAAGAGAAGGTTCTTCAGATACTGGGGATCAATCGGGAGCGGGCAGAGCGTATGTTTGGATTTTTGCTGAGGGCGCTGGAGTACGGGGCACCGCCGCATGCCGGGATAGCGCTCGGGCTGGACCGGATTGTGGCGTTGTTGACCGGGTCGGAGTCGATTCGGGACGTGATCGCGTTTCCGAAGACGGCCAATGCGCAGTCGTTGATGGATGGGGCGCCGACACCGATTGAGCCGGAACAGTTGGCGGAGTTGGGGATTATTGTTAAAGGAGAATGACGTAAGGTATGTTGAGTTGGTGGTTCGCACAGCCGACAGATTGCGACGCCCGCCTGCGGCGGGCTCGCAATGACGTTTTGTACGGCGAGCGACGAGGCGATCAGCGTGCCGTTGATGAAGCCAACAGATTGCGACGCCCCGAAGCGGGGCTCGCAATGACTCGTCCAAGTAATCGGCATATGGAGATTTCCAGGCGGTATGAATAATCAGTTTGAAGAGACGCGGACCAAGACGTTCAGTGTGGAGGGGATCGATCAGCGGTTGCTGTTCGGGCAGAACGACGCGTTTCTGCGGACGATTGAGTCGCGGTTTTTCTGCAAGATCGTAGCACGCGGCGACAAGCTGGTGATCGAGGGGAGCGGGACGGACGTAGAGCAGGTGTTACGGTTGTTCGGCGATCTGGTGACGCGGCTGAAACAGGGTGATTATATCACGGATCAATATCTGACCTATGCGATCGCGATGGTGAAAGAAAACGGCCAGGGGCCGGCGGGAGAGATCTCCACCGAAGCGCTGTTGACCAGTTCGCTCAAGAAGGTAATCAAGCCGAAGACAGTCGGGCAGACGCGGTATGTCGAGGCGGTGGCCAAGAACGACATGGTGTTTTCAATCGGTCCAGCCGGCACCGGGAAGACGTATCTGGCAGTGGCGATGGCAGTCGCGGAGTTGAAAGCGAATCGGGTGACGCGGATTGTGTTTTGTCGGCCGGCAGTTGAGGCGGGGGAGTCGCTTGGTTTTCTGCCGGGGGATATTCGGGCGAAGGTCGATCCGTACCTGAGACCGGTGTACGACGCGCTGTATGATATGCTTCAGCCGGACAAAATTCGGAAGCTGCTGGAGATGGGAATAATCGAGATCGCGCCCCTGGCATTTATGCGGGGGCGGACCCTGAACGAGGCGTTTGTGGTGCTCGATGAAGCGCAAAATACGACGAACGCGCAGATGAAGATGTTTCTGACGCGAATCGGCGAGAAATCCAAAGCGGTAATCACCGGCGACATTACGCAGATCGACCTGCCGGAACATCAGGTGTCCGGTCTGGTGCGGGCACAGAAGATTCTCAAAGGGATTGACGGAATCGAGTTCATATATCTGACGGAAAAGGATGTGATCCGCCATCGGCTCGTACAGAGCATCATCAAGGCGTACGAGCGGCACGACGGCGGGAAACACCGGGAGTAAAAGGCGATAACGGAAGATCGCCGTATGTTTTCGTTTCTTCTCAGACTGAAGCGCCGGATCAAGAAGCGGCTGCGGGTTCAGGCCGACACCCGGCAACGGCTGGTGTTGACCGTGCGGTCGCGCGTCCGGAAGGTGATAATTCTCCTGATCGGCTCAGCGCTGATCGCGCTGTTTTATCCGGGCGAAGATCTCTATAATCCTCTCGATATGCCCCGCAAAGGGGATATAGCGCAACGCGATATCGTGGCGCCGTTTCCGATCACGATTCTCAAATCAGAGAAGGAACTGGGACAGGAGCAGCAGACGCGCCGGCTTACGGTGCCGTTTGTTCTTCGCAGCGACACGGGTATGGTACGGAGTGTCTATTCCGGTCTTGAATCCTATGTGGCGCTGATCGATTCGCTCCGAAGTCTGAATCCGGGGCGTGGCCGGATCGACTCGACCGCCAAAGTAATTCTGGTTTCCGAGCGATTCCCGCTCATGAGCCAGACGGCGATCGCAAAGTCGCTGCAGCCGGAAGTGAATCTGGTGCTGTTACAGCGTCGCCTGGACCGGATCTATGACGACGAGATTTATGATGTGGGGGTTATTCAGGACCTCGGGGCGGTGCCGGAGACGGGCCCCTCGATGGTGTCGATCAGACGCGGCGACGCCGAGAATGTCTACGAGCGGCAACGAGTACTCGATGTGGCCATGGCCAACGCGCATTTGCTGACGGCGCTGAACCGGTTGGCGGCGTCGGACTCGATTGATGTTGAGTACTACTATCTGATCGGGCGGCACTTTGTACAGCCGAGTCTGTTCGCCGATGTCACCGAATACAATCGCCGAGTGCGCGGTCAGGAAGCGCAGATCACGGCGGCCAAAGAGAAGGTAGAAGCCAACGACATTGTTGTCCGGGCCGGGCGCAAGGTGGGCGACCGGGAAGAGGAGATTCTGAGGGAGATGGCGCGTATTCTCCGGATAAGTGCGGCGGAGAAGGGGGTCTGGAGCGCGCTGCTTCCGGTGCTGGCGCGGATGCTGCTGGTGTTGCTGGTATTCTCGACGCTGTATCTTTTTCTCTTCTTCTTTCGCCGCGACATCTATCGGTCAAATCCGAGGCTAGTGGCGTTGTTCCTGGTGTTCGTGCTGCAGCTCGTATTGGTGCGTGTGGCGGAGTTGGTGCCGGTGGAGCAATCCATATATCTGTATCCGATTGCCGTGCTGCCGATCATGGTGACGGTTTTGTTCGATGCCGAAGTTGGGATAATTGCCACGGTCGTGCAGGCGCTGCTTCTCGGAATCATGCACCGGTTCGATTTTTCCCTGCTGCTCATGACGGTGTCGGTGGGAACGGTGGCCAGCCTGATGTCCCGTCAGGTGCAGAAGCGGTCGCACTTCTACCGCATTATGGGCTCAGTCATGGTGACCTACGCGGTGCTTATTTTTCTCGTAGAGAATCTCAAGTTGAGCCCGCCGTCGGAAATCGGTGTGCTGGCGCTATACGGAATGATCACGGGCATGATTTCCTGTCTTCTCGTAATCGGTGTGTTGCCGTTTTTTGAATCAATATTCTCGATCACCACCGATATCACTCTTCTCGAATTGTCGGACTTGAATCATCCGGTGCTCAAGCGTCTGGCGTTGGAAGCGCCGGGAACATACCATCACTCGATAAGCGTAGGAAATCTGAGTGAAGCGGCCGCGGAAGCAATCGGCGCCAACGCACTGCTGGCGCGAGTCGGGTGTTATTACCACGATATCGGAAAGATCGAGGTGCCGGAGTATTTTATCGAAAACCAACTGGGTGTACATTCGCGGCACGAGCAGTTGGCGCCCTCAATGTCCTCGCTCATCCTGGCCGCCCATGTGAAGCGCGGACGAGCAATCGGCGAAGAGGCGGATGTGCCGGACGACGTTCTGAATTTTATCGAGGAACATCACGGCACGATGGTCATGACCTACTTTTACAACAAAGCCAAAGAGCAGGCGTCTGACGATAATGAAGAAGTGGATGTCGACAAATTCCGATACCCCGGTCCGAAACCGCAGGTGCGAGAAACCGGTATCGCGATGCTCGCGGATGCCGTCGAGGCTGCCAGCCGGACGCTGGATGACCCGAAGCCGGCGCGGATTTATGCACTGATACAACGAATTATCAACGACCGGTTTCAATCGGGCGAACTGGACGAGTGTCCACTGACGCTTCGCGATCTTGCCAAGATCCGCGAGGCGTTCGCGCAGATTCTAATCGGCGCTTTTCACCGCCGCGTGGATTACCCCCGGAAGGAATAGGCGGGCGCCATGAAATTGGAAATTCTGAACGACACCAAGAATCGCCTGCCGGGAAAGAGGATTCGAGAATTGTTCGAAATCGTCGTCAAAGGCGAAGCGAACGCGGAATGGAAGGCGACGGTAAACATCGTGTTTGTCGGCGACCGGAAAATGCAAAGTCTGAATAAGAAGCACCGGCAGGTGAACCGGCCGACGGATGTCCTGTCGTTTAATCTCGATCGCCCCGATGTTGCTAACGGAGCGTTTGGCGAAGTTTATATTTCATGTGATACGGCCAAGAGGCAGGCGCGGGCGGGCGGCGTTTCGTTAGTTGATGAATATGCGCGTCTGGCGTGTCACGGTTTGTTGCATCTGTTCGGTTACGACCACAAGAAGCCTGAAGAAGCACTGGTCATGCGAAGGATAGAGAACCAATGTCTCGATCAATTGATACGGGTCTGACGGCATGAGTTGTTTCTTATATATATTCGTCTGCATGGGTTCGTATCTGTCGGCGTACGTCGTGTCACTGTATTCGCTGGCGGTCTATATCGACCCTCAGGAGATCGATTCGCTGATGCCGCATTTATCCCCTTTCAGGCGCAAGATCGTCTTGAAGCTGGCGGGTGATCCGCGGGCCTTAGTGCAGATTGCGACCGTCTACAAGTCGTTTTCGCTGATACTTGTCACAGTCATGGCCACGCTCTGCCTGCGAACCATCTCGGCGAAAGTTGAGATGCCGGCATCATATCTTTATCCAATCGGCTTTGTCATGGTGTGGTCGCTGTATCTCTGGCTAGTGGAATATCTTCCCCGACGATCGTCGAGGCGGGTCATTGATTCGACGTTTCCCCGCTATCTGTGGATGGTGTCATCGATATACATTCTGTTCTTTCCCGTTGTCAGTCTCTATCGCGGCGCGCTGAAGCGGAACCGACCGGAAGATCAGCCGACCGAGGACGAAAAGGAGGAGATTGTCGAGCGGGCGATTGAGTCGCTGGCCGATGAAGCGGGGATCGGGGAAATGCTGGTGGAGGAGGATGAGAAGGAGATGATCGGCCAGATCTTTCAGCTCGACCGAACGGTGGTCCGGGAGATCATGGTGCCGCGCATAGCGATTGTGGGGATTGAGCGATCGATGAGTTTCCGCGAGATTCAAGAACTGATCCGGCGCGACGGATACTCGCGGTATCCGGTCTATGAAGAGACGATGGACCGGATCGCGGGAATGCTGTACGTCAAGGATTTGTTTTCCAACCTGCCGCAGCCGGGAGAGGAATTCCAGATCGGCAAGTACCTTCGCAAGCCTTATTTTGTGCCGGAGTCGAAAGTGATCGGCGACCTGCTGCGAGAGTTCAAGTCGGCTAAGTTGCACATTGCGGTGGCGATTGACGAATATGGCGGCGTGTCGGGATTGGTCACGCTTGAGGATATCCTTGAGGAGATCGTTGGGGAAATTCAGGACGAGCACGATACCGAGGAAGCGCCGTTCATGGATCTAGGGGATGGCAGGTACCTGGTCGATGCGGGGCTGCTGGTAGATGAATTCCAGGAGCGCTTGGGTACCGATTACGAGACCGGGGATTTTGACACAGTGGGGGGATTACTGTACTTTCTGGCCGGCGCCGTGCCGAAAGCAGGCGCCACGATCCGCTGGCATGACCTTGAGTTCGAAGTCGTGCGGGTAGACGGGCAGCGGCTGAAGAAGATGCGGGTGACGAAGAAGGCTATGAGACCGAATTGAGTCAGTCGATGGTTTGGCCGAAGACGCCGCCACGAGATTGGCCGATTCAGTTCGGACAGGCGCAGCGTATATCCGCAGTCACTAACGGTCCTTTCGGTGAAAACTCCAAGGGGATTCCGCTTGCCAGAATCCGGCACCGGTATTATTAAACCCTCGTGAACTTTCCAACCTCAATCCCCGGCGTTGCGCTGGTCAGGGCAGAATCGTACGAACGGGAATCACTCGATCAGGCCGTAGGTCAAGCTCTGACCCATCTAGGCGGGCTCAAGCGGTTTGTGCAACCGGGGATGAAAGTGCTCCTCAAGCCCAACCTTTTGTCCGCGAAGGCACCTGAACGCGCGATCACCACTCATCCGGAGTTTGTCGCGGCGGTTGGCCGAGCAGTAAAGGCACTTGGGGCGCGAGTCATTATTGGCGATTCCCCGGCGGGCGCGGAGAAGGGAATTGATCGCCTGTGGCTGAATTGCGGATTGACGGCGATAGCGCAACGGGACGGTTTCGAGCTGATCAATTTCGAGATGTCCGGTTCGCGTCCGGTAACCGTTGGTGGGCAGGTATACTACATTGCCAAGCCGGTGTTGGAGGCCGGCCTCATCATAAGTCTGCCCAAACTCAAGACACACGTGCTGACATTGATGACCGGAGGCGTGAAGAATACGTTCGGTTGCATCCCCGGATTTCGAAAGGGGTTGTATCACAAAGAAGCCCCTAAGCCCCAGTTGTTCGCCCGAGTATTGGTCGACATTTTCAGCGCAGTGCGTCCTGCGCTCACGGTCATGGATGCGATTGTCGCGATGGAAGGGGATGGGCCATCGTCAGGTAGGCCGCGTCAGATAGGCCTGGTGGCGGCATCGGAGGATGCGGTCGCACTTGATGCCGTGATGGCTGCGGTAATGGGACTGAATCCGGATCGAGTTCATACGACGCGATTTGCTGGGGAGAGAGGGCTTGGCGAAAGCCGGCTGTCGCATATCAAGACGCTCGGGGAGAGCATACAAGACGTGCGGGCTGTGGGTTTCAAGCTGACATCGAACACCAAGATGGAACTAATTCCAAAGTTCGGCTATGATTTTGTAAGCAGGTTTATCTGGCAGCGCCCAATGATCGACGATGTCACGTGCACGCAATGTCAGGCATGTGTAGAATCGTGCCCAACAGGTGCGATGGTGGCGGTCGGACCAAGCGATACGCCTGCTTTCAAAGAGGACCTCTGCATCAATTGCTGGTGTTGTCACGAGATCTGTCCGAGCAAGGCGGTAGGGATCGAGAAGTCGTGGCTCGCACGGCGCCTCAGGTTGTGAGCGCAGTTTCTGCGCCGTTCAAATAATTGCTTGACATGGGTATACGGTTGCGGTATCGTAATAGTGGCAGAAAGTGCGAGGCTGGCCGGTGCGGCAGAAGACATCGCAGGGGTTGGGTGGCCAGCGTAGTGAGTTTGACCATTGAATGGAGGTAAGCCTATGCGAGGCAGGAATTTATCAGGGTTTTCCTTGATGGTTGTTTCGCTAGTTCTCTGCTTGCTCTCTTCTTCAGTAATATCTGGCGAGCATCCGTGGGGTAGGGACAACGGGACTGGAAACCCCAGCAACGGCACCACGCCTGTTGACTCTACTGTCACGCGAGTTACGGCTCCGGTTGGCAGTTGCAGCGTCAGCCCGGGTGGTAATGGGGCAATGACTCAGGTGTCAGGAGTCTCCTGGCAGTGGAGGCTTGTGATGCGGGTTTCCTACTGGTTCGCGCGCCATACATTGGAGATGCCTGTCCAGCGTGAACAAAAGAGAGTTCAGAGCAAAGTGGAACGAAACTAGTTGCGTAGTTTGAGCATGAGAGTTGGAACGGATCACAGACTCTAACTAAACAAGAAGCAGAGCGAGATCATGGGTCTTTCCTCACACCAGATGGTCGTCGACAACCGGCTTCTCACAGTCGAGGAGTTGTTGCGCCAGCGCAAGCATGGCGCTGCGTGTAAGGAGATAGAGACGATACCGGAAGAGGACTTCCGCGTGGACGCTCTGAATCAGGGGATATATCTTTTTCTTCGGTCCGAATGTCTTTTGTCTTCGGCGAATTACCGGTCAGTCATTGAGCTTGGGTTACGCGCGTATAAACTGCTGGCGGATTCAGTTGAGAACCGGCGGTTCGGGCGCCTTCAGTTGGTGTTGTCCCAGGCGTATTCGGGTTTGGGGGATTTTCGGAATGCGGAAATTCGGGCTCGGGATGCTCTTTCGGCTTACCGCCGTGTCAGTGACGCGGATGGACAGGTTGACGCGCTGAACGAGTTGGCGTGGGTATCATTCGCACGGTCCGATTTCAAGGGGGCAGTTGCCTACCTGGAGGAGGCTCTTGCCGTACAAAGTGGGAATAGCCGAAAGATCGCGAACCTAACTGGAAACCTTGGTCGTGTTCGTGTTCTGACCGGTCAATGGGCACAAGCGGAAGCTGATCTCAGGCATGCGCTGCAGTACAATTTGGAGCACAATGAAGAGAATCTCGAAGCGATCAACCTTCTGTCGCTTGGGTTTCTGCACCTTCGCAGGCGTGACTTTACTCAGGCCGGACGCCTGCTTGACAAGGCGGCGGTACTCGTCGCCCGGCTCGACATGAAACGGGAACGAGTTATTCACCTGGAATATGCGGGCGAGCTGGCGTATGACCGTGGGGAAATTCTCAAGGCTAAGAATCTGTTCTTTGAAGCATACCAGGGTGGGCGATTAATCGCCCCCGAGTCGGCGCTGGTGTCGCAAGCCAGTCGGCGGCTGGCAGAGGCTGAGTTGGCGCTGGACAATATTGAGGATGCCATGCGCTATGCCCAGAAGGGTCTGGAGTTGGCAATTCAGTTGGGAGAGCGGACCGAGGTTGCGATGTCGCATCGGGCAATTGCCCGGATATTTGAAGTTCGTGGGAATCACGCTGACGCGGTAGAGAATATTCTTAGAGCGGTTGAAGTGGCACGCCAGGTCGGGGATCCGTACGATGTCGCGCAGACGCTACTGGTGTTGGCGGATATTCTGACTGCCGGCGAGGTGGTGGATCAAGAGGCGGTTCGTGGAGCGCTCGATGAAGCGTCGCGAATCTTCAAGAAGCTAAAGCTGGAATACTGGCAGGCGGAGACGGACTATCGCGCGGGTGTGTCAGCGTGTCAGCGAGGGGATTTGGCGCGCGGGTTCCGAAAGCTCAGCCGCGCCGAGAAGGTTTTTGCGGCGCTGGATGAACGGCCGAAAGTTCGGGCTGTACATCAGTTCCTGCAGTCGCTGACCGATCAGGCTGTGGCGCTGTCCATATCCGAAGAGAATGAGTATGGGGCGTTCGGCAGTATGATGTCGCCGGCGGAAGTAAGTGAGTTCCGAACCTGCCTGCTGGATGAGACGCTGCAAATGCTGGTGAAGAAGACGCATGCTTCACGGGCGATTATATTCGCTCCCGATTTCGAAGTCAGCCCGGTGATCGCTACCTTCCCGTTGACCCTGATTCAGCAGAAGAAGTTCATCGATGGTTTCCAGGCGTTGTTGGGTCAAGAGATATCGCAGTCTAAACCGACGCTGTTGCTGGATTGCCGCCGTGATCCGTATATCAACGGACTGTTTCCGGATCAGCCTGATATCATTGCCAGCGTGCTGGTGGTGCCGTTCACGATGGCGGACCAGTGCGTGCGTTATCTGTATGCCGACAAATTGTCGGTGGACGGTGTACTGAATCCATTCAACCAGAATGAACTGAATTTTGCCGTCGGGTTTTCGGGCGTGATCGCGTTCAAGGCAGCGGAACTCCAGAAAATGAGACTGGTCGAAGACAATCGGCGTCTCAAGGCGCAGCTTCAGCAAAAGGCCTCTTTCCCCAATATAATCACGCGCAGCAGCCAATTGCTCGAGATGCTGACACAATTGCGGCAGGTGATTGATTCGCCGATATCGATTACCATAGAAGGGGAGACCGGAACGGGCAAGGATTTGGTGGCCAGAGCGATACACTACAACTCAGTGCGCCGCAACAAGCGGTTCATCTCGGTGAATTGCGCGGCTTTGCCGGAGACACTGTTAGAGTCAGAGCTTTTTGGTTACCATCGCGGCGCCTTCACCGGCGCGGACCGCGACAAGCCGGGACTGTTTGAAGAGGCGGACGGCGGGACGT
>Ga0315276_10004424_pt1 | contig 12894 bp, 6 predicted proteins | sample YL17G05_0_MG_FD_204542 | JGI IMG/M metagenome (GOLD analysis project Ga0315276, IMG submission 204542) | Sediment microbial communities from Yellowstone Lake, YNP, Wyoming, USA - YL17G05_0 | ecosystem: Environmental > Aquatic > Freshwater > Lake > Sediment | place: USA: Wyoming | collected... | reverse complement strand
GCCGTACGCCTGATCGGGCACGGCTGGCGTGCCGTCGATGGTCGTCGTCCAGCCCGGCCACCAGGCACGGCCGGTGAACACCCAGCCGGCAGACGGTGCGTCGACCGCCAGTTGGCCGCTCTCGTTGGTCCACTCGATGACGGAGACCGGGCGCGCCTTGGCAAGCGCATCCTCCGGCGCGAACGTCGCGGTCACGGGCCGGATCGGCGAACGCCTGCTGTCTGGGGCAACCTGCACGGCGTCGGCGGGCAACCAGTACGGTGGCCGCAGGGCCCCCAAGAGGCGGCAGGCCACTGCGTTCTCTGCCGGGACCGCGACGATCACGCTGCCCGGGCAGGGGGCGTTCACGGTTACGAGGGTGTCGACACCGATCGCCCGCGCAAGCGCGTAGACGGGCGCACCGGCTGCAGCCGCGCTGAACGTCCGCGTCGGGGCGAGCAGGTTGAGGGAGCTGAACATCTCGAGCGTGGGGATCCCGGCGGCCGCCAGCTGGTCGGGCATGCCCGACCAGTACAGTGGGTGGTTGACCGCCATCACCCGGGTCGGTCGCGATGCGGCAAGGCCCCGGATCAACGGCGTCCCGCTGTAATCGAACGCCGACTCGCCCAGCACCTGGTTGACCGGCGGCGAGAGGAGTGCCAGCGGCAGGAGAACCAGCGCGACGAGCAGCCAGGCTGCGCGGCGCCTGGTCAGGGCACTCCACAGGAGCCACACGGCGGCCACCCCGAGTGCCAGCTCGAATGCCACCGGCGAGAGCTGGCTCAGTGCGTCCCTGGCCTGGCGCCAGACGACATCGGCCTGGTCCGGAGGGGGCCAATGCCAGTACCTGCGCACCAGGTCGCGAAACAGGTCCGGAGTGACGAAGACGATGGCCCCAAGCACGGCGTACGCGGCTGCGAAGGCCACCACCACCCAGCCCGCGGCGCGCCAGCGAATGTGGCCGTGCTGGAGCCGCCCGATCGCGATCGCGCCGAGCAGGACGACCATCAGGTCCAGCACCATGTAGCCCTTGACGGGCGCATGCATCGCATTCCACACGGGCAGGGCCGCCCAGATCTCGGGTCTGAGCCCGCCGATGATCGGGAAGGCGATCATGAACGCGGCGACTGCCACGAGCGGCCGGGCGCGCCGAAGCCGAACTGAGGTCGCGGCAAGCGCGAGAAGCGGCAGGCCCAGGTAGACGCCGATCTCGGGGGGCGACCAGCCGCCGCCCGGGTACCACGTGGACCAGAGTTCCTGGGCGGGGAGCTGGTACTTCACGAACACGTTCGCGAATGCCGCGCCGAGCATGTCGAACGGCATGGCGGTGGCACCGAAGAGATCGTTCGCGGCCAGCCCGGCGGACCTGGTGGACAGGGACCAGAGGATCGCGGTTGGCAGCACCTGGACGGCGCCGACGGCAGCGGCGATCCCCCCCAGCGCGACCAGCCGGACCAGCGTGTCGACCCTGGGCCGGATCGACAGGAGCAGGACCCCTGCCGTCAGGCCTGTCAGCATCCACACGTTGGGATGACCCGCGAGTGCCATCACGCCCCACAGCACGCCGGCGGCCACCAGGCCCGCTCGGGTTGGGACCGGCCGGCGCACCAGCGGCAGCAGGACCCATGGCAGCCAGGCGAACGCCTCGATGACATTGGTCCACTCGAGCTTGGAGACGATCCCGCCGGACAGGACGATCGCCCCCGCGGCCATGACCGCACCCAGGCGTGATCCGGACACCCGCAGCGCCAGGAGACCCGTCCCCAAGCCAAGGAACGTCAAGTGGACGACCCGGGCGGCGTCCAGCGCGAGCAGGGGCGGCAACTGGAAGATCAGCCAGTTGGGCGGGTACAGCGCCCCGATCTGGCCCTCCGCGTAGAGCGGAAACCCGAGGCCCAGGTTGTCATTCCAGAGCGGCAGCTGCCCGTGCGACAGCGCCTCGTGGAAGAAGCTGGCCAGCGGGTAATCCCAGATGGGCGTGTCGAAGTTCCAGAGCCATGGCCCGCCGAACCAGCTGAACCGATCCGCGAGCAAGGCCGCAAGGAGGCTCACGGCACCGAGAAGCACGAACAGGCGAAGGCCCCGGGTCTGCCTGAGGTCGGTCTGAATTCGGTTGGACGTCGGTTCGCCGCGAGGCACTGCAACGTCGCCTGTCGCCGAAGCCGCTCCCGTGACCGTCGCCTCCTGCCGGTCCGCTCCCGGGGTCGGGGTGCGAGCGAGGTCCGGTTCCCGAGGCGCATCCGCTGGATGACCGGCCGTGGGCGGCCCAGCGTCTCCGCCGGGACGGGGCCCGGTCGCGGGCCCGTCAGCGTCAGACCCGCGACCGTAGCTTGCCCGGAGCCAGACCGTCCAGCCCAGCAGCACGGCCGAGATCGGCACGATCAGGTCCAGCGTCAACCACGGGAACGGCGTGGCATCCGGCCGGAGGTCCACGAGAGGTGCGATGACGCGCGCGACAAGCGACAGAGCGAATGCCAGCGCGAGGGACTCGTCGTCGGGGACCAGGACAAGGAGAGCGACGGGGAGGATCGCATACCAGGGGAGGAAGGCCGGCGAGACGCCGAACAGGTAGATCACCGCCACGAAGCCCAGGGCACGGAGGGCATCCACCACCGTGCGGCTCCGCCAGGCCTCCCAGAGGACATAGGCCGCGAATACGGCCGGGAGACCCACCCTGACCAGCGCCGCGGCGGGGCTGCCGAGCCGGTCGCCGAGCAGGCCGCTCCACGAGGACGAAAGGGACGGCCAGCCCACGCCCTGGCCGACACTCCGGAGGAGGCTGTCGAGACTCGCCGGCGAGAAGCCCACGACCCAGAAGGCGACGGCCGAGGCCAGGCCGCCGACGACGAGTCCGGCCGCCATCCGCAGGGCGGCTGGACGCCCGCCCTGCCGCCAGGCAATGACCGCCTGGAACGGGAGCAGGATGAGCGGCACGTATTTGATGAGGGCGCCGACAACGGTCGCGGCGGCGCCCGCCGCGGGCCGCGCCCGAACGCTGAACCAGATGGCCAGCAGCGCAAGCAGGATCGTCACGCCGTCGTTGTGGCCCTCGCCGGCCAACTCGATGAGGAGCATCGGGTTCCACAGGAAGGCGATCGCGGCGAGCTGCCGGCGCGACGGCTGGATGCGGCCCACGATCTGCCAGACGAGCCAGGCAGACCCGGCGAATGCGGCCGTTGCCCCGAGCTTGAACGCAAATGCCGCGCGGTCGACGTCGTCGGCGCCCACCGTGACGATCCGCTCGAGGATCGTCCAGATGGGTCCGTACGGCGAGGGGAGTGGCGCTGGTCGCCAGCCGTGGGCGTACAGGATCTGGCCGATCGGCGTCGAAAGGATCGATGCCGGGAGCACGGTCGTGGCATTGGCCGGATCGCCGAGGGCGATCGATCCATGGCCGATGTAGGAGTAGACGTCGACCGAGAAGTGGGCACGATCCAGGAGGAAGAGCACGGCGACGACGGCCGGCACCAGGAATGCGATGCGGAGGGCGCCCCGGTCCAGCGGCCGATCGCGGAGCCAGACGAGGAGTGCGCCGTACAGCGCGAACACCCCGCCAGTGGCTACGTAGTACGCGACGACGTCCGACACCGCCCGCGACGATGGCGCCGGAGCCGGCGAGACCACGCTGGCCTCCGTGAAGATCGCGCGCTGCGCCAGCCACACGACCAGGTACAGCCCGACGGTCGCGAACCCCACGACTCCCAGGAAGTGGCGCCGTACGAGCCCCTCCAGCCGCAACGCCCAGGGCTCCCAGGCGGCGGGCGCCACGTTCGGAGCGGGCGGTGTCTCTGCGGTCGGCCGTGCGCCGGCGGCCGGCGGAACAGTCGGCTCGTCTGCCGGGGGCGGGATGCCGTCCTGGCCACTGGCCGTTGCCGCCAGCCGTGGCGGGCCGGCCGGCAGACGCAGTCGCGAACCCAGCCGCGCCGGCAGACGCAGTCGCGAACCCAGCCACTCCGCGACGGGATTGAGCCGCCGGCCGAGCAACAAGGTGAATAGCAGCGCCAGCCCGCCGAGAAGAAGGAGTGGCGTCTTCATCGGCGTGGCCCGGTACAGGGCGGTGACGGTGTGCGTCCCCGCGGGCAGTTGGATGCCGATGTAGCTCGGCGACATCATGAACGTCCGCACCGGTTGGCCGTCCACTTGGACGTCCCAGTTGGGGTGGTAGGTCGCCTTGATGACCAGTGGCGAGTCAACGGGGCAGTCCACGACGAAGCCGAACCGGTTCGTTCCGGCGTCCTGCCTGAGGATCTGGCCACCCCCCGGGCAACCGGGCGCCGGCATGCCGGACGGGACGACGCTGGTGGTGGGGAAGTCGTACGCGACGTAGTTCCGGCCGGCAGGCCCGTTCCCGTTGACCCAGGGACGGTTGCGGGTGTAGAGGGCGCGCTGGTTTGCCACCGGCTCCCAGCTGACGATGTTGACGTACTCGGCGTAGCCGCTGGTTGGCGCCTCGTAGAGGGTATAGACGCCTGCTCGCTGGAGCGGCTTCAGGAAATCGGCCATCGCAAGGCCGGATGGCGCGACCACGTACCGGATGTTGAAGAGGTCGTACTGGGCGAGGTTGTGGTCGTTGAAGTCCCAGAGGTAGTCGGCGTTCAGGGACATCGATTCGTTTGGGGGCGGCACCCCCTCGATCCCGTGGAACGGCAACAGGTCGTAGAACGGCACGTCGGCATCGTGAAGTTGCGAGCCCCACGTCCCGGGGAGGCCGGCAAAGACGCGACCGGGCGGCAGCGCCTTGAGCGTGGCGATGATGGAGGCGCCGTCCGTGTCCGCCGCCATCGCGACCTGCGACCGGGCCATCCACGCGGTGTTGTACTCGTACCAGCCAAGGCGCTCCGAGATGGCTGGAAGGAGGAAGAACACCCCTGCCGCGCCGGCCACCACCAGGCGCATGCCGATCCCCGGACCGGCGATGAGCGCCCACAGCGCGGCACCGCCGATCCCCATCAGGATGATCGCCGCCAGGTCCACGCTGCCGATGAACCGGTGGAGCAGCAGCGAGTCGTGCAGCGGCAGGAGATCCACCAGGAAGGCGACTGACGGACGCCCGAAGTAGAGCACCAGCCAGATGCCGAACAGGGCGAGAACCAGGACGCCCGCCCGTCGACGGGCGACGAGGGCCGCAACGATGCCGACAGCGAGGAGGATGGTGAGGACCGGCAACCGTCCGTCGTCGAAGAGCCGGCCGGAGACCAGCCAGCCCACGATCTGGCCTGCCCCGAACGAGTCGTACTTGTACGACTGGAGATACGGCGTCGCGTTGTCGTACGCGATCGACTGGATGAACGGCAGCCACATGTACGACGAGATCAACGCCGCCGGCGCGCCGATGACCCCGAGGCGCGCGATCCGCGTCCCCGCGTTGGCGCGGTTCATGCCGATGACCAGGACCACCAGGATCGTGATCGCCATCATGTAGGCGTAGATCAGGTGGCTGAGCACGAGGGCGGCGAGCGCGATGACGGCGATCGCCATGCCGCGACCGGTCGTGAGCGCCCGGTAGACGCTCGCCAGCGTGATGAACGAGAGGTGCATCGCCCACAGCTGGGTGTACATGCCCCAGCCGCGCCACACGTAGCTGTCGTATTCGAACCCGTACAGCTGGCCGCCGGAGAGCAGGCTCGCCACCGCAGCCGAGATCGCCGCTGCGACCTGCGAGAAGCCCATCCGCCGCATCGACCAGTAGACGGTCAACGGGAACGTGACCAGCAGGACGAAGCGGACGACGTTGAAGACCGTGAGCAGATCCACGGATCCCAGCAGCAATCGCTGGATGCCGATCACCACCAGGTGGGGCAGGTGCTGGTAGTAGAGGAATTGCGGCACGCCCAGCTCGATCTGCGAGAGCCAGTGGTCGAAGAGATTGCCGCCGTTCGCGAGTGCGTCGCTGGCGTTCGTGATGAACAGGTAATGCAGCATGTCGTCGTTGACGCTGGCGACCGGGATCGTGACCTCCGGCAGGAGCGCGATCGCCGTGGCCAGCATCGGCACGGCGACGAGTAGCGCCAGGACGAGCCGTTCCTGCGTCGACCGGAAGCCCTGCTCCGAGCGCGCCGCAGCCAGGAGCTTCCTCAAGACTGGGACGAGCCCCAACGACGGGTTCGGTCGTGACGGCGGGGGTGCGGAGGCGGCGTCGGCGCTCGCTGGGTTGCCGGATTCAGTCATCGTCGGGATCGGCGCGCCGGCCGCGGGTCACCGCCAGGTCCACCTTGCCTTCGAGCTCCGTGAACCTGCGGGCAAGCACGCTCAGCACGGCTCCGACCGCCACTGAGAGCATGCTCGCGATCGCCACGAGGATCGCCGCCACGTATCCCGACGTCATCCCGGCGACATCCCGATCGGCCGACGCGACGAGGATCCCGAGAGCGACCAGGCCCAGCAGGAACCCGATCGCTCCGAAGAAGGCCATCGGGCGGTAGTCACGGAACAGCAGGGCAATCGCCCAGAGGATCCTGGACCCATCGCGGATCACCCGCAGGCGCGGCACGCCCCCATCCGGACGGGGCTGCACGCGGATCGGCACTTCGGCGAGGCGGTAGCTTCGCTGCGTCGTCTTGACCGTGAGCTCCACCTCGACCTCGAAGTTCCGCGAGGCAAGCGGCAGACCCTTCACGAGGTTCCGGCTGAGGCAGCGATACCCGGACAGCACGTCGGTCATCTGCACGCCCATCAGCAATCGCAGGATCACGGAAAAGAGCGTGTTTCCCAGGTCGTTCGCCGGTCGTGAGCCCTCGCGGCCGGCAAGCGCACGGGATCCCACGACCATGTCGGCCGTCCCGGCCAGCACCGGTGCGAGAAGCTCGTGGACGCTCTCGGAGGGGGTCTGGTCGTCACCATCGGCCAGGACGTAGACGTCGGCGTCCACGTCGCGGAAGCCGGCCCGCACGGCAAACCCCTTGCCTCGGCGAGGCTCCCGGATCACACGCGCGCCCGCCGCGCCGGCCAACCGGGCCGTGTCGTCCGTGGACCCGTTGTCGATGACCCAGATCGCGGCCTCCGGCAACTCGCGGCGGAAGTCGGCCACCACCTTGGTGATCGTCGGCGCTTCGTTCAGACACGGGATCAACACCGCGACGCGGGCGCCCGCCTCGTTCGGGACCGCGACGGGTGCCGGCGCGAGTTGGGCGACGCTGTCCATGGCGCTCACGTCGTCCCGGGCTCTTGCGCCTGCCGCTCCTCGACGGCGGCCAGGGACAGGCGTCGGAGTCCACCACCCATGCCCGCCAGTGCCAAGGGCCCCAGGATGATCGTGGGGAGGAGTGCGAGCCCATGTGCCAGGACCGCCAGGGCCAACGCGTCGTTCGGGGCTACCCCCACGGTCCCCGCGGCGGCAACGGCCGCAAGCTCGAACGTTCCCACGTACGCCGGCGCCGACGGGATCGCTGTCGCCAGGGCCGTGATCGCCAGCACGAGGACGGCTCCCAGCGGCGGCAGCCCGACGCCGATGGACTGACCGACCAGCCAGACCATCGTGGCATCGCAGAGCCACGCTCCCAGGCTCAGGACCACGGCCGCTCCAAGCGCGCGCCGCCGGTGGGCACCGCCGGACCAGTAGACGAATTGCGCGAGTCGTGCGACGAGCACCGTGACCGCTGGCCGCAGGACCGCGAAGGCTCCGAACCGCTCGAGGAGTCGAACGAAGGGCCGGAAGCCCCAGGTGGCCAGCACGATGACGATGGTGACAGCCGCGGCCGCGAGGAGACCGGTCCCCTGCACGATCCAGCCGGCGGCGCCGAGACCCACCGCGGCAATGAAGGCCAGGACAGCGAGCGTCGCCGTGTCGACAACGCGCTCCAGCAGCACCGATCCCAGCGCGCCGCCGAACGCCACCTGTTCGCGCTGCGCCACCAGGTAGGAGCGGAGCACCTCGCCGAGCCTGGCCGGCAGCACGGCATTGCCGAGGTAGCCCACGACAAGGATCGGCAGGAGAGCGCGGGCACCCACCCGCGTCCCGTCACGGCGCGGCGGCAGCAGGATCTGCCAACGGAAGAGCCGAATGGCCAGGCCCAGGAAGAGGACCGCCTCGGCCACGATCAACGGCCCGGGGGCTGCGGACGCGAGGATCCGTCCGGCCTCTGCGAGATCCACCGATCGGGCGACCAGGAGCAAGGCGATCGCGCTGATCACCAGGCCCGCCACGGTGGGCGCCACTCGGCGGACGCGCGCTGACTGGTGAGGCGAGTCCTGGGGCGTGCCGGCCATGCAGGCCTAGGGCGAGGCGCTTGCGCCGGGGCTGCCCGCAGCCCCGGATCCGGACGGGGACGGTGCAGACGCGCCGGTGCCGGCCGGATCGGCGAGGGAAGGGTCCAGCTGGTGCGCCAGGGTCATCTCCGCGTCCCCTTCTCCCTGCTTGCCGGTGGCCCGGAGCAGGAGGGCGAGGTTCCAGTGCGCGCCGGCGGCGCCCGCGTCCAGGCGGAGGTAGTGCCGCCACAGGTCGATCGCCTCGGCGGTTGCGCCCGCGCCCGCCCGCACCAGGGCGAGGTTCCAGATGGCCGAAGGGAAGTTGGGGTCGATGCCGAGGGCGATCCGGTAGTCGTTCTCGGCCTCCGCCGGGTTGTTCTGGCCCTGGGCGATCACGCCGAGGTTGAAGTAGCAGAACTTGTTGCGGGAATCGTGCTTGAGGCATTCGCGGAAATCGCCGGCCGCCTCATCGATCTTGCCGGCCGTGTGGGCTGCGAGACCGGCCGCCAGGGCGTCGCTGGCAAGCTCTCCCTCGCTCTTCCCGGCACAGCCGGTCAGGGCGAGGGCCGCGACCAGCAGCGCCAAGAGCATGAAGGAACGGCAGTGGCGAGTCGAGGCCACCGGCCCCGCTGCAGTGGCGAGCATCGGGGTGGACACGGCCCTCTCGACAACGAAGCGGTTGAGGCGGACATGCTACTGGAGCCGGGAAGGCCCTACGCGTTCCGGTCACGACAAATCGGCGACGGGTTCCCTACCTGCTCGCCTGTCGCGAGCAGAGCGATCCGGCCGGGCGCTGAGGAGGTTGGGCAGTAGAGCGCGGGGACCCGGCGGCAGGCAAAGGAAGAGGGGCCCGGTTGGGCCCCCCTCCATACGACGGAGCTGGCTATGGCGTAGCGCAGATCGCGAACGCGGTGATGTCGATGTGGCTCACCCCGACGACCGAATAGAGATCAATCCACCAGAGCGGCAAACCGCCACCCGTGCTGGGGAAGCTCCGCCCGGCCTGGACTGTCCCACCGTCTGAGAATGGACCTCCATGGTCGGCGTAGGTCCAGCCGCCGCCGATCACCACGTCAGTCGCGGCGTTGCACAGCGAGTAGACGGTGGTGACACGCGTGCCATCACATGGAGCAGCACCACACGCAGTGATGCTCACATCCGAGAAGGACATCGTGGTCCGGTAGATCGTAGGACCGGCCACGCCCGTGGGTCCGGTGGCGCCGGTGGACCCCGTCACGCCCGCGCCCGTCCCACCGGTGGCGCCCGTCCCGCCGGTAGCGCCCGTCACGCCTGTCATGCCGGTGGCGCCCGTCATGCCCGTCGCGCCGGTCTGGCCGGCAGCGCCCGTCGCGCCGGTCTGGCCGGCAGCGCCCGTCGCGCCGGTCTGGCCGGCAGCGCCCGTCGCGCCGGTCTGGCCGGCAGCGCCCGTCGCGCCCGTGGGCCCCTTGAAGGTCCAGAAGGACGTCTTGCCACCGACCGTGGAATGGGCGCTGGTCAGCATCGGCGTGAGCCCTACGAAGAGCACGAGAACGAGTAGTGAGACGCCGAACGCTGAGAATCTCTTACCTTGCCTCAGCATGGCCTCCTCCATATCTTCCGCTGGCTTCGGGTGGCGGAATGTGGTGGGGCCCTTGGGATGGCAGGAGGACGCGCAATCCAAACGACCACCGCCGCTCAGCGGAGCGCTGCACGAATTGTGCTCCGATCGGTGACTCATGGCAACGGGCGATTCCTGCCGGACCGGCCCCGATCTTCGGGCGTGCGCTGCGAGGTACCGACCTGAACACGCCTCCCGGCTTTGACCGATTCGGGCCGTCGTGCTACAAAAAGGGTTCCGATCCGACACCCTCGCGGGTCGCCGTCTGGGCGACCGCAGATCCCGAAAGGCCCCCTACCTTGACCTTCTCCGAACTCGATACCAAGGCGTCGAGCGCAGCCAGCCAGACCCGCTACAAGCGCCAGCTGGCGGAGCAGGCGATCCAGCAGGCCGCCCAGGCGCGATGGGCGGACGCAGCAGACACCAACCGCAAGCTCATCGCGCTTGGTCCGGACGCGGAGTCAGAGAACCGCCTCGCCAAATCGCTGTGGGAGCTGGGTGAGCTGGGCTCGGCGCGCGAGCACTACCAGACCGCCCTCGCCCTTGATCCCACCAACCGGATCGCGGAGCGCAACATCGACCGGCTGCGGACGCTGCTGGTCGAGGCCGGCGAGAAGACCGTGCCGGCGATGGAGGGCTCCAAGGCCCCCGTGAGCATCTTCGTCGAGGAGACCGGCAAGACCGGCTTCGCGTTCCTCACGGACCTCGCGGATCCCCGCAAGCTCGCGCAGGTCAATCCCGGCGATTCCGTGGAGCTGACGCCCGAAGGGAACCGCCTCATCGCCTGGAGCAACGGCGTCCGGATCGGTGTCGTCGAGCCCCGCGTCGCCGCGCGACTGCTCAAGCTCCTCGTGGACGGCAACAAGTACGCGGCCGGCGTCACCAGCCTCGGCGACAAGGACGTTCGCATCATCATCCGCGAGATCTTCCAGGACCCGCGGAACTACGGGAAGGTGTCCTTCCCCACCGCTGCCAAGCTGACGGACCTCCGCCCCTACACGCGCGGCACGCTGGTGCGCGAGGAGATGGACCTCGAGGAGGATCTCGAGGACGACGAGGAGGACGAGGGCATCGAGGATCTCGATCGCGTCCTGCCCGCCGAGATCACCAGCGACGAGGCATTCGAAGAAGAGGCGGACGAGCTCGACGAGAGCTAGTTCGCGTCCCGGCGGGCGCGCCGGCCCATCCCGGCCGCGCGCCTCCAGGCGAGGCCCGTCCAGCGATGGGAGGTACGGCACATGCAACCGCGAGCCAGGCTGCTGACCATCGCAGGGGCCGTCGTGGCGTTCTCCCTGCTCGCCGCCCTCGGGGCTGACGCGTCCAGCTCCGCGATCGCAAGGTTCGGAACGCGCGGGGCCGCCAGGCTGACCAGCGGCGGACCCAACACCGTCTACGTCAACCTGAAGAACCTCGCCAACGGGTCGTGGACGGAGGTCCTCTACAAAGGCACGTGCGCGACGCCTGGTGCGCGGATCCGGACATTGCCCGTGCTGACCGTGGCCGGCGGCATCGTGCGCCGTACGGACACCATCTCCGTGTCACAGGCCAGGGTGGCCCTCACTGGCGTGCTTCGGATCGCGCGAGGGACCACCGCGTACTGCGCGCCCTTCGGCACTGCGGTGATCGCGCCCACCGCCTCGCCGTCACCGTCACGATCGAGCTCGCCGCCCGGCACGTCACCCTCGCCGTCCGCGTCGGCGTCGGCGACGGCAAGCCAGTCCGCCAGCGCAACCGCCTCGGCCGCGGCGACCGCCGCGGCTACGGGGACTGCCCAGCCAACCGGCTCAGCCGCCACGTGCCCGCCGAACGGGAGCTATGCCTGCGTCGGCGACACGCTCGAGGTCGTCTTCGGCGACGGCAAGCCCGGGACGCTCATGGTGGAGTCCGCGACCCGGTCGGCGCCGTCGTCCGGGAACGTCACGCTCGACGTGCTCGTCAGCGTCAAAGGTCCGGCGGGCGAGGACGCGACCTACGACTGGATGGTCGGCGACATCAACGGGAAGCCGGGGATGTTCGCCCCCACAACAGGGGCGCCTTCACCCCGATATCCCACGTACACGAATGCCTCTGGCGTCGCCAGGGGCTGGTTGCGGTTCGTCATTCCGGCGTCGTTCAGTCCCTACCTCACCACTCCCGGGCCCGTCAGCGTCCGCCTGCCGTAGCGCGTCACCCGCGAACGCGCTGACGCAACCTCCTCCATCGGTCAGCCCGCCGGTTCTTCGTGCTCCTGGACCGCACGATCCGGCCGAAACGGGCAGTCGCCCGATCCACCAGCCACGAGCACGACCGGTGGCAAGTGGTCCTCGCGTCGCTCGCGGCGGCATTCCCGGCGGATAGGGTCGGCCTTGCCAGTCGGCGGCAGCAGGCGTAGCGTCCCCAGCGATATCGGAGGTACGGCGATGCAACTCCGCTCCTGGCTGTTGGCGGTCTTCGGGGCCGCACTGCTCCTCACGTCGCTCCTGGCTGTCACTGCCGAGGGCTCGACGTCGGCCGTGGCGACATTCGGGACTCGGGGTGCGGCGAAGCTCACCAGCGGCGGGCCGGACACGGTCTACGTCAACCTGAAGAATCTCCCGAATGGTTCGTGGACGGAGATCCTGTACAAGGGCACGTGCGCGACGCTCGGGGACCGAATTCGCACGCTGTCGACGCTGACGGTTGCCGGCGGTGTGGTGCGCAGGACGAACGCGGTTACCGCCTCGCAGGCACGGGCGGCGAGCAAGGGCGTCATTCGCATCGCGAAGGGTCGGACGGCATATTGCGCCCCCTTCGCGTCCGCAGGCGTGACTCCCTCGCCCACATCGCGACGCTCGGCGCAGCCCACGGCCAGATCGAGCCCGTCGGCCGGCTCGTGCACGTTCGACGGCACGTATGCCTGCTTCGGCGACACCCTGGTGGTGTACTTCGATGACGGAAGCCAGGGTGAGTTCACGGTGGAGGCTGTAACGCGATCGGCAGCAGATGCGTCCGGGCTCACGACGTTGGACGTACTGGTCAAGGTCACCGGTCCGGCGAACGAAGACGTGGCCTACAACTGGCAGGTCGGCGACATCGGCGGCCAGCCCACGATGTACGACCCGCAGTCGGGCGCTCCATCGCCCGTCTATCCCACCCAAACGGCCGCGAATGGCGTC
>Ga0315276_10004421_pt1 | contig 12898 bp, 9 predicted proteins | sample YL17G05_0_MG_FD_204542 | JGI IMG/M metagenome (GOLD analysis project Ga0315276, IMG submission 204542) | Sediment microbial communities from Yellowstone Lake, YNP, Wyoming, USA - YL17G05_0 | ecosystem: Environmental > Aquatic > Freshwater > Lake > Sediment | place: USA: Wyoming | collected... | reverse complement strand
TACAAGGTCTGTGCGGCAAATATTCGACGATTGCAGGGATGATACCCGCCGCGGCGGGCAAGAACGCGGCGGCTCCGCTCGGCACCCAGAACGTAGGGCTGGTCAGTTTGCCACTACGCACTGGAGCGTTGTGCGGGCTGCAGGACGACCCGACTCCGTGCACTACCGGCAGGCATTGGAGACGCTTTGCCGGACGTACTGGTTCCCGCTCTATGCATATCTGCGGCGGCAAGGCTATGACAGGGAGTCGGCACAGGAGCATACTCAGGCCTTTTTCACCCGGCTGCTCGAAAAGCGCAGCGTGCGCTTGGCTGACCCAAAACGCGGCAAATTCCGTTCGTTCCTATTGATGTCGTTGAAGAACTTCCTCGCCGACGAGCGCGACCGCGAACGGGCCAAGAAGCGCGGCGGAGGCCGGAGGATTTTCTCTCTCGATTTTGAAAATGCCGAAAGCCGGTACGCCCTTGAGCCGGCGGATCGACTGGACCCACAGAAGGTGTTTGAGCGGTCGTGGGCGCTAACGGTGCTGGAGCGGACGATGGCCCGCGTGCAGGCCGAGGCTGACACTGAGAAGAAGAGAAAGATGTTCGACGATCTGAAGGTCTATCTGACCGCCAAGGAAAGCTCCTTGCCTTACTGCGATGCAGCCGAGGACTTAGGTATGAGCGAGGGGGCCGTGAGGGTGGCCGTGCACCGCCTGCGGAGGCGCTACCGCGAATTGCTGCGGGACGAAATCGCCCAGACGGTTTCAACCGAGGAGGAAATTGACCAGGAAATCCGCGATCTTTTTTCAGCCTTGGCGGATTGAGGCCGGCTGTCCAATATTTCTGGTGAAGACAGGCGAAATTGTGTAACTTTCTCGCCAGCCTGCCTTAGTAATGGGTGCAAACAGGTAACATCGAGAAAGCAGGTGCTATTATGGCTGACGAAAGACAATGCAATGAATGTGGGGGCGAGCTGCCGGCCGATGCGCCGCAAGGCCTTTGCCCGCAGTGCCTTATGAAGCTCGGCCTGCCCAGCGACGCCGGGGCCGAGAGGCGTGCCGTCTCTGAGGAGCAAAGTGCTATCCCCACCAGCGCGCCGCCGCCGGGCGGTTTTGTGCCGCCTGAGCCGAAAGAACTGGCTGAGAAGTTTCCCCAGCTTGAGATCATCGAGTTATTGGGGCAGGGTGGTATGGGAGCAGTCTATAAAGCCCGTCAAAAACAGCTTGATCGGCTGGTGGCCCTGAAAATCCTGCCGCCGGAGGTTGGTCAGACTGAAGCTTTTGCCGAAAGATTCACACGCGAGGCCCGCTCCCTTGCCAAGCTCAATCATCCCCAAATAGTAACGGTTTACGAGTTTGGCCATACTGAAGACGGCCTGTACTACTTCATAATGGAATTTGTGGATGGGACCGACCTGCGACACGTATTACAGACAGGTGAGCTTACATCAGAGCAGGCACTCGCTATTGTCCCACAGGTCTGCGAGGCCCTGCACTATGCACATAAGAAAGGCATCGTGCATCGTGATATCAAGCCTGAGAATATTCTGTTAGATAAAGAGGGCAACATAAAGATTGCCGACTTCGGTCTTGCGAGGCTTCTGAATAAGGAGGCCACTGCTTACACGCTCACCCAGGCCGATCAGCGAATGGGCACACCTCACTATATGGCCCCCGAACAAATAGAGCACCCCAGCACAGTCGATCATCGTGCGGATATCTATTCGCTCGGAGTGGTCTTCTACGAGATGCTCACAGGTGAATTGCCAATCGGCCGATTTGCCCCTCCATCACAGAAAGTCCAGGTCGATGTGCGTCTTGATGAGATAGTCCTCCATACTCTGGAAAAAGAACCCGCCCGCCGCTATCAGCACGCAAGTGAAGTAAAGACCGATGTCGAGACCATCTCCGCCAAATCCAAGACCCCCTTAGCGTACGAAGATAGAATCCCTGCCAAAGGCCGCTTTTCGCGGGCAGCTATTGTCGGTGCTTGTTGGTCGCCCCTGGCTCTGCTGGTGTTGCCGGTTCTTGCGGTTCTGCTGATACCTGGACTTGGACCTAAGTGGGGACCGACAATGGTGATGATGCTGATGATGGTGATGATGGTGGTGTTAGGTGTGTCGGCCCCGTTCGGCACGACAATCCTCGGCATCGTGGCAATCACGCAAATCCGCCACTCGGCTGGCCGCTTGTATGGAATGGGGCTTGCGCTCTTTGATGCGTTGTTGTTCCCGCTGCTTGCACTGAACGCTGCAATCATCGCGGTCTTTCTAAGCGCCGGTATGGGTCTGTCCGAAGCCATCATTCTGACCCTGGTAATCGGCGGCCTGCTTGACCGCTTCATCATCCGCTGGGCCTGGCGAAAGGCAAATGCCGGTCTGTACCCGACGCAGAAGCATGTCAGCGAAGTGAAAACGGATGTGGAGACAATCGCGGGTCAAGGTCGGTCGGCCACGCCTGCGGGCGACCATCCCCAAACAGCAGGGAAGTTGCCTGTCTGTCGGCAAGTCTTGGCACCTGCGATAGCACTATTCGTGGCTGGGCTGCTGACGTTTGCCCGTGCAGTTGCGTCATGGCGGTCACTTACGCAGCAGACCTACACGTTGGATCCAAGTGATGGAAAAATCCTACTCTACGATTGGCCTGAACTGCTCTATCGTATAGGAATCCTCTCGGCGATCCCAGCCGCCGTCATCGTGGTCCTGGGTGCAGTCAGCATGAGACGCCTTCAGTCTCGCGGCTTGGCATTGGCCGGTGCCATATTGGCCTTTGTACCATTTACAGGATTTACAGGGCCTTGGTTAATCACAATGCCAATTGGCATCTGGGTACTGTCAGTACTGGCCAAGGCCGAGGTCAAAGCGGCCTTTCCAGGAGGAAGGAGACACAGCGAGGTAAATGGCGACCTTGAGCCGGTGCAAAAGCAGACAGACCAAACAGATACTGATGAAAGGACCGACCAAATGAACACAAACAGCAAGAGCAATATCGGGACAATGAGCCTGGTTCTGGCTATTGGAGGGACAGTACTCTCGATAGCTGTTGCCCTGTTACTTGCACTAATCGAATCGTTGACGAACTTTATGCCGCCTTACACGCTTTGCTTCGTACTTTTTGTCGCACTTGAAATAGCTGCCCTGGTTACGGGAATCATCGGCTGGCGTAGTGCGTGCGGCAAGGCGGGGCTGATCATATCCGCGATATTGCTTTTGTTGTCCTCCATTGTCCTTCCGGCTTCCAGGGTTTCCTGGGAGCCCTCAGAAGTAGGACGATTTGGTGATACAAGTCAAAACGATAATGAGTAGGTCCGGGAGAACGGTCTTTCAGATGTGGGTTGATACCCCCAACGGTCCGATTGTGAGTGGCGACGTTCGCCAGGCCCTTGGTCTGAGCGATTCACAGGTTGAAGCCGTGAACAAGGTCTTCGTCGATGCGGGGCTACTGGCTTGCCGTCGCTGCGAGCATAGTGGCGATGCTACCGGCGGGGCCGAGTTTCCTGCCGGGCCTGGCAATCGGCATCTGGAGGCTGCTCGTCTTAGCAAAACCGGAAGTCAGGGCGGCTTTTCCACGGACGGCGGTTGATCTGTCCAAGCAAGGCAAGTGGAACGTATTATGTATTGCCGCCCTGCCCTTTTCACTTGTTGCAGGTCTTATGTCCGTCCGAGAAATAGACGGCGGTGACGAAGTTCGCGATAGGATTATCTGGGCGGCTGCTGCCGTGCTGTCAGTCGTCTTGGCCTGCATCGGCCTGTGGCAGCATTCCCGCTACCAGGGCATGCGCGGCAAAGGTCTCGGCATAACCGCATTGGTTATTTCGTTTGCGGCGATTGTGGCCTTTTTTGTCACAATGTATTATCCTGTGCGTTGGTGAAACGCCGTGGCAGCGTGATTTGCGGTGCGATTCGAGGGGTGCGCGGGGCTCTTATTGGCTTTATCGTGCCCCTTTATCCAGTGTTACGGTTGCGCAGTCATTGATGCCCGCCCAGGGACATCAAATACACGGGCGTACCCCAAGCTGTCACAGTGAATCTTCCCTTTTGCGATGCTCTCTGTAACTGGGGAACAAGGATTCGGACCTTGACTAACTGATCCAGAGTCAGTTGTGCTACCATTACACTATTCCCCAATGATTTTTTCGGACCCCTGCCGTGCCGGTGCGGAGCCAGAGCTTCCAGACTCGACAGGCGTCCTTTTCAATGGATGCGAGTATAGCCGGCGTTTGGGCGCGTGTCCAGCGAAATTCCGAGCAGTGGGGTCGGCTTCCATATTTGTGCAAATTCCGTGGGGTGGAAATGACGGCTGCGCGGGGGCTGAAACCGGGCGTTTTGGCACAGAATAGGGCTGAAAATACTTGAGAAATTATTTCAAAATTCTCTTGCGTTGCCGGCAGCACAGCGATATAATGTAAGTATGGTGGGTTGGGGGTATTTCCTCTCCTCTCTCCCTCCGCGTCCCCCAGCCCACTTCCTTTTGTGGACGCGTGAGGCATCGGTGTTTCTGTAGAAGTTTTGCAGCGCGAATAACGGGCTTATTGTCCGACGTGCGGTTCTCAACGGATTACTCTGTCAAGATCAAAACTGTGGGCGTCATGGTAAGGCGGTTTGTCGCTGGAGCAGCCTTTATCCTTCGAGGAGTATGAGATTGCCACGTCGGCCTTCGGCCTCCTCGCAATGACGATATCCACAGAATCAAATTTGACAGCGTAGGAGAGATATGTCTGGTTGGGCCAAGCGGCCAATCGGGGCGCTGCTGCAAATTACTTTTTCAGGGCGGTGAATCCGAATCGCTCAAGCAATTTCCAGGCTGATGGGAGGACAGCGGCGGCCAGGGCTATCTTGAGGAGGTCGCCGGGAATAAAAGGATAGAGCCCCCCCGCCAGCGCGCTGTGCAAGTCCAGCCGACCAGAGAGCCAAAGCAGGCCAAAGAGCCAAAGCAAGCCAAAGGCGTAGATTATGACGTTGCCGAGAATCATCGCCAGAATGGTAGTCGAGATTCGGCGGTCCCATCCCTTTCGAGCCAGAAATCCAACAAGATACGCGGCGGGGACAAACCCGATTAGATACCCCCCCGTCGGTCCAGAGAGTACGACAAGACCGGCCTTGCCCTGAGCAAAGACGGGCAAGCCGGCGGCGCCCTCGGCGATATAGGCGAGAAGACATAAGGCTGAGCGGCGGGGGCCAAGCAGAGCGGCCAACATTAAGACCGCAAAGGTCTGGGCGGTGATGGGGACGGGATAGCCGACTGCAATCTGAGCAGAGAAGGCGACCAGCAAGGAGCCTCCGATTATCAGGGCAAAGTCAAACAGAACGGCGGACTTTTTTTCACAAGGCCGTATGAGGTCGGCTAAGGTCGTATTGGCCAGCATGTCTTCTCCGTCAGTAAGAGTACTTCAATCGGTATAACGGACCTTCGGAATACCACACATTGCGGGTTATTGTATTTGAAGCCGGCTTCGGCGTCAAATGTGATGTTGTGGAGTTTTGGCCTGTGGTTCCGGGCAAACGGCAATACGCGCAGCGCGGATTGGCCGTAAAGCAGGAGGTTATGCCTGTGCGGGTTCGAGGGTCTGCAGCGGGTCAGGCTCGGACTGCCGACTATCCTGTTCACCGGGCTTGAAAGGCAGGGCCTCGGCGAACTGAACGGCAATGCGACGGAGGAAGCGGTTTACGCTCTCGACGCGACAGATGTGGCCTGAGCGGGTGAAATTGGCCATATCGAACGAACCATCGGGACCATAGCAGGGAACACTGAATCGAGCGGTTATGTGCTGGCTGGGGTAGGGGCAACCGTCGTCGGCGTAGCAGGTGAACGCCGCCCCCCTGCTTGAGAGGTCAACCATCTGCCCCTGCGACAGGGCGTCGTTGAAATGCTCTGCAAACCAGATGGGCCAGTAATATCGGAGCCTTTTTTCTGCTCTGCGATCGGTTTTCGCGTCCATTTGGCAACCTCGGAGATCACTTTGTCTCTTATTGTGTCAAAGGGAGAATCGACAGTTGCGGGATGCGACTTTATGGAGGACCGCCGGGAAAATCGTCGGTGAAGGAATTGATAAGGTCGATAGGCTCGTTTGGCGTAAGCAGGCGGGATCACAGGGTCAAACTTTTTTTGAGTTTTTCAGCCCTTCGACGAGGATATTCCTATAATCTTTTTCGTATGTCGCGGACGAGGCTGGCGAACTGGCGTCCCCGGTGCTGGAAGTTGTCGAACATATCGTAGCTTGCGCAGGCCGGGCTCAGGAGGACAACGTCGCCGCTTTCGGCGAGCCGAGCGGCCAGGTCAACCGCCTCGGCGAGAGAGGCGGCAAATTCGACTTTCGTGTCTGGTATCTCGTGTGTCGTATCTCGCTCGTTGAGATTGCTTCGTCGCTTCGCTCCTCGCAATGACACCTGGGCATTGTCTATTGCGGGCGCAGCCTGGGCACTGCGTATCGCGTCGGCGATTTTTTGGGCTGTGCGGCCTATCAGGATGGCTGCTTTGGCGGCGCCGGCGATTTTTTCGCCGAGCTCGTCGAAAGGAAGATTCTTATCGTATCCGCCTGCGATAATAATACGGGGGCAATCAAAGGCATCCAGGGCGGCAATTGCGCTTGGGGGGGTAGTGGCTATCGAGTCGTTGTACCAGCGGACGCCATTTATCTCGGCAACAAGCTCGAGCCGATGCGGCAGCGGCTTGAAGTCGGGCAGGCAAGCGGCAATAAGATTATCGGGCACGCGGAAATACCCTGCGACGACGAGGGCGGCGGCGAGGTCTGAGAGGTTGGCGCGGCCGGGCAGGGGGAAGGCCCGGCGGATGTGCGGGGGCACATCGTCCGCCGAGAATTTGATGCAGAGCCGGCCGGGGTCGGACTTGTATTTCTCGAACCATTCGGCGCCGATTTCGTCTTCGGCATTGAAGATGGAGACTGCGGGCGAATTCTTGTCCAGATTTTGAAATTTGAAGATGTTCTGCTTGGCGGCACAATAATTTTCAAACGTGCCGTGGCGGTCGAGGTGGTTGGGGGTGAGGTTAGTCAGCAGCGCGATCTTCGGCGCTCTTTCTATTTGCGCCAATTGTTCGAGTTGAAAACTCGACAGCTCCAGAACGACGAGATCGGCTGGGGTGATTTGGTCGATGGTAGTCAGGAGCGGACGCTCGCCGATATTGCCGCTCAACCAGACATTCTCGATACTCGATGCTCGATGCTCGATACTCGATTGTCGATGCTTGATGCTCGATTCTCGATGCTCGATTCTCGATTCTCGATACTCGATGCTCGATTCTCGATGCTCGATTCTCGATTCTCGATACTCGATGCTCGATTCTTGATTCGCCGTTCCAAGAAATGCGCTTCTTAGCAGGTGTGCGGTCAGGGCGGTGGTTGTGCTTTTGCCGTTGGCCCCGGTTATGCCGATAATGGTCGCGGGGCACAGCTCGAAGAAGATGTTCACCTGTGAGGTGACACATTTTCCGCATCGGCGGGCGATTTCGAGAAATTCATTATCCGGGGCGACGGCGGGATTGGCCACGACAACGTCGGCCCTTTCAAAATCGGCTGGGTCGTGCGAGCCGAGATGGAACTCTATGCCTGGAAATTCGGCGAGCTGTTCGATGGAGTCGCTCAGCTTCTCGGGGGAGGCCGAGTCCGTTACTATTACCTTCGCCCCGCCGGCTACGGCGAATTTAGCGACATCTACTCCGCCGCCGAAACGGCCCAGGCCCATCACCAGGACTGTTTTGCCGGAGAAGAATTCTCTATTCGTAATCTTTGAGACGGCTGCTGTCATAGGAACAGCGCTAATGTAAATATGCCGCGTCGAAAGAGCAAGAGAATTCGAGCGCGGTTGATTGGTGAGTGGTTAAATGGTGCGTGGTTAAATGACGTGTGCTTACTCAAGAATCAGCGCGGCCGAATTGTCCAACGGGTTCTACAGTCTCGTCCCCTTGTAGAGAGATACGACGCCGAATGTCAGCGGCTCGGCGCAGACCTCTGAGAAACCGGTCTTGCGCATCAGGCCGCAGAAATCCTCAATGCGGCAGAAGCTCTCAATCGTCTTATTGAGGTAACGGTAAGCGGTCCTGTCACGCGAAATAAGACAACCAACGAGTGGAACAAAGTAACGCAGATACACAAGATAGATTCTTCTGAGGATTCGATTCGGCGGCAGCGAGAACTCCAATATGAACGCAGTTCCGCCAGGCTTTAGAACCCTGTGAATTTCGGCGAGCGTTTTGAATACATCGGGAGTATTTCTGATTCCAAAGCCCATAGTCACGACATCGAAGCTTTCATCGGGCAGCCCTGTGCAAGCTGCATCGGCGTGCACGAGAGTAACGCGGCCGGCGAATTTGTATCCAGCTATTTTCCTTCGGCAGGCAGCGAGCATATTCTCAGATATGTCGAGTCCGACAGCTTGTGCGATGTTGGGGTTCCTGCGGAGCAGTGAAATCAGCAAATCCCCGGCGCCTGTCGCCAGGTCAAGGACTTTCAACTCACGGTTTTTGTCGAGTGCATCGGCAAGCGTGCGGCGCCAGGAGAAGTCCAGCCCGAAAGACAGGATGTGATTTAGCAGGGAGTAAGTGGGGGCTATGCGGTCGAACATCCGACCGACCCCGCACCAATTGGCCCCAGGGCGCGCGCCTGCTTCGCCATCTGGGGGAAGCGCAGCGGGGCCGAACCAATTGGTGCGGGGCTTTGTCGGCTGTGGTCCTGATGTTATCGCGCCCGGTTCAGAGCTTGGTTTGCATTGCATTTGCCAGCTCCACCTTTGCGTCGATTACCGCCTGCTCGATGCACCTTTTCCAGTCGTCGCCGTACTGTTCCTTGTACATGGGCTTTTCGTAGGCGTATATAATCGAGCGTGAAGCATTGATGAAGGCGCCTGTGCCATCGGGCTTGCAGAATCGGATGCAGTCCGCCGCGGAGGCGCCCTGTGAGCCGTAACCGGGCACAAGGAACCATATTTTGTCGTATTTTGCGCGGAGGGAAGTGGTGACATCGGGGGCGGTGCCGCCGACCACCATTCCGATGTTGCTGTAGCCGCTCTTTCCGATGCGTCCGGGCTTTTCGGCGATTTGGGCGACAATATCGGCGACATTCTCGTACACTGTCCGGCCGGCGGCGTCGGCGACGTCCTGAATAGCGGCGGCTGAAGGATTGCTGGTGCGAACCAAAACAAACACCCCCTTGCCCTGCTTGGTGGCCATATCTGCAAAAGGCTCGATGCCGTCGGCTCCCGTGTAACCGTTGATGGTGATTGCATCCGGGGCGAGGGTATCTTCGAGGCCGGCCAATTCGGGGTTCTGGAGATGAGCAGCGGCGTAAAGCTCAGCGGTGTGGCCTATATCACCGCGTTTGACGTCGCCTATGACTTCGAGACCCAAGTCGTTCGCCTCGGTAATCAGGGCGTAGTAGGTCTCGATGCCCTCCCAGAGATACTTCTCGAAAAAGGCGATGTTAATTTTCACGGCCGGCACCATAGGGGCTACGATCCTCATAGCCTGGGTGCAGAAATCAAAGATTGCGTCAACGGCGGCGTCGGCGTCATATTCATCATTCATGTGACGATGACCCTTGATGGCGGCCGGCAGCCTGCTATAAACAGGGTCCAGCCCGACAATCAAAGAGGTCTTGCGGGCCCTGACGGCATCGCATAAACGGTCGGCAAAATGACTCGGCATTACTTAGCTAACCTTCCTTTCTTTCTATAATGGCGGAACTCACACAGCGTGCTGAGCCGATTGGGCAACCGGCAATCATTTTCATAAGCCGGCCAATTACGATTTGACCGTGATTCCTTATGCACGAAGCGATCTATTCTTCTTTACAGCATACAACGACCCTCCGGTAGAAATAGCTTCTTGCCGGAGCGGCAAACCACTATAATCGGGCAAATGCTTTCGAGCAAGACAGAAATACAGGATAAAGCCGGGAATTCGAAGAGTTGTAAGACTCGCAAGAAGTCGAGATTGAGGAGATTGGCCTGCTGGCTTGTTGTCGATCTTGCGGTAGCGGCTGTGATCGTTGGGCTGCTTCTGTACCGGCCGGGGCGATACAAGCCTCTGGCGAACGACAGCTTCAAGCCGGGGCAGGTCAGTCCGTATCTAACGCACCTGTCGTCCGAGATTTACAACGGCGCACAACTCAGGGAGCCATTTGAAGTAGTGGTGATCCAGGAGGCGATAAACGATATGATTGCCCGCGGCGGCTGGCCAAAGGAGTATGAGGGCGTTATGCTCTACGCGCCCGCGGCGGTTCTCGACGCGGGGACCATCGCATTGATGGGAACAGCGAACGTCAGAGGGATGGAATTTGTCGTTACTATCGAACTGAGGCCTAAAATCGATGAGCAGCGACTTTTGAATTTGGAGGTGGCGAAGCTGAAAATCGGGGCCATGAATATCACACTCCTTGCCAAAATGATCGCCAAGAAGATGTATGCCGAGCAGGTAGCTTCTGTGCCCGTGGACAAGGATGCGTGGCAGACAAGAATAGCGGCGTCGCTGCTGAACGAAGAGGCTTTTGAGCCTGTTTTTCCGACAGGCGACAAGGATATACGAGTGCGAGTGGAGAAAGCATCGGTGCAGAAGGAGAGATTAGTGCTGCGGCTGATTCCGATACTGTAGAGTTTTTGGCATCCTGTCATCCGCAGATGGCGTTTGGGGCAGCGGTCAGGACCACTACGGGGCATGGTTCAAATAAGTCAAATTCCGGGTAACATTATTTGTGGTTTCATAGGGTGTGGCAGCCTCATCCCCTGGGGATGGGGATGGTTGGACCGCTTTGCGAGTTTTGCCATCCCCAAGCTGCGCTTGAGGCTGCCACCCAGAATTGAACCGTGCCCGCTACGCTCAAGATTTCAGATGTAAACGGCCAAGAGTCGGTCGTCGAATACGAGATAACAGTCAAGTATCGGGGTGCGGGGGATGATTTTGGTGCGTCTGCGAGAGGCGAATTGCATTTGCGCCAGTTAGGAGGGCCTCGCTGTGGTGATTCTTGAAAGCACGGGAATTGCGTATTGGCGCTAAGGAAGGCCTTTTTATAAGGACGTTGGGGGTATGGAATGGGTATTGGGCGAGCGGTGCGAAGAGGCCAATAATTATGCAAATTTGACAAAAAAATGATTGCCAGTACCGACTTTGACGATTATTATATTCGGCTTGTATATAAGGATTAACGGCTACCAGAGCCAAGTTTAGGCCGAAAGAGGTGCTTGATATGGCGTTGACAGGATCGGCAGAAAGTGCAAGTTAGACGGACAACAATTGGCTTGGGCGGTTGTACTTTGTCGAAATGGTGGCTCGGAAATCGGTGTTTCTGCTTCAATACCGGGAAACGAACGAGGTTTTTTTGCCGGAGGCAGATGATGTAGCGTGAAAATGACTACAACCTCTGTTCGTTGTTTCCCTGTTGGCAGGCTGTTTGCAGGGTCTTTTCTGCAGAGCAGGATTGAAATCCAGGGCGGGCCGACAGGGACGTGGGTTGAAGTGGAAACTGTTTGGGTTTCCACTTTTTTTATCCGGTGCCGATTTTGCGGCCGGTCGTGAAAGAGTGAAGTTGACGCTCAGTTTGGAAGAGAAACGACGATGAGTCAGGAATTGCTCAGGATAGTGGACAATATCGCCCGCGATAAGAATATCGACAGGGAGTCGATATTCGCCGATCTGGAAGAAGCGATGATCTCGGCGGCAAGGAAGCATTTTGGCGATCCTGAAAGCAACATAGTCGTGGGTATCGACCGCAACACCGGAGAAATCACGGCTTCCAAAGACAACGTTGAAATCGATATGAAGCAGCTTGGTCGGATTCCAGCCCAGACGGCCAAGCAGGTAATGATCCAGAAGATACGGGCGGACGAAAGAGACAGCATCTTCTCCGAGTTCGTCCAGCGAAGGGGTGAAATCATCAGCGGAACGGTCGTTCGTTATGAGGGCGGAACGCTCATAGTGAACCTGGACCACTGGACGGAAGGTTTTATGCCGCGAGGCGAGCAGATAATGGGCCAGACGCATCGCCCCGGCGAAAGAGTTCGCTGCCTGATTCTCGAGGTAAAGGAGGCGGCGAATCAGATCAAGATCATCCTTTCCCGGACGCATCCGGATTTTATCCGGCGGCTCTTTGAGCAGGAAGTGCCTGAGATTATGGAAAAGATCATTGAAATACGCGCACTGGCGCGCGAGGCGGGCTACCGGACGAAGGTTGCGGTTATCTCGTTTGACGACAAGGTTGATCCTGTTGGGGCGTGCGTGGGGGTCCGCGGCAGCAGGATAAAGAACATAGTCGAAGAGCTGGGCGGGGAGAAGATTGATATTGTCCGCTGGAACGAGTCGTCGCAAATTCTTGTGGCAAATGCACTTATGCCGGCGAAAGTCAGCGAGATCTCGCTCTGTTTCGAGCTGGGACGAGCCACTGTGGTAGTTGATGAGGACCAGTTGAGCCTTGCAATCGGCAAACACGGGCAGAACGTTCGATTGGCGGCCCGGCTGACGGGGTGGGACATCGACATCCTGACGCCGGCCGAATACAACCAGGGCGTTGAACGCTTGACGAATTGCGTCAAGAGTATTGAGGGTGCGGACGAGGCTGTAGTGGATAAACTGATAGCGCTGGGCGTCATATCGGTGCTGGACATGGACGACGTTGGCGTCGAGCCGCTGGTCAGCGAGCTTGGCATTGGCGCAGAGTTTGCGAAGAAGCTGGTCAATGCGGCGGTCAAGGAAGTGAAGGCTATTGCGTCTGAGTCGAAACAGAAACAGGCCGCAGACATCCCCGCCAGGGGCCCGGGGGGCCTTGAGAAAGAGGCAGGGACTGCGCAGAGCGAACAGCAGGGTCAGGAGGAACAGGAAGTGGAGAATTAGTTCAGGAGACTTTTTTGGCTTCTACGAGAGTGTATATTCTGGCCGAGGAACTGGGGGTCAAGAGCGCTGCGATAGTGAAGA
>Ga0315276_10004420_pt1 | contig 12902 bp, 7 predicted proteins | sample YL17G05_0_MG_FD_204542 | JGI IMG/M metagenome (GOLD analysis project Ga0315276, IMG submission 204542) | Sediment microbial communities from Yellowstone Lake, YNP, Wyoming, USA - YL17G05_0 | ecosystem: Environmental > Aquatic > Freshwater > Lake > Sediment | place: USA: Wyoming | collected... | reverse complement strand
AGGAGAGTCTCGGCCAGGTCGACCGCCAGATTGCCTCCGTGCAGCAGCAGCGCGGCGAGTTCGAATCGCTGCTCGCGCTGACGCCGCAGGCATCCACGGAACTCGAGCGGCTGAAAGGCGAGATCCAGATCAGAAGCGAAACTCTTGGCGCGCTGTACGGCGAACGGCAGCGCGCCGCGCTGCAGCAGATCAGCAGCGTCTCGGCGATCACCATGCTGGATCCCGCCGTGCCGGACCGCCGCCACGTGCGCCCGCGGATTTTGCAGAGCGTGCTGACGGCGGGCATCTTTGCCCTGCTGGTGACCATCGCCATGCTGCTGGCCTATCGCGCCATCGACCCGGCCGTGCGCTCACCGCGCGATCTGACCGGGCGCTTCGGCGCGCCGGTGCTGGCCACGCTGGATGAGAGCGGCGCTGGCGGACGCGACATCGAGCTGTCGCGCCTGCGCCATCGCGTACGCCACCTGCTCAGCGAGCCCGGCGCACGCCTGGCCGTGATGACAGTTGGCGGCGAAGGGCGTTCCGAGGCCGTCGCCGCACTGATACGGCCGATGATCGGCGGCGCGGCGCCGGCGGCTGAAGGCGCCGGAGAACGGATCGTCGCCGCGCCAGGCAGCGGGATCGCCGCGCTGTACAGCGATGCGACAAGCGACATAGCCAGCGTAGTGATTGCTACCCGTCCCGGGCCGCGCCGGCTAACCGAGCTGTCGGGCCTGGTGTCCGAGCTGAATGGCGCCGGGCATCAACTGGCGGGCTTCATCCTGCTGCGCAGCAGGGGCGGGAACAATGGCGGCTCGCAAGCCTAAGCCGCCGTCTGGGAGCAGCTCCGGCACCCAAGAGGTGCAAGACACCTCCGCCATCCATGCAGCCGCGGCAGCAGCGCCCGCGCCGGACCGCCAGACCATTCTGTACGTCATCACGCAGTCGGGGCCCGGCGGCGCGCAGCGCTACGTGCTCGATCTGGCTACGCACCTGCCGGCGCGCTTTGAAGCGGTGATCTGCGCGGGAGCTGATGGCGGTGGCGGGCTGCTGGAGGATGCGCGGCGCACGGGCCTGCGAGTGGCGCCGCTGACTTCATTGAGACGCTCGATTAGCCCGCTGGCGGATCAGCGCGCGGTGCAGGAACTGCGGCAGCTGTTCGCCAGCGAACAGCCCGCGGTGATCCACCTTAACAGCTCGAAGGCTGGCGTGTTGGGCTCCATGGCCGGCGGACGCCGTTACCGCACCGTCTACACGGTGCACGGCTGGGTCTTCCGCGAGCGGCTGTCGTGGTGGAAGCGTCTCGCCTACGTGCAGGCGGAGAAGCAGTCCGCGCGCTATTTGGATCGCATCATCGTGCTGTCCGAGAGCGACCGCAGCGCCGGCCTCAAGCTCGGCGTGGCGCCGGAGAAGCTGCGCATCATCCGCAATGGCATTCAAGCACCGCAGTTTCAGCCGCGGCAGGACGCGCGCGCCAGGCTCTCCGAGCTCACCGGAGCCAGTCTCGACTCCCGGCCGCTGATCCTCTGCGTAGCCAGCTTCTATCCGACGAAGGGCCTGGGTTATCTCATCGACGCCATGGCGCAGGTAAAGCCGCCGGCGCTGTGTGTCGTCGTCGGCGACGGCGAGCTGCGTCCGCAGCTTGAGCAGCGCATCGCCGAGCTGGGCCTGGCCGGTCGCGTGCTGCTGCCGGGCCACGTGCCCGCAGCTGCCGAGTTGCTCAGGGCGGCGGACGTGTTCGTGCTCCCTTCAGTCAAGGAGGGCCTGCCGTACGTGCTGCTGGAAGCGATGGCGGCGCGCGTGCCCGTCGTGGCCACGCGCGTAGGCGGCGTGCCAGAGGTTATCAGCGGACTGCTGGTAGAGCCGGGGGCGGCGCAGGAGCTGGCCGCAGCGATCAACGCGCAGCTGGCGCGGCCGTTCATCGCTCCCGAACTGCCGCCGACGTTCGAGCAGATGCTGGAGCAAACCGTCCAATGTTACGAGGAGCTGATCGGCCAGCCGGCTCGCCAGCGTGGTTGAGCGCGTGCTATGACGGGCGTTTCAGGCCCAGGCTGAGCTGCCCGCCGGCGAGGAACATGATCAGCGCCAGCGACATCGACTGAGATTCCAGATTGGCTTCGATCAGGATTGCAGCCGTAATCATCGCCAGCTCGAGGATAAGCTGCCTTCGTCGCAGCTCATTCATCACGATGCCAAAGAAGCCCAGGATGCCCGCCAGGGCCATGATCCCGCCGCTGATGATGGTGGAAATGTACTGGTTGTCCACAGCAAAATATGAGAGCTCGCTCCATGTAAGCTCTTTGCCAGCGGAGGAGTCCACGAATGCAGCAAGAATACTCTTCCGCGCGCTCGTGGGTGTACCGGCAATCCATCCGCCGGTTCTGCTGATGTTCTCCGCGACTTTGGCCCAGTTGCCGAAGCGCCCCCCCTGCTCGTCGACCAGCGACGTTGTGTCAAGCATGTTGACGCCTAAGCTCTGCTGGACTGCAAAGACTCCCGCCGTGAAGATCAGCGCGCCGACCAGCAGCCCCAGCGCGGTGAAGGCATAGCGCGTGCGCTCCTGCGCACTGCCCTGGCTTGTGCGCGCGTAAAACCAGTGCGCGATGATCAGCAGGTACGCCAGCAGCAGCGTAAAGATCCCGGCGCGGGAGTAGGTCCCAAGCACCAGCAGCAGGCTGATAAACGCTAGCGCAGCATACAGCCAGCGCCCGATTGCCTTTCCTGACCAGTGCAGAGCCCGCGACAGGCTGACAGAACCCACAATCAGGAACAGCGAGCGGAAGAACAGGCGGTACACGATCACGCCGGCTGGCAGGGAAAACGCCTTGCGCGCGGCGTGTGCCAGCGTTTCGAAGCCAGGCAGCGCCCGGTCGAAGAACGCAATCATCAGTTCGTACTGGTTCAGGAAGAACAGCTCGATGAGCACGATGGCGATAATGTTGAGCACGCCGATGATCAGGAATGTGCGATAGAGCTTCTCGCGGTCTATGCCGGCGAGGTAGCTGGCCATGAACAGGTACGGAGCATACAGAAGAGCGCGCATCCCCAGCAGACCGGTGATAGACGTGACATGCAGGCTGAGGAACGCAGTGCTGAACAGGATGCAGATGAACAGCCAGCGGACGAACGGTTGCTGCAGGCGCGCGCGATAGACGGGATCGCCGTTGTAGCGCCACAGCCCGAGCGCGAACAGGGCCAGGGTCATGCTCTCATCCCAATAGAATGGGGTGATGCTCGCGCCGATCAGCATTGGCAGGAAGAACTGGCCGAGCACGCGGACGATGAATTCGTGCAGCAGCAGCACCACCAGCGTGCAGCTGGCGATGTCGCGTGCCAGGCTCCATGGTCGCAGATACTTCCAGGTGTCGACGGCCGGGCCAAGCTGCGCTCTAGCTACGCCGCTTGCTGGAGATCCCGTCGCTATGTCCACAGTGTCAGCCATTCATTTCCGCCCGCGGCAATCGCCCCGCGCGTGGTTGGTAGTTTATCGCAGGCTTGCCTAGGGCTTGGTCAGCGTTGCGTATCGCGCGGTTCGCCGAGCTAATTTCACAGGCTTGGTCTGCAGGTGGCCGTGAGACATGCTGAGTTTAGCAGCACACCCGGAGCTGGCAGTCAGTGCTAATGAAATGGTGTATAGATACGAAGGCCATCAGCATCGTGAACCAGCTGCCAGCCGCCGGGATCCAGCACACGCTTCACCGCCACGCTGCTGCTGTGCTGCTCTGTCACTAGCGCCGCAGGTAGCGGCGCTCGCCGCTGAGCCATTGCCTCTGAACCGAAATAGTAGCAATCAGGCGACAGCTGAATCGGTATTGCGGGGTCAGTCTGATAACGGTGGTCCAGTCTTGCATACGGCTTGCACCACGGGTTGTCATGCAGTGGGATGACCGTGAACCCAGAAACTACTACCTCAGCGGGTTCCCACCCGGCCTGCTCGGTGATATCTTCCACAACAGTGCTTGCTCGTGCCAGGAACACATGGCGGGCGTAGAAGTCCGCGGGGAAATGCAGAGCTGTGTAGGCAAGCAGCAGTGCAGCAACCGCGGCGGGCAGGGCCAAGCGCAGTCTCGGCTGCTGCGAGAGTTGCGCGGCCAGAGTGAATGCCAGTGCGGCACCGATCAGCACCTGCGGATAGCCCTTGCGGAGGTTGTAATACGTCAGGCTTAGCCCGGCGGAGTACAGCACTACCCACAAGGCAGCCGGTGCCCTCCCGGGGCTCAGCCTGCGGCGCAGCAAGAGCATCGTCAGACAGGCAGCCAATCCCAGTAGCAGCGGGGGCCGGCGCAGGAAATACCAGTACTGCCGCAAGCTGTGCGAAAACAGTTCAGCCGGACGATAATCTGCCAAGAGCGAGTTCTCTCTGGCGCGTCTGGCCAGCTCTGGAAACTGCATGCCGATAGACTCGGAAGCAGCCTTATAAACGGCCTCTGGGCCCTGGCCTTGCTGAGCAGCAGGCACAGCCAGCTTCCGGTCCAGCTCCAAACCTACACGGATATACGTTTGCCACACGCTCGGTGGGTAGGTCCCGTAACAGCGGGTGTAACCTGCGACATTGAATAGGTAGGAGAAGGAGAACAGCAATAAGCAGACAAGCACCGGGCGAATCGTCCACCCCCGGGCGATAATCAGCACAAGCAGTATCGGGACCACAACAATTAGCGCGTGGTTGCGCAGCAGGGGCAGCGCGATGCTGGGAAGCAGTAACCCCCACAAGGCCCAGCGCGGCATTTGCTCGCGCTTAGCGAGACCCCAGACGCAGATTACCGCGGCGAAAAACCACATCACCAAGCCATTAAACGGGTTGTCGACGTGAGCTTCCGTGCTGACGACGCGCGTTTCCGGCAGCAAATAGACGGTTGCCAGCGCCATCACGGCCATGGCCGGCGCAGCTCCCCACATGCGCAGCAGCCGATACAAGCTCCACAGCGCCAGGCTTAGGCCGATCCAGGACAACAGCAGATTCCCCAGCAGCATGTTGCCCAGCCAGCCGCTCAGCGCCAGCAATGCCGGATAGCCGACAGGGAAATATGAACTCCCGGGCCACAGCCCGCTTTCCAGCAGGCTGCGCGCTTGGGAGCTGGCAACAACAAAATCCGGCACGCCGGGCGCCAGATGCACGATACTCCAGATCACGTCAAGCGCTGGCAGCAGCAGGATGACGGCGCAGGCTGCCAGGCGCCATGCAGGAGTACTTGCAAGCAAGTGTGACGAAGCGTCTAAATGCTTGCCGTTCATTCATGCATTCTAACACTGCAGGCGATGCACCTAGCGGAAGCGCTACGGCAGCCAGTAAGTAGCGACAAACCCAGGGAATACGACCCAATTGAGGAGGTTAGTGAAGACCACTGCCGCTGCCCTGTACGGGGTTAGCCAGAGACCGTCAAACTCACCCGGGTGCTGCGCCACTTGCGCGCACGCCTCGCCGCGGCGGCTACAATACACAGCCCAATGTCGACCGACCGTCAGTTGCGCGTCCTGCGCGTGCTGCCCACGCTGGGCACCGGCGGCACGGAAAAGCAGTGCCTGGAAGTAGTAGAGGAGCTGCAGCGGCTCAGCGCGTCAGGCGAGCTGGCGAAGGGACGCGCCATCCAGATCGATCTGGCCACGGTATACGCTGCGCCAACCGCGCATCAGCTGCCCCTGCCAGCCGGCACAGCGCTGCACCAGCTTAACCAGCCACGCAGCATCGCGGGCCTGTGGCACGCCGGCCTGGCGCTGAGGCCCCTCATGCGGCAGTACGACTGCATCCACGCCATGCTCTGGCCAGCGGTGTGGGCGGCGGCGCTGGCAGGCGGCGGCGTGCCGTGGCTGGCCTCGATCCATGGCACGGCGATCAAGCGCGGGCCGCTGGGCGCCAAGCTGCTCGCCGACCGCCTGTTCTACGCGCGTGCCAATCGCCTGTTGTTCAATAGCGAGGCAGGCCGCGGCGCGGTGGCCCCGCTGCTGGGACGCGATCCGCGGCAGTGCGATGTGATTGTCAACGGCAAGCGCGAGTACAGCGGCCCGTGGCCCGCGCGCAGCGGCGTGGTGTGCCTGGCGCGCGTGCAGCCGCCCAAGCGCCATGAGCTGCTGCTCGACGCGCTGGCGGTGATGGATGCTGCAACGCGGCCGGCGGTGCGCTTCATCGGCCAGCAGACGCAGGATGAGGCTTTCCTGGCGCTGATCGCCGCGCGCAACCTGACGGGCGTGCTGGGCATCGGCGAGGTGGACGACCCGCTGCCACTGCTGGCGGCGGCCGACGTGCTGGCCCTGCCCAGTGACAGCGAGGGCATGCCCAACGCCATCCTCGAAGCCTGGAGCTGCGGCACCGTTGTGCTGGCCAGCAATGTGCCGGGCATCCGCGAGCTGATGCGCGACGGCGTCGATGGCCTGCTGGTGGAGAATACGCCGCTGGCGTGGTGCGCCGGGCTGGAGCGCCTGCTCGCCGAGCGCACCCTCCGCGAGCAGCTGGCGGCTGCCGGGCGCGAGCGTCTGGCGCGCGAATTTTCGCTCAGCGCCGTCGCCCAGGAGTGGGCCAGGCTGTATGCCGAGCTCGCAGCCTCGCAGCGCTAGAACGTGCTGGTCTTTCTGGCAAAGACCTGGTGGATGAAATCGAGCTGTGCTCTGAGCTGTGGCCCGCCGAAGCGCAGCGCGACTGCCGCCATCAGTACAAAGCAAAGGATGTAACCCAGGGCGCAGAGCAGAGTCTCAAGCAGGCCCGATGGTCCGTCGCTGAAACTGAATACAATCATGTTTAAGAACACCACGGACAGCACCGGCACAACCAGTGCCGTGATCGGGGCCCAGGGCAGCGGCCAGGCGAAGCGCTTCTGCCCGCCGAAGTAGGTCACGCTGACGTAGATGGCATAGGTGACGAGCGAGGAGATCGCCGTGCCGATCTCTCTGAAGAACGGCACCAGCGCGAAGTTCAGCACGACGTTAACGATCCCTGAGCTGAGCGTGTACTTCGACAGCGCTCCGGTGCGCTTGACGTACTCAAAGGAACGCGCCAGCGTGGGATGCAGCTGCATTAGCGCCACGGCGGGGGCGATGAATACCACCACCGCCGCCGAGGCAGCGTACTTTGGATCCAGCAGCGCATCGACTATCTGCGTGCGCAGCAGGAACAGCGTCAGCGCCATGCCGCAGCTGATGAACACCAGCATGCCGACGTAATGGCTCAGGTAGCGCCGTGCCGCTTCCGGCCCTTCGCGCTCATAAACGCGGAAGCTCACGGCCTCGGAGGCCAGCGAGATCGGCGACATCGCCAGCTGCATCAGGTTGGACGCCAGGGCGTACGCGGAAGCGAAGATGCCCACAGCCGCCGTGCCCACCAGTGCGCCGAGGATCAGCCGTCCCGAGCTGACCATCAGCCAGCTGCCGCTGCTGACCAGGCTGAGCGGCAGGCCGTAGCGTACCAGGGGCTTCAGGTCATGCCAGCGGAAGCTCGCGCGGTTGAAGACGATCGGCTGCTTGAGCCGCAGCGCGGCGTACACCGCAGCAATCAGCACGGCGGTGCTCTGCACCAGCACGAGCATCAGCCCGGAAGCGTGGATCGTGCTCAATACCCACCAGCCCAGGGCCAGCCGGCCCAGCGACATTGCCGCCACCGTCAGCAGCCACTGGTGTGGACGACGCTGTGCGCGGAACAGGTTCTGCGCGAACCCCAGCCAGGACTGCGGCAGGATGACGATCAGCACCAGCAGTGGCAGCCAGGGCTGATGCACAATCAGCATGGAGATCGGCATGGAGAGCAACGCCGCGACCAGCAGCACCGCTGCGGCCATCAGGTTCGCCGCCAGCAGCCGCCCGAAAAACACTGCGCGCTCGTCCTGAGCAATGCTCGGGTAGTAGCGCACCAGCGTCAGGTTGATCCAGGTAGTCGACAGCCCCGAGGTGATGTCCACCACCGCCAGCACCAGATAGTAGTAGCCGTATTCGCTGGGAACGAGCAGGCGCGAGAAGATGTACATGCCGGCGAAGCTCGCCGCGCCGTTGATCAGCGTGGCCATGGCGTACATGATGGCCTCGCGGCCCAGCCCGCGGACCTCGCTCACCGCCGCGCCTCCCCGCAATGCTGCCGCCGCGCCCGCATGACCTTAGCCGGCGCTCGGCCGGTGGTTGTGCTCGCTGAAGTAGTCGCGGTACCAGGGCAGCGACTTGGCCAGCCCGCTGGCCAGGCTGAACTGCGGGCGGTAGCCCAGATCGGCGATGGTGCGCGTGATGTCCGCGCGGCTGTGGCGCACGTCACCGCTGCGGGCGTCGCTGTACACCGGCGCGATGTCCACCTGCAGCAGCGCGCACAGCGTGCGGTACAGCTCGTTGACCGTGGTCTGGTTGCTGCAGGCGACGTTGTAGACGCGGCCGACGGCCAGCGGCGCGGTCATCGCCTTGACCGTCGCCTGGACGCAGTCCTCGACGAAGGTGAAGTCGCGGCTCTGCTCGCCGTCGCCGTCGATATGCGCCGGCCGGCCGTGCAGCAGATTGCTGATGAACGACGGGATCACCGCGGCGTAGGCGCTTTCCGGGTCCTGCCGCGGGCCGTAGACGTTAAAGTAGCGCAGGCAGACGGTCTGCAGGCCGAAGCACTCCCAGAACACGCGCATATAGCTCTCGCCGGCCAGCTTGGTGACGGCGTAGGGCGAGGACGGGTTAGCCTTGTGGTCGGTCTGCTGCGGCAGGATCGCCTGCCGCCCGTAGACGCTGGAGCTGGAGGCGAACACGACGCGCTCCACGCCGCGCTTCTGCGCCGCCCACAGCACGGACAGCGTGCCGGTGACGTTGGCCAGGTTGCTCGACAGCGGGTCGGCGATGCTGCGCGGCACGCTGCCCAGCGCGGCGAGGTGCCAGACGTAGCGGCAGTCCTGCATGATATTCAGGCAGGCGTCCAGGTCCTCCACGCAACCCTTGACCAGCGTGATGCGGTCGCGCAGATGCGCGAGGTTATGCTCCTTGCCGGTCGCCAGATTGTCCAGCACGTAGACCTCGAAGCCCTGCTCAACCAGCGCTGTGACGAGGTTGCTGCCGATAAAGCCCGCACCGCCTGTAACGACGACACGCGTCATGAACCGCTCTCCTTTACCCCGGGTGGCACAAGTGTACCTCAGGGCAACGTTTGAGCCGGTAAAGAGTAGGCTAAACTACTTTGTTTATGTTCGTCCCCTGGCGCGATCTGCTTCCGCGCTTTGAGCGCGCAATGGCCCAGCTTGGCGGAGCCGCGCCCGCGCGCGTCACCGACCTGCGCGCCAGCTCGCTGTTCTTCTTCGTCTATCAGCTGTCGCAGACCGATACCGATAGCGGCCAGCGCACGCCGATCGTCCTGATCACCGAGACCACGGGCCGCGCCGCGCGCATGCAGCAGTTCCTGGTGGCCGTCGAGCGGCTGGTGGCCGACCGCGAGCCGCTGCCGGGGGACTACCTGCTGTTCCCGGACTACGAGCCGGCGAACCTGTTCGAGTACTTCGAGCCGCCGCTGGACGTGATCGACGCGCGCAACCAGGCGCTCGATGCGTTGCAGCGCGGTACGGTGAAGGTCATCGTCACCAGCTACAAGGCCTGCTGGCGCAAGCTGCCCGACCCGCAGGTGCAGGGCGCGCAGCAGCTGCACATTGCCGCCACGTCGGCCCCGGCCACGGTGCGCGCCGAGGCGCAGTCACGTATCGGCCGCGAGGAGCTGGCCGCGCGGCTGCTCGACCTGGGGTACCGCCAGACGACGACCGTGCTCAACCCCGGCGAGTTCGCGCTGCGCGGCGGGCTGGTGGACGTCTACCCGGTCGGCGACGAGCTGCCCGTGCGTATCGACCTGTTCGGCGAGGAGATCGACTCCCTCAGCCGCTTTAAGCCGGACACGCAGCGTTCGGAAGACGCCATCGCCGAGATCCGCATGCTCTCGCTCTCGCCGCACATGGCGCACCTGCGCCGGCCCGAGACGCTGGCCTGGCTCTCGGACGGCTGGCAGCGCTTTGCGCGCGCCAACCGCGAGGTGCTCTCGCGTTCCACCTTCGAGCGCCTTAGCGAAGTGGTGGAGAGCGACCTGGAAATGATGCGCAGCGGCGCCAATACCGCCCGCGCCGGCTGGTACTACCAGGCGAGCATCAGCGAAGACTTCTGCCTCTGGCATTACCTGCCCGCGGGCACGCGGCTGGTGGTGCACGAGGAAGGCTTCGTGGAAAGCGAGACCATCAGCTACTTCCGCTTCTGGCAGAACCGCTTCCGCGACTGGCTGCGCAACGGCTTAAGCTTCCTCGACTTCGACAGCTTCTACCTGCATCCCGAGGGCGACCTGACCGGCGTGATGGCGCAGCTGGCGCAGGGCGGCTTCAGCCACGTCAGCCAGGCGGAGCCGCTTAAGCGCGACTGCCCGCCCTGCCGTCCGCTGCTGACCAGCGCCTTTGGCGGCCTGGGCGTAGACAGCACGCCGCTGGCCAGCGTCGGCCTGGACTCGCCGCAGCCCGGCAAGTGGGGCACGTCGCGCATCACCGAGTCCATCGGCGGCTATCCCAAGCTGGGCCGGGAGAGCCAGCAGCAGCTGACGGCCGAGTCCGGCCAACGCATCGAGCGGCCGCTGACGGTGCTCAGCCAGTTCTCGGCGCGCCTGCGCGAGGTGCTGAACGACTCTGGAATGTTCCCGGAGATCGAGAACGCCATCCTGCCCGGCGGCTTTGTAATACCCGGCAGGGGCGACGTCTCGTCGCCCGACAGTATTGGCGCTACAGACGGCGGCGTGACGCCGCCGCTACCGGGGTGGACCGTCATCACGGACGTCGAGGTCTTCGGCGAGATCACCGACATCGCGCCGGCGCCGCGGCGCCGCTACACGCATGGCGCGCTGCGCCGCAGCGACGAGCTCTCGCCCGGCGACTACGTTGTGCATATCGACTATGGCATCGGCCGCTTCGCCCAGCTTACCGAGCGCGAAGTCAGCGGCGTGACTAAGAGCTTTGTCGAGGTGGAGTACGCCGGCCGCGACAGACTATATGTGCCCGTCGAACAGCTAGACCGCCTGCGCCGCTACAGCTTCGACGGCACTGAGCCGACGCTCAACGACCTGGGCCGCGAGACCTGGCGCAAGACGAAGGACAAGGTGCGCCACGACACGCTGGAGCTGGCCAAGCGCCTGCTCTCGCTGTACAAGACGCGCGAGGTTCGCCCCGGCCATGCCTACACGCAGCGCACGGTGTGGGAGGACGAGTTCGCCGAGGGTTTCCCCTACCAGCTGACCGAGGACCAGCTGCTCGCCTGGCGCGACGTTGAGCAGGACATGCAGAGCGAGCGGCCGATGGAGCGGCTGCTGTGCGGCGACGTAGGCTTTGGCAAGACGGAGATCGCCATGCGCGCGGCGTTCAAGGCCTGCGTGGACGAATGCCAGGCACTGATCCTCTGCCCGACTACGGTACTCGCAGACCAGCACTTCACCACCTTCAGCCGCCGCTTCCGGCCCTTCCCGTTCAGCGTGGCGATGCTTTCGCGCTTCCAGTCCAAGGCGGAGCAGAAGGAGATCGTGGCGCAGGCTAAGGAAGGCGCCGTCGACGTGCTGATCGCCACCCACCGCGCGCTCTCCAAGGACGTGGAGTTCGCGCGGCTTGGCCTGCTGGTCGTCGACGAGGAGCAGCGCTTCGGCGTAAAGCAGAAAGAGGCCTTCAAAATGCGCTGGCCGGGTGTCGACGTGCTGGCGATGAGCGCTACGCCGATCCCGCGCACGCTGCACATGAGCCTGATCGGGCTGCGCGACATCAGCGTGATCGAAACCCCGCCGGTGGAGCGCAAGCCGGTGAAGACCTACGTCGGCGAGTTCGACGACATCATGGTGCGTGAGGCGATGCTGCGCGAACTGGGTCGCGGCGGCCAGGTGTACTACCTGCACAACCGCGTGGCGGACATCGAGCGCGTGCATGACAAACTGGCGCGGATGTTCCCCGAAGAGAAGATCCTCGTTGCCCACGGCCAGATGCGCGAGGACAGGCTGGAAGAGGTGATGCACGCCTTCAGCCTCGGCGCCTACAAGGTTATGCTGGCCACGACGATCATCGAGAACGGGCTGGACATCCCCTCGGTCAACACGATCGTCGCCGACCACAGCGAGAACCTGGGCCTCTCGCAGATGCACCAGCTGCGCGGGCGGGTGGGGCGCAGCGCCGTGCAGGCCTACGCCTACTTCTTCCACGACTCGCAGCGCGTGCTGACCGAGGACTCGCAGAACCGCCTGCACGCGATCTACAACTACGCCTATCTTGGCGCGGGTTACGAGATCGCCCAAAGCGACCTGCGCATCCGCGGCGCGGGCAACCTGCTCGGCGAGGCGCAGTCGGGGCTGGCGCGGGCGGTGGGCTTCGAATACTACTGTGAGCTGCTGGCGCGCAGCATCAAGGACGTGCGCGAGCTGGACAGCATGGGTATCGAAGAGTGGGAGGACAGGCCGCTGCTGGCCGAAAAGCCGGCGGCGCAGCTCGACGTGCCGCTGCCGGCGTACATCTCCCACGACTACATCCAGGACCCGGTGCTGCGGCTGGACGTGCTGCGCGAGCTGGCGGGGCTGCAGACCGAGGAAGCGTCGACGGAGTTCGCCGCCGGGCTGGCCGACCGCTTCGGCGACCCGCCGGACGAGGTGCTCAACCTGCTGACGATCGTCAACCTGCGCAATCTGGCGACGCGCATCGGCTGCGAACGGCTGACCTACAACCGCGTGAAACACCTGTTTCACGTGCAGTTTTTCGAGGACGAGGCGGACTGGTTCAAGCGCGCATCGCTGATGGACAGCCGCTTCACGCAGACCGGCCCGCACACGCTGGAACTGAGGCTGCCATTCGAAGGGCCGGAGACAGGCATCGCGCTCCACGAAGCGCTGTCGGAACTGACGAGGCTGAAACAGGCGGGTTGATCATAGGCCTGGCCTGGACGCGTGCTAGTGTTGGTGAGTAATCATCAGCTGTGAGATGCGAGATGCG
>Ga0315276_10004418_pt1 | contig 12905 bp, 11 predicted proteins | sample YL17G05_0_MG_FD_204542 | JGI IMG/M metagenome (GOLD analysis project Ga0315276, IMG submission 204542) | Sediment microbial communities from Yellowstone Lake, YNP, Wyoming, USA - YL17G05_0 | ecosystem: Environmental > Aquatic > Freshwater > Lake > Sediment | place: USA: Wyoming | collected... | reverse complement strand
TAGAATTTTCTGCGCGATTCCCTCGGCGTGCTCGAAGCCGAGTTGGCGCACGCCCCTAAGCTCGATGACCTCGATAATGCGCGAGGCGTAGAGGCGCTTTAGCTGATCGAAGCCCTTCTTGCCGACGCAGAGAATCTTGACGGCCTTGCCGTCGGCGATGAGCCGATTGATGCGCTCGCGCGCGAGCCGGACGATGGAGGAGTTGAACGCGCCGCAAAGGCCGCGCTCGGAAGTGCAGACGACGAGGAGGTACGTCTCGGTCTTGCCGGTGCCGATCATCAAGGGCGGTCCGTCCTCGCGGCCCTGCAACGCCATGGCGAGATTGGACAGCACCGCCTCCATGCGCGCGGCGTAGGGCCTGGCGGCCTCAGCTGCGACTTGCGCGCGCCGAAGCTTCGCCGCCGCCACCATCTGCATGGCCTTGGTGATCTTCTGCGTCGACTTGACGGTCGAGATACGGTTGCGAAGGTCTTTCAGCGACGGCATGGGTTTTTCTCCGAGGGCCGCGCCGCACACTCCACCTCTCCCCAGCGGGGAGAGGTCGGTGGCGAAGCCACCGGGTGAGGGGGATTGAGAACGTCGCTCGCTGCCGCCCCCTCACCCCATCCCTCTCCCCGAAGGGGAGAGGGGGGAGTTTGCTGTGAGTCTCTCGCGTCAAACATCTTACGCAAAGGCCTTGGCGAAGCTGTCGACGGCGGCCTTGAGCTGCTCGCCGGTCTCTTTGGTGATCTCTTTCTTGTCGCGGATCGAGGCAAGGATGCCGGGATGAGAATCGCGCATATAGCGCAGCAGCTCAGCCTCGAAGCGTCCGACTTCGGCGACCGGGAGCGGATCGAGATAACCGTTGACGCCGGCATAGATCACGACGACCTGATCCTCGATCTTCAGCGGCGAGAATTGCGGCTGCTTCAGAAGCTCGGTCAGCCGAGCGCCGCGATTAAGCAGACGCTGAGTGGTGGCGTCGAGGTCCGAACCAAACTGGGCGAATGCCGCCATCTCACGATATTGCGCCAGCTCGCCTTTGATCTTGCCGGCGACCTGCTTCATCGCCTTCACCTGGGCGGCAGAGCCTACGCGCGACACCGAGAGACCCACGTTCACCGCGGGCCGGATGCCTTGATAGAACAGATCGGTCTCGAGGAAGATTTGGCCGTCGGTGATGGAGATGACGTTGGTCGGGATATAGGCCGAAACGTCGTTGGCTTGGGTCTCGATCACGGGGAGCGCGGTCAGCGAGCCCGAGCCATTGTCCTTGTTGAGCTTGGCGGCGCGTTCAAGCAGGCGTGAGTGGAGATAAAACACGTCGCCGGGATAGGCTTCGCGTCCCGGAGGACGGCGGAGCAGCAGTGACATCTGGCGATAGGCGACGGCCTGCTTGGAGAGGTCGTCATAGCAGACCAGCGCATGCATGCCGTTGTCGCGGAAGAACTCGCCCATGGCGCAGCCAGAGAACGGCGCCAAAAACTGCATCGGCGCCGGGTCGGAAGCGGTGGCGGCGACGACGATGGAATACTCCATGGCGCCGTTGTCCTCGAGCACCTTGACGAACTGGGCCACGGTCGAGCGCTTCTGGCCGATGGCGACATAGATGCAATAGAGCTTGGTCTTCTCGTCGCCCGTGGCGTTGATCGATTTCTGATTGAGGATGGTGTCGAGGATGATGGCGGTCTTGCCGGTCTGGCGATCGCCGATGATCAGCTCGCGCTGGCCGCGGCCGATGGGGATCAGAGCGTCGATGGCCTTCAGCCCGGTCTGCATTGGCTCATGCACCGACTGGCGGGGAATGATGCCGGGCGCCTTGACATCGACGCGGCGCATCTCGTGGCTGACGATCGGGCCTTTGCCGTCGATCGGGTTGCCGAGCGCGTCGACCACGCGGCCGAGCAAGCCCTTGCCGACCGGCACCTCGACGATAGCGCCGGTGCGCTTGACGACGTCGCCTTCCTTGATGTGACGGTCGTCGCCGAAAATCACGATGCCGACATTGTCGACTTCGAGGTTCAGCGCCATGCCGCGCGTGCCGTCGGCGAACTCGACCATCTCGCCGGCCTGGACATTGTCGAGACCGTAGACGCGGGCAATACCGTCGCCGACCGACAGCACCTGGCCGATCTCGGAGACTTCCGCCTCCTGGCCGAAATTCTTGATTTGCTCTTTCAGGATCGCGGAGATCTCAGCGGCGCGGATATCCATCAGCCAACCTCTTTCATGGCGTGCTTCATATTGTTGAGTTTCGTGCGGAGCGAACTATCGATCATGCGGCTGCCGATCTTAACGACGAGGCCGCCGAGCAGGGTGGGGTCGACACGCTCTTCAAGATCGACATCCTTGCCGAGCGAAGCTTTGAGCGCCTCGCGCAACGCACGGATCTGACCGGCTTCGAGCTTGCCCGCCGAAATCACCTCGGCGGATGTCTGGCCGCGATGGCGAGCGAGCAGCGTGCGGTAGGCCTTGATCATGTCGGGGACGGCGAACAGGCGCCGGTTTTTGGCGGCGAGCCCCAGGAAATTGGCGGTCAGGCCCTCGATCTTCATCTGCTCGAGGATGGCGGCAATGGCGCGCTGCTGCTCTTCGGCGGAGAAGACCGGGCTTTTGACCAGGCGGGCGAGGTCGTCGACCGCGTCCATGGCCTCGTGAAACCGGTTCAAATCTTTGAGGATGGGGTCGAGCACATTGGCCTCGCGGCCGAGCTCGAACAAAGCGGTGGCATAACGCCCTGCAACGCCGGATACGGTCTGTGTCTCGCCAGCCACGAAACGCCCCTAACTCCCTGACGGGCGCTTCTTTTTCGGAAGCCGCCGCGTCGTCAAGACCCAAGAATTCTGGGATTGGAGCTTCCCCCGCCAACGGCCAAAATCAAGCCGTCAACAGCCCCTGGAAGGCCCGCGCGAGCCTGTAACATATGGGGGATGGGGGTGCAATAAGCGGGCACCTGATCGAACACGATTCACAAGGTTCAAGAGGGCCCCTTGGGCACCGTCTCCACAGCCGATGCCGACGCAAAAGATATATCTTGTAATGTAACGCTATATGACATATCTTTAGACACATCTTAGTGCAAACAAGGAAAACAACAATGCATAACCAAACACATCACGAGGACGATCGCCGGGGCTTACGGGCCGCCAGGCGCTTTGCCCGCCACATGGGCGAGGGCCCTCGTTTCGGGCGCGGCGGCGGAGAAAGCCGCGGCGACTGGTTCCGGTCGGGGCGCATACTCGCCCATGGCGATCTGAAATTGCTGGCGTTGGCGCTGATCGAAGAGCAGCCGCGTCACGGCTATGAGCTGATCAAGCTGATCGAGGAGAAGACGAGCGGCTGCTACAGCCCGAGCCCCGGCGTGGTCTATCCCACGCTGACTTTCCTGGAGGAGGCCGGATACGTCACCGCCGAGAGCGAAGGCGCCAAGAAGCGCTACAGCATCACGGAGGAAGGACGCACCTATCTCGAGGAGAACCGCGATATCGCCGATTTGGTGCTGGCGCGGCTGTCCGGTCTCGGCAAGAAGATGGCGCGGATGCGCCGCGAGCGGGGCAGCGATCGGGACGAGGACCAGAGCGTGCCGCAACTCATCAACGCCGCCCTCGACAATCTCCGCGTGACCGCAGTGAAACGGCTCGAGACCGAGGACGACGATGCCGAGACAAGGATCGTCGAGATTCTGGCCCGCGCCGCGCAAGACATTCGCAAAGCGTAAAGCACGCTGCCATCGGAGCTGACGTTAGAGGCGCTGCCAGGACGAGAACGTCGCGGCCTGGCCGCGCCTCACGCCATCAAGGTCGAGGAGCTCCCAGACGATTCCGTGCTCGATGAGAAAGCGGGCGCCGGACTTCGCGACGCGAACGCCCTTGTAGCCGGACATGAAACCGTTCTTTGCGACAGCGTCGAGCAAAGCCTGCCGCGCGGCTTGGTCTGTGGTTTCGGCAGAGAGTCGCGAAGGCAACGAAATGAACTCCCCCCACGAATAGCCGAAGCATTGCTGGGCAGCCCGGTTGGCGTAGATGAAGATCGGGTCAGCCTCGGTGTTGTGGGCGACGACAGCGAATGGCGCATCGTGATAAAGCCAATTTGCGTCCTTGCCCTTCGGCACGAGCGGCGCGCCAACCAGGCGCGCATAGCTCCCGGTGAGGAGGGTGAAGAATTCCGGATCGGTGGAGAGAGTCACTGATGCATCAATCCTGCTTGAGCCGATGGGGCAATCATAAAAAGCTGTATGGATCGATATCAACCACCAGCCGCACATCGCCCTTGGGCTTGGGCGCTTCGCTCAGCCAGAGGCGAAGATAGGCCTGGAGGTCGGTTTCGCGTGGGGCTTTGACCAGCAGGCGATAGCGGTGACGGCCGCGGATCACGGAGAGCGGCGCTTCCGCTGGTCCGAGGATCTCGATCTTGGCGGCAGACGGCGCTGCGCGGGCGACGCTCCTTGCATAGCTCTCCGCAGCCTCGCGCGAACTTCCCGTCACCAGCAGCGAAGCGAGGCGGCCGAAAGGCGGCATGTGCGCTGATTTGCGGGCGTCGATCTCGCGGGCGAGGAAGGCATCGCGATCGCCGGCGACGAGTGCCGCGATCACGGGGTGCTCGGGCATATAGGTCTGGATCAGGCCACGCCCCTTCACGGTTTCGCGCCCCGCCCGTCCCGTGACCTGATTGAGCAGCTGGAAAGTGCGCTCGGCGGCGCGGGGGTCGGCCTGCGCCAGGCCGAGATCGGCGTCGACTACGCCAACAAGCGCAAGACCTGGGAAATGATGGCCCTTGGCGACGAGCTGGGTGCCGATGATGATGTCGACCTCGCGGGCCTCGATCTCGCGCAAGGTCTCGCGAAGATCGGCGATGCTATGCACGAGGTCGCTGGAGAGAAGTTTGCGCCGCGCTTCTGGGAAGAGCTCGGCGATTTCCTCGGCGATGCGCTCGACGCCGGGCCCGCAAGGAACGAGCGAATTCTCCGCACCGCATTTTGGGCAGGTCTCCGGCAGTGGGGTGAACTTGCCGCAATGGTGACATTCGAGCCGCTTGCGGAATCGATGCTCGACCAGCCAGGCCGAGCAATTCGGACATTCGAATTTGAAGCCGCATTTCCGGCAGAGCGTGACCGGCGCATAGCCGCGGCGATTGAGAAACAGCAGAGCCTGCTCGCCGCGCGCCAGAGTCGCGGTGATTTCTTCGATCAGAGCTGGCGAGAGAAAGCGCCCCCGCTCCGGCGGGCTCGTCCGCATGTCGATGGCCTTGATGTCGGGGAGAGCGGCGCTCTTGTAGCGCTCGGCAAGCCTGACCTGGCGATAGCGCCCCCACTCGACATTGACCAGGCTCTCGATCGATGGCGTGGCGGAACTCAAGACAACGGGAATCTGTCCCAACGAGCCGCGCAGCACCGCCATGTCGCGGGCCTGATAGGCAACACGATCTTCTTGCTTGTAGCCCTGGTCGTGCTCCTCATCGACGACGATGAGGCCGAGATCGGGGAAGGGAAGGAACAGCGAGGAGCGCGCGCCGACCACGAGCTTGGCTTTGCTCTCCGCAACGGCGCGCCAGACGCGGCCTCGCGTCGTTGAGGTGAGCCCTGAATGCCATTCCGCCGGCTTGGCGCCGAAACGCTCCTGACAGCGGGCGATGAATTGACTGGTGAGCGCAATCTCGGGCATCAGCACCAGCGCCTGCTTGCCCTGCTTCAGGACTTGCGCGATCGCCTCGAAATAAACTTCGGTCTTGCCGGAGCCGGTGACGCCGTCGAGCAAGGTCACGGTGAAACCGTCATCGGTATTCTTGAGGAGTTCAGTCGCGGCTTGCGTCTGCTCCGGCGTGAGCGTGGCGCGCTCCCGCGTGACGTCGAGCGGCACCGCATGCCAGTCAGGCAGAGGCTCGGTGATGAAGGTGCCGGCATCGACGAGACCGTCGATCACGCCGGTGCTGACGCCGGCAGCTTCGGCGAGGCTCGACTTGGTCCAGATCAGGCCGTTCTTGGCGACTTCGATGACGCGTACCCGCGCCGGCGTCATTCGCGACGGCGTGTCGCCGGCGAAGCGCACGCCGTAGCGTGGCGCCGAAGGATCGAAGGCGCGGCCGGCACTCATCATCATGCGGAGCACCATGCCTGGCGGCGCAAGCGTATATCTCGCTACCCAGTCGAGAAAATCGAGCGAGACGGGCGGCAGCTTCGGCACGTCGTCGATCGCCTCGACGATGGCTTTCAGCTTCTCGCGCTTGATCTTGGGTGCGGGCTCGCCTTCGCCCCGGTGCCACACCACGCCGAGATATTCGACCGTGCCTAAGGGCGCCACGACGAACTGGCCGGGCTCTACGCTCATGCCCTTAGGCACGAGATAGTCATAGGCTGCGGGCAGAGCCAGCGGCAGCAGCACGGGTACGGTTTCGGGGTCTGTCTTGGGTTTGGCCAAGGTCGCGAGACTTCAGTTAAGGGACGGGAAGGAACTCCGCTTTCATATAGTAGCGCGGAGGCCGATAATGCCGGCATCCGCCGAATCGGGGGATCGCGCAGCGTGGCAGACAAGGCTAAGACGCCGCAAGTGATGGGCTCGCCTTATGTCCGCGAGGCGGTGCAGGCGTGGCTCGACTATCTCGCAACGGAACGGCAGCTCGCGGAGAATACCTCCGAAGCCTATGAACGCGACATCTCCCAATTCCTCGCTTTCCTTGCCGCTCATTTCAACCGCCTGCCGGACATGAAGCAGTTGCTCGGGTTACAGGCGCGAGACGTGCGTGCTTTCCTCGCGGCGCGGCGGAGCGAAGAGGTCGGCAGCCGGAGTCTTGCACGCACGCTGTCGGCGCTCCGCATGTTCTACAAATTCCTCGAGCGGCGCGGTTACGGCAAGAACGATGCGATCCGCGGCGTCTCTCTGCCCAAACTGCCGCATTCAGTGCCGAAGCCGCTCACAGCGCCGAAGGCGATGGCGCTGGTCGAGAGTCCTGACATCGCCGCGGCCGATGATGCCGAGCCGTGGATCGCGGCGCGCGACATCGCGGTGCTTTCGCTGCTCTATGGCTCAGGCTTGCGCATCTCCGAGGCGCTATCGCTGCAGCGAAAAGATGCGCCGGTGAAGGGGCGCGACATGCTGCGCGTCACGGGCAAAGGTAACAAAACCCGCGTCGTGCCGGTGCTGCCTTTCGCGCGGGAGGCGGTCGCGGATTATCTCAAGCTTTGTCCGATCGAGCTCGGCTCCGACGAACCGCTGTTTGTGGGCGTGCGCGGCAAGCAGCTCAGCCCCCGCATCATCCAGCTTCTGATCGCGAGATCGCGTAGCGCGTTGGGGCTGCCTGAGACGGCAACGCCGCACGCGCTTCGCCACTCCTTCGCCACGCATCTTTTGGGTGCGGGCGCGGATCTGCGCTCAATCCAAGAGCTGTTAGGGCACGCCAGCCTGTCGACGACGCAGGTCTATACCGAGGTCGACCGCGCGCATCTGCTCAAGACCTACGCCAAGGCGCACCCCAGGGCCTAGACGGCCAATCGGCCTTGCAGGCGTTGGGCTTCTTTCAGCCCCTTGCGGTACTGACCAGTCAGTCATTATATTGGCCTCAGAGGATCGGCAGCAATAGAGGGGTCCGGGCTGTGGCTCAGGCAAGATCGACAAAGCAAGCGGCTGCCGCAAAGCCGCGACGCCGCGAGCGCAAGGACAATCGACCGCAAGAAATCGTGGATGCCGCCTTCGAGGAGTTCGCGGCCAAGGGGTTCGCGGGCACCAGACTCGAGGACGTGGCGGCGCGGGCGAAAGTGAGTAAGGGGCTGCCTTATCTCTATTTCAAGACCAAGGAAGAGTTGTTCAAGGCTGTGGTGCGCAGCGTCATCACCTCGCATTTCGAGGTGATGCGTGGGCAGATGGAAACGACGACGCTTTCCGTCGAGGACTTTCTTAAAGGGCCGTTCCTGGCCTTCATGCAGGAGCTGGTCGGCTCCAAGCGCGCCTTCATCGCCCGCCTGTTGATCGCCGAAGGGCACAAGCATCCCGAGCTGACCAAGTTCTACTACGACAATGTCGTCTCCCGCGGCACCGAGGCCATGACGCTCATGATCGATCGTGGCATCGAGCGCGACGAGTTCCGGCCGACGGCGTTGCGGGATTTTCCGCAACTGCTGTTTGCGCCGGTGCTCACCGCCATTCTGTGGCGCGCGCTGTTCGAGCGCCATCGCCATCTCGATACCGACAAGATGCTGCAGACGCATATCGGCTTGCTGGTCGATGCGATTCGCGCGCCGAAGACAAACAAGGGCGCGTCATGACGGTCAAGAGTTGTGTCAGCTTCTTCCTGTCGCTGCTCGCGTCGCTCGCGGTCGCGGCTTGCGGCGATCAATCGGTCAGCAAATTTCCTGGCTATATGGAAGCCGATCTCGTGTTGGTCGGTTCGGAGCAAAAGGGAAGGGTGCTTTCTCTTGCCGTCGAGGAAGGCGACCACGTCGACAAGGGCGTGTCAGTCTTCACGCTCGAGAGCGAGATGCAAGAGGCCGAAGTCGCGGCGGCGAAATCGCGGGTGGCGGAAGCCGACGCCAGACTCGCCGACGTGAAGCAGACGATGCAGCGCCCGGGCGAGATCGAGGTGCTCGAAGCCGCGCTCACTCAAGCTCGCGCCATGTTGCTGAACTCTAAATCGATCCTGGAGCGAACGCAAAAACTCCACAAGGAAGGCTGGCTGGCCCAGGCGAATCTCGACGAAGCGAAAGCCAAGCACGATCGTGACGAGGCGGCCGTGGCGGAGGCCGAGCGCCGCATCGGCGCGGCCAGGCTTCCCGGCCGTTCGGACATGATCGATGCCGCTGCGGCCAATGCGCAAGCGGCGCGGCATGCGCTGGTCGAAGCCGAAACCAACCTGCAAAAGCGTTCGGTGATCAGCCCCGCCGACGGCACGGTGGAGGAAGTCTATTTCAGGCCCGGCGAAGTGGTGAAGGAGGGCCAGGCGGTGCTGGCGCTGCTGCCGCCCGGCAATCTCAAGGTCAGATTCTTCGTGCAGGAGCCGGTGCGGGCGAGTTTGAGCGTCGATCAGATCGTCGAGGTTAGTTGCGACGGATGTGGCGAAGGCTTGACGGCGAAAATCAATTTCATCTCGCGCGATGCCGAATTCACGCCGCCGGTGATCTTCTCGCAAGAGCAGCGGGAGAAGCTGGTGTTTCTGGTGGAGGCGCGGCCGATCGGCGACGCGACGAAGCTGACCGCGGGCCAGCCGGTGACGGTGAAGCCCGGACCGCCGGCGCTCACGGTGGCGCGATGAAGGAGATCGCCATCGATGTCGAAGGCCTGACCAAATCCTTCGACGGCCGCGTCGTGGTGAGGGATCTCACCATGCAAGTTCCCAAGGGAGAGATTTACGGCTTCCTCGGGCCGAACGGCAGCGGCAAGACCACCACTTTGCGCATGTTATGCGGCTTGCTGACGCCGGATTCCGGCCGGGGCACCTGCCTCGGCTACGACATTCTTACGCAGTCCGACGAGATCAAGCGCGACGTGGGCTATATGACCCAGCGCTTCAGCCTCTACACCGATCTCTCCATCCGGGAAAATCTGGAATTCGTCGCGCGGGTCTATGGCGTACCAAACCCGAAACAGGCGGCAACGGACGCGATCCACCGGCTTGGTCTCGAGGGGAGAGCGAACCAGATCGCCGGCGAATTGTCCGGCGGTTGGAAACAGCGGCTGGCGCTCGGAGCCTGTATCTTGCCGCAGCCGAGGCTGCTGCTTCTCGATGAGCCGACCGCCGGCGTCGACCCCAAGGCGCGGCGCGAGTTCTGGGATGAGATTCACAATCTTGCCGCCGACGGCATCACCGTGCTGGTCTCCACCCATTACATGGACGAGGCGGAGCGCTGTCACGAGATCGCCTATATCGCCTTCGGCGAGCTGCTGGCGCGCGGGACGGCAAGGGAGGTGGTGGACCAATCGAAGCTCAGCACCTGGATCGTTTCCGGCACTGGTCTGCATCGTCTTGCCGCGAAGCTCGAGGCTTGCGACGGCATCGACATGGTGGCGCCGTTCGGTACCGAGCTGCACGTCTCAGGGCGCGACAAGCGGGCGCTCGACGCGGCAATCGCCACCGCCAAGAAGGCCGACGGCGCGCACCGCTGGACGCGCGGGGAACCATCGCTCGAGGATGTGTTCATCCTGCTGATGGATCAGTCCAAGGACAATTTCGTATGAGCGCGGCAGTGTTCAGCGCGACGGCGAACCCACGCCGCGACCCCGGCTTCTTTCGGCGCACCTGGGCGATGATCGTTAAGGAATTTGTGCAGATGCGGCGCGACCGCATGACCTTCGCCACTATGATCTTCGTGCCGGTGCTGCAGCTCACTTTATTCGGCTATGCCATCAATACCGATCCCAAGCACATGCCCACGGTTGTGCTGACCCGCGATGCGGGCCCGCTGACCCGCGCCGTGCTCGCCGCGCTCGAGAACACTGATTATTTCGACTTTAAGCAACAGGTGCGCGATCCCGAGGAAATGGACCAGCTCGTCCGGTCAGGAAAAATTCAATTCGGCATCGAAATTCCAGCAAGCTTCGAGCGCGACGTGAGACGGGGCGACCGCCCCGCCATCCTGGTAATTGCCGACGCCACAGATCCGGTGGCGACGGGCACTGCGATCTCGGCCGTGCAAGGCGTAGTCGACACCGCGCTCAGGCGAGAGTTGCGTGGACCGGATGAAGCGGTGAAGAGCACGCCGGCGCCGTTCGAGGTTACCTTGCAGCGCCGCTATAACCCCGAAGGCATCACCCAATACAACATCGTGCCCGGCTTGCTCGGCGTGGTGTTGACCATGACCATGATGATGTTCACCGCGCTCGCCGTGACGCGCGAGATCGAGCGTGGCACCATGGAGAGCCTGCTCTCCATGCCGATCAAGCCAATCGAGATCATGCTCGGCAAGATCGCCCCTTTCGTGCTGATCGGCTTCGTGCAGATGACCATCATCCTCAGTGCCGCGCATTTTGTTTTCGGCGTGCCGATTCTCGGCAGCGTCACGCTGCTCGTCGCGCTGTCGACGCTGTTTGCCGCCTCCAACCTTGCCGTCGGCTATACTTTTTCCACCGTGGCTCAGAACCAGCTGCAGGCGGTGCAGATGACGTTCTTCTTCTTCCTGCCCAACTTCCTGCTCTCAGGCTTTGCCTTCCCGTTCCGCGGCATGCCGCACTGGGCACAAGCGATCGGCGAGGTGCTGCCGCTCACCCATTTCATCCGTATCGTGCGCGGCATCATGCTGAAAGGGAACAGCTTTGCCGATATGCAGGTGGACGCGGCGGCGCTGTTCATTTTCATGATCGTGGCGATGGGGTTGGCGCTTTTCCGCTTCCGCAAAACGCTGGATTAGTGTTTCAACTTAGGCCTAAGACGATTCTCGCCTCGGGGGACCAAGGACATGTTGCTGAAGGGTGTGCGGTTCGTCGCAGTGATGCTGTCCGCGCTCACGCTTGGGACGGGCTATTGCCATCTGATGCAGCTGCCGGCGCGCATGGGCTGGGACCAGTATTTGTGGGTCGGCTCGACGGTGCAGGGTGGACTCTACGGCCTGTTTGGTTCGATCGGCGCGATCATCGGCATCGTGGCGATTATCGTGCTCTTCCTCCATGCCCATTTGGTGCACGAACATGGGCGCCCGGGATTCAATTTCGCGCTCGCGGCCGCGATTCTCTATGCCTCGGCATTCGCATTATGGTGGGCGCTGGTCTATCCGGCAAATGTCGAGCTTGCGACATGGGTGAACGGTCCGGTGCCGGCGGATTGGACGGAAGTTCGCTCGCGTTGGGAATGCGGGCACGCGATCATCGCTTTGGTGGAGCTTGTTGGTTTTGCCGCCTTGATTTGGTCCGTGCTCGCGGATACCGCGCCACAAGCCGAGACGGCACGCGCCAAGCCGGTCTCTCGAAGCAGGACGCGGCGTCGCTCAAAACGCGGTTGACGGCTCACATATGAATCGCGCGGCCATCCACAGCGAGGGCCGCTTCTTTCACCGCTTCGTTGAGGGTCGGGTGGGCGTGGCAGATGCGCGCCAGATCCTCCGCCGAGCCGCCGAACTCCATCAGCACCACGGCCTCGGCGATCATGGTGCCGGCATCGGCACCTAAAATATGCACGCCGAGCACGCGGTCGGTGGCGGCGTCGGCCAGAATCTTGACGAAGCCTTCCGTGGTGCGGTTGGCCTTGGCACGGCCGTTTGCCGTGAAGGGGAACTTGCCGACCTTGTAAGCGATGCCGGCCTGTTTCAGCTCTTCCTCGGTCTTGCCGACGGAGGCGACCTCCGGCGCGGTGTAGACCACGGCGGGGATCGCCCCGTAATTCACATGTCCGGCTTGGCCGGCGAGAATCTCCGCAACCGCCACGCCTTCCTCTTCCGCCTTATGCGCGAGCATCGGGCCTTCGATCACATCGCCGATGGCGTAGATGCCGGGGATGTTAGTGACGAAATGCGGGTCGACGACGATCCGCTTGCGATTGTCGAGGTGCACGCCAAGCTCGGCGAGGCCTAAGCCTTCGGTGTTCGGCACGCGCCCGACCGCGATGAGAACCACATCGAATATCGTGATCTCGGGGGCGCCTCCGGCCGCGGGCTCGAGCGTGACCTTGATGTCCGCGCCCGAGGAATCGACCGATGTGACCTTGGTGCCAAGCTTGAAGACGATGCCTTGCTTGGTCAGGATGCGCTGAAATTGCTTCGCCACCTCGCCGTCAAGGCCAGGCGCGACGCGATCGAGCATTTCAACCACGGTGACATCTGAGCCTAGACGCCGCCAGACCGAGCCTAGCTCAAGGCCGATATAGCCGGCGCCGATGACGAGGAGCCGCTTCGGCACGTTCGGCAGCGCAAGCGCGCCAGTGGATGAGACGATACGGGTCTCGTCGATCTCGACGCCTGGGATGCGGGCGATCTCCGAGCCGGTGGCGATGACGATATTCTTGGCTTCGACAAC
>Ga0315276_10004413_pt1 | contig 12914 bp, 8 predicted proteins | sample YL17G05_0_MG_FD_204542 | JGI IMG/M metagenome (GOLD analysis project Ga0315276, IMG submission 204542) | Sediment microbial communities from Yellowstone Lake, YNP, Wyoming, USA - YL17G05_0 | ecosystem: Environmental > Aquatic > Freshwater > Lake > Sediment | place: USA: Wyoming | collected... | reverse complement strand
GCCGTCCTCTACGTGACGCTCTTCGCCATCGTGCTCCTGCACGAGTTCGGGCACGGGCTGTGCTGCATGCACTACGGCGGGCAGCCGAAGAAGATGGGCGTCCAGCTCTTCTATCTCATGCCGGCGATGTTCTGCGAGGTCTCGGACATCTACTTCTTCGAGCGCCGCTGGCCGCGCGCCGCCGTGGCGCTGGCCGGCGGCTACGTCGAGCTGCAGACCTTCTCCATCGGCACGCTGATCTGGGCGATCACGCCGCCCGACCTGCTGGTCCACGAGATCGCCTACCGCGTCATGCTGTTCTCCGGCATCACCGGCCTGATCTTCAACTACAACCCGCTCATCAAGCTCGACGGCTACTACGTCCTGATGTTCTGGCTGGACATCCAGGACCTGCGCGAGCGGTCCTACGACTGGCTGAAGGCACATCTGATGGCGCTGGTGACGTGGAAACCGCCGGTGACCGAGCGCCTCACGCGGCGCGAGAGGCGCATCTTCACGGTCTACGGTCTCGCTTCTCTCACCTACTCGGTGCTCTTCATCTGGGCCATGCTGCTGCTGCTGCGCCAGCTCCTGGTCGGGCGCTTCCACGAGACCGGCTTCGTCGTGCTGGTGTTCTTCGCCTTCAAGCTGACGGGCGGCTTCTGGAAGGGACTGGGCCGGTGGGGGCGGCTCCTGGCTTTGGAGCGGGCGGGCACGATCCGCAAACACTGGGCGCTGATCCTGGGCGGGGCGGCGGCCGCCGTCCTGCTGGCCCTGGTCCCGTTTCCGCGCTGGCTCCGGCTCGAGGCCGTGGTCGCTCCCGCCGACGCGCGCGTCGTGCGCGCCCCGGTGGCGGGGCGGATCGCGGCGGTGACGGTGGAAGAGGGTGCCGTGGTGCGCCCGGGAACCGTGCTGGCGGTGCTCGCCAGCCCCGCCGAGGCGGCCGCGCGGGCCACGGCGCGGGCCGGCTGGGAAGCGGCCGTCGTGGCCGCCCGCGAGCTGCGACAGCAGCGCGAGCCGGAGCTCGGCGGGGTCGTGGCGGCGGCCGCAGCGCGGCACGGCGACAGCGAGAGGAAGAGCTGGGAAGCGTGGATCACCGCGCCGGTGGGCGGCCGCGTAGTGACCCGGCGGCCGGCCACCCTGGCGGGCCGCGAGGTGGCGCCCGGCGACTCGCTGCTCGTGGTCGGGCGCACCGATTCTCTCGAGGTGCGGCTCCTGGTCAGCGAGCGCGAGGTCGGCGACCTGGCGGTGGGGCAAGCGGCCAAGCTGCGGTTGCGCGCCCACCCGCAGTTCTCGCTGCCCTTCCGCCTGACGCGGGTGGACCTGGCGCCGTTCGTGGCGCAGGCGGGCATCGGCAGCGCGGCGGCGCTGGCCGATCCGGAATCCCCCCCCAGCCGCTTCCTCGCCACCGGGTGGGTGGCCAACCGCGCGGGTGCGGTGCGGCCGGGGATGACGGGCGTGGTGCAGGTGCGCGGCCGCCCGATGAACTTCTTCCAGCGCCTGGGGCGCGCCTACGCGCGCCTGGTGCGCGCCGATTTCTGGCTCTAATCCGGCCGAGAGCCCGGGACTGCCATGACTGAGACCTCCGAACTCAACCGCCTGCGCGCCGAAGTCGATCGGGCGTACTCGCAGCTCGCCGAGATCACCAGCCGGCTCTTGGCCATGAACGAGGCGGGCGACCTGCTGGTCTCCACGCACGACCAGAAGGCCGTCGCTGCCGCCCTGCTCGAGGTCTCCGCCCGCACCGTCGGGGTGCACGAGGGAGCCGTGCTCCTGTCACGCGGCGAGGGCTCGTTCACGGTGATCGCGGCCGTCGGCCTCGACGAGGAGCAGCAGGAGGCGCTGGGTGACAGCCTGGCCGACTTCGCGATCTGCCAGCTCGTCGAGGAGGAGCAGCACGCCTTCAGCCGCGAGGAGGCGGCGGCCGAGGAGGCGTTCCGCGACTGGGTGGCCGAGCGGCTCGAGGCCGACCCGGAGGCGGCGGTCGAGCCCACGATGGCGCTGTTCGTGCCGGTCGCCATCGAGGGCCAGATGCTGGCCGTGCTGGCCTTGGCCGGCCGGGCCGACGGCGCGCCCTACAAGGAAGAGGAGCGCACGCTCCTCGATCACCTGGCGGAGCAGGCCGCCCTGGCGCTCGACCGCGCCATGCTCTTCGCGCAGAACGCGGACCGGCTGCAAGACCTGAGCGCCCTGTTGCGCATCAGCCGCGAGGTCACCTCCACGCTCGACCTCGACCGCGTGCTGTTCAGCGCCGTCAACACCACCGCCGCCATCGTCGAGCGCGAGCGCGCCGTGCTGGCGCTCGACGACGGGGGCAAGCTGGTGATCCGCGCGGTGAGCGACTTCCCGAGGGTCGACGGCGGCACCGCCGACCGTCTGGGTCTGACCAGGCTGCTGGCGTGGCTGGCGCTGCGCAAGCCCGAGGCCTTCGCGGTGAACGCCACGGAGGCGGACGAGGACCCCGAGATCGAAGGCCGCGAGGTGCTGCTCGACTACTTCACGCACGAGATGCGCGCTCTGCTCGTCACCCCGCTGAAGGACGACCAGGGACTCGTCGGCTACCTGCTTCTGGAGAGCTTCTCGGAGGGCAGCTTCACGCAGTCCGCCGACCGCGACACCCTCACCGTGCTCGCCGGACAGCTGACGGTGGCCATCCGCAACGCCCAGCTGTATCGGCAGCTGCCCATGGTGGGAGCGCTGGCGCCGCTAGCCGAGAGGCGCCGGCGCTGGAAGCTGCTGAGCCAGGCCCAGCGGCGCCGCTACATCGCCATCGCCGCGGTGCTCCTGATCGCCGTGGCCCTGATCCCCTGGCCGCGGGCCGTGGCGGGGGACTCCCGGCTGCTGCCGGCCGTGGAGGTCCCGGTGCGCAGCCTCGTGGCCGGGTTCCTCCGCTCGGTGGAGGTGCGGCCCGGCCAACGGGTGGAGGCCGGCCAGCTGCTGGCGCGCATGGAGCAGGCGGGGGTGGGGGCGCGGCTGGCGGGGCTGCGCGCCGAGGCGGCCATGGCCCGCGAGCAGTCGGTCCGCGCCGAGAAGGAGCGGGATGCGGTCGGGCGGCGGCTGGCTGACCTGCGCCGCCAGGAGACGCTGGCGCGACTAGCGGCCGCCAAGCAGGAGGACCGCGGCACCGATGTCGTGGCACCGGTGGACGGGTTCGTCCTGACGCCGACCCTGGCTGACCGGGAGGGCGCTTTCCTGGAGCCCGGCGACGTGGTCTGCGAGGTCTCGCCCCTCGACACCCTCCGCGTCGAGGTGGCCATCGACGAGACCGAGATCGGCGACGTTCGGCCTGGGGAGCGCCTGCGCGTGAAGGTGCTCGGGTACCCCGACCGGCAGTTCCAGGGCCGCGTATCCGAGGTCTCCTGGCAAGGGGAGATCGAGCACAAGGGCCGCCCGGCCGTCTTTCTGGTGCGCGGCTGGGTGGAGAACCCGGGCGGGCTCTTGAAGAGCGGCATGACCGGCCGGGCGCGCATCGAGGTGTCCCCGACGACCCTGCTCTGGCGGTGGACCAAGGGATTCTACCGGGTGCTCCGGCTGGCCTTCTGGTTCTAGGGGGGCGGCCAGGAGGGCCGCTCGGGCACGTGGCCGGGCGGCCTTCCCGATTCCTCGCCAACCTTCCCGAGTGGCTGCCGAAATCCTCAGTGCTCCGCGGACACAACAATCGTTGACTCGCGACCTGCCCGGGGCGAAACTCCTTGCGCCGTACCGCCTGGGCGATGCTGGGTCTCCAGCTCTGGGCGTTGGCACAGGGAATGCCATGAAACGCGGCGGAATCCCTGACCCGCTGTCAACCAAACCGGGCAGGCGGATTCTGGGACCCGGATCCAGAGGAGGAATTTCCCATGGCGAAGAAGCTGACACCCAAGGCGGCGCCCCGGTCGAAGAAGACGTCGGCGAGCGGCGCCAGTGTGACGAGCAAGAGCTCGCTGACCCCACGAAGGAGCCTGATGACCGAGCGCACCGTGAGGCCAGAGCGCACCGTGAGGGCAGAGAGGACGCTGAAGCCCGAGCGGACCCTGCGCCCGGAGAGGACTCTGCGGCCCGAGCGGACCCTGCGCCCGGAGAGGACGCTGAAGCCCGAGCGGACGCTGAAGCCCGAGCGGACCCTGCGCCCGGAGAGGACTCTGCGGCCCGAGCGGACCCTGCGCCCGGAGCGGACCCTGCGCCCGGAGAGGACTCTGCGGCCCGAGCGGACCCTGCGCCCGGAGCGGACTCTGCGGCCCGAGCGGACCCTGCGCCCGGAGCGGACGCTGCGCCCGGAGCGGACCCTGCGCCCGGAGCGGACGCTGAAGCCCGAGTAGTAGGAGCAGGTCGCAGACCGTCGAGCTCGGCGATCACATCCTGCGAAGCAACGAGGACCGGAGGTGGCCATCGACAATGGCGGCCTCCGGTCCCGACGTTTCCGGGCGGCGACTGGTCTGCGGGGCGCTAGCGGTTGCGCGGCGCGGACGCCTTCTCACCGGCGCGGCCGCCGGACGACCGGCGCCGCCTGCCCGCGCTCCCAGTCCCAAACGGCCCCTTGCGCGGGGTCGATCCACGCCCTGGCGCCGGCCTGCTCTCCGTCCTCGGCGACCTCCAGCAGATGCCGGACGCGCGGATCCACGAGGCCGAAGCCCGCTTCGCCGCGGCTGTCGGTCAGCAGGGGAAAGCAATCCAGCCAGACCGTCACGTCCCTGCGGGGGGCGCCTTGCGCCGTGAGGCGGACGCGCACCGATGCGAGCGAGTCCGGAGCGGCGCCGAAGTCCTCGGCTAGGGCGAGGTAGATCAGGTAGGCCTCGCGATGCCGCCAGCCCGGGTCTGAGAAACGGGTCTCGTCGTCGCCTCGCGCCAGGTCGCCGGAGCGCACCGACACGCTCGGGCACGAGGTCTGCTGGAGCACGTAGCTCGCATCCTCGAGCAGCACCGGGGGGCGGCGACCGCCGGGCGTGTCCGCGGCGGCGGTGGTGTCCGTGCCGGGGCGTCGCAAGGTGTCCGCCGCTTCCGCCTCCCACAGCCGCCGATGCAGCCGCTGCGCCAGCCCCTTGCCGCCGGCGCTGCCGGGGAAGTAGCCGACCGCGCTCGGCGCGCCGGTGCGCCTCCCGAGGCGCACGAAACGCTCGGCGCGGAAGCGCTCCGCCGCCTGCACGCGGGCCAGTGCCGGCGTGGACGACTCGGACTCCCGCGTCAGCAGGACCTGGGCGCCGGCCCGCTCGAGGTTCTCGCGCACCAGGCGGGCGATCGCCAGGTTGACCATGGACGCGCGCAGGCCGCTCGGGCCCTCGCCCGCGGGATCGTCGCCGCCGCCTTCGGGGTCGAGGACGAGGCGCCGGTTGAACAACGCGCCGCCGGCCAGCGGCGCCAGCCGCAGGCTCGAGTCAGGCGGCAGGCCGGGGTCGGCGAAGCCCGGCGCGGCGGCGGACAATCGCGCGAGCCCGGCGGCGGCGCGCGGCGCCCACAGCGCGTAGAAACCCGTGGGGTTGGCGACCACGGAAGAGCCGAGGGGCACCTCGCTGACGCGCGCTCCCGCCACGCCGCGGCCGTTGTCCGTGCGGGTGACAAAACCGGTGGCCCAGGCCGCGGGGCGCTGCGCCACGGGCAAGTCGAGCGCGGCGCGCAGCCCGCGCCACTCGACGTGCACGCGCACGGGGCCGCTGCCGCCGGCCGGGCCGAGATAGGCGCGCGCCTCGCCCGAGGCGGGCTCCTGCTGCTCCGGCAGGATGCGGAGCCCAGCGGCGGCGGCACCGGTTGCGGCCCCGCGGCCCGCGCCGCCCAAGCGCTCCACGGACCACCGGGTCTCCACCTGGGTCAGCGGCACGGCGACCGTGCGGCCCCAGGCGTCGAGGGCGCGCGCGGTGAGCGCGACCAGGCCGGCCGGCAGGCTCTCCGGCTGCGCCTCGATGGCCAGGCGCTCGGCCGGGACTTCGATCCACAGCGTGTCCGTGCGGGCCCGCGAGTGATTGCCGTTCGGGTTGCGCACCTGGAGGCGCACGACGTGGCCGCCGTCGCGCCAGGGTGCCGTGGGCGCGTGGCGCAGGGCCCACTCGCCGGCGCCGGGCGAGAACTCGCGCGTCACCCGGGAGGCGCTCACCGGCGCGCCGTCCACCGTGAGGAAGACGCCGTCGGGCACGCCGCTCACGCCCGCCACGATGGGGCGGTAGGCGCCGGGCCCGACCCACTTGCTCTCCCAGGCCAGCGCGGTGACCGCCGGGATGCCGCCGCGGAAATAGTCGAGCAGGCCCATGAAGTAGCACTCCGCCTCGAGGCGCGTCGAGCGCGGTTGCGCCAGCTTCTCCTCGGCGGGCGCGAACGTGACGTGCGACGGCTCGCCGAGCACCGCGCTCGTGGCCTGGGTCGAGCGCAGCACCGCGTAGTTGCCGGGCAGCAGCCGGTCGGCGCCGATGGCGAGGCCGCGCACCAGGCGGCGGTGGATCGTCTGCGCGAGGTCGAGGGACGGGCCCTCGTCGCCGGTGCGGTAGTAGGTCTGCGTCTCGTTGACGTCGCGGCGGCCGCCGGCGTCGGCATTGTGGTGGATGGAGAGGAAGACGTCGGCGCCCACCGAGTCGGCGAAGGCGCCCCGGGCCCGCAGGTCCGCGGCCAGCGTGCTCTCCGGCGAGGCCACCGGCGAAGTGTCGGTGTCGCGCGTCAGATGGACGCGCGCGCCGGCCTGGCGCAACAGCCCGGCCAGGTCGAGCGCGACACGCAGGTTCACGTCCGACTCGCGCGTGCCGTTGCTGCCGAGCGAGCCCGGCCAGCGGCCGCCGTGGCCGGGGTCGATGACGATGACGCGGCCGGCGAGGGCGGAGACGTCGAGATCGGCGCGGTAGCCGGAGTCTCCGTCGTAGCCGGCCCGGGCCTCGGCGCTCGGGCGGGCCGCGGGCGCCGCCGCACGGGCCGCCGGTGTCGGGGCCGCGGAGGGCGGGACCTTGGGAGCCCGCGCGCAGCCGACCCCGAGGGCTCCGGTCAGCAGGGTGGCGGCCACGAAGAGAGAACGCATTCTCGTCACGGACATGATGCGCGGCAGGCTAGGGGCCTTCGTGAAGGGGTGTCAAGGTCGCGGCCGCGCGATGGCCCTACGGCCTCCGCGGCGCCGGCGCGCTCCCCGGCGGCAGGGGGGCGGCATCGCCCGGCGACGCAATTCGCGTCCGCTCCCGCGCAAACCGTGCGGGCCGGCGCGGCCGGCGCCCGCATCGCGGTTTGCAATCCGCCGCGAACCGCGTGCGGCCTCGGCGTTTCGGCCGGCGCGCCGCGACCGGCGGCCCCGGCACGGGCCTTGCTCGATTGCCCGGCCGGCTCGCATGGCATGCGGAGCCGCGCAAGACGGCGGGGGGCCGGAGGCGAGCCCCCCGCACAGCAGGCCGCGAAGTCGGCACGATCCTCAGAGGATCGCAGACACGGGGAGGCAGTCGTGAAGCGGTGGCTCTCGCAGTTGGTCCGGGACGACTCGGGTCAGGATCTGGTGGAGTACGCCCTGTTGGCCGCGCTGATCGCGACCGTCTCGGTGGCGGCCCTGTTCGGCATGGGCGGGGCGGTCAACGGCTTCTACGCCAAGCTGACCGACGCGATACCGAAGGTCTAGCCCGCCGCCCCGCGCGACTTCACCCCGTCTTGCCGACCGGACCCGCCGGCGCTCTTGCCGCCAGGCGGGTCCGGTTCTAGTATCCCCCCCGACGCGACTGCTTGACCCTCCTGCACTCGTCCGGCGCACGAGGATCCGTTTCCACCCCCCCCTCCGAGGAGGCATGCGCGATGACCCGTCAGAACCTCGAGTCCCTGTGGGAGCAGTTCCGCCTCAGCAACGGCGTGACGCTGCGCGCCCTGCAGGCCATCCCCGACGACCAACTGGGCGCCGCTCCGGTGGCCAACATGCGCACCACGCGCGAGCTGGTCGAGCACATCTACAGCTACGTGAAGGCCATCCCGGAGGCGGTGGTGAAGGGCCGGATCACGGCCGCGGACGTCGAGCCGCAGCTCGGCCGCATGGCGACCAGCCAGGACACGGTCGCCTACGCGCGCGAGTGCTTCCAAAAGGCGGATGCGGCGGTCAAGCAGATCACCGAGCAGCACCTGGGCGACATGGTGGCCACGCACTGGGGCCCGTCGTTCCCCGGTTCCATGATGATGACCGTGCTCTACGACGAGCACCTGCACCACCGCGGCCAGCTCTACGCCTACCTGCGCGCCATGGGCATCGAGCCGCCGTTCATCTGGGGCTTCGAGGAGAACGAGCCTGCCTTCCAGCCCAAGAAGGCCTAGCCGCAAGGCGGCGGCCCAGGCGAGGGCGGGGCGCTCCGCGACGGTGGACGCCCGCCGCGCGCTGCCCCAGGTCGAGCGCCTGCTCGCCGCCTGCGAGACCTCCGGCCTCGCCACCGGCGTGCCGCGGGCGGCGCTGACCGCCGCGGCGCGGCAGGTGCTGGACGAGGCCCGCCGGGCCCTCGGCCGCGCCGCCGCCACCGCGCCCGATGCGGCGACGCTCGCGCAGCGGGCCGCCGACCGGGCCCGCGGCTGGCTCGGCGAGGGCGCCCCGCGTGTCGTCAATGCCACCGGCGTGCCGCTGCACACCAACCTCGGCCGCGCCCCGCTCGCCGAGGCCGCCGCCGCGGCGGTCGCTCGCGCCGCTCGGGGCTACTCGGCGCTCGAGTACGATCTCGGGCGCGGCGCCCGTTCGCAGCGCGGGCTGGCCGTGCAGGCGCAGCTGCGCGCCCTGACCGGGGCCGAGGCGGCCCTGGTGGTCAACAACAACGCCGCGGCGGTGTTGCTGCTGCTTACGGCCCTGGCCGGCGGCCGCCGCGTGCTGGTGAGCCGCGGCGAGCTGATCGAGATCGGCGGCTCCTACCGCCTGCCCGAGGTCTTCGAGAGGAGCGGTGCGCACCTGGTCGAAGTCGGCACCACCAACCGCACGCACCTGCGCGACTACGAGCGCGGGCTCGAGCGCGCCGCCGGCGGGCAGCGCCGCCAGGGCGAGCCGCCGGTGGCGCTCGTGCTGCGCGCGCATCCGAGCAATTACCGCGTGCTGGGCTTCACGGCTAGACCGGAGCTGACGGAGCTGGCGCGGCTGTGCCGGCAGCGTCGCGTGCCGCTGGTCGAAGACCTGGGGAGCGGCGCGCTCGTGGATCTCGCGCCGTGGGGCCTGCCCGGGGAGCCCACCGTGCAGCAGGTGCTCAAGGGCGGGGCGGATCTCGTCACCTTCAGCGGCGACAAGCTGCTCGGCGGGCCGCAGGCCGGGATCCTGGTCGGCAAGGCCAAGCTGATCGAGGCCTGCCGGCGCGATCCGCTGGCCCGCGCGGTGCGCGTGGACAAGCTCACCTGCGCGGCCCTCGAGGCCACGCTGGCGCTCTACTTCGACCCCGAGCGGGCGCGGCGCGAGGTGCCGGCGCTGCGCATGCTCACGGCGCCGGCGGAAGAACTGCGCGAGCGCGCCGAGGCGCTGGCGGGGGCGTTGGCGGGCGTCTCCGGCCTCGACGTCAGCGTGCGCGAGGACACCGGCGAGGCCGGCGGGGGCTCGCTGCCGGCGATCGAGTTGCCGACCTGGGTCGTGGCCTTGCGGCCGCGGGGCGCGAGCGCAGCGGCGATGGAGGCCGCGCTGCGCGCCGGTGACCCGCCGGTGGTGGCGCGCCTCAAGGGCGGCCGCGTGCTGCTGGATGCGCGCACGCTGCTCGAAGAGGGCGAGGCCGAGGTGGCGCGACTGGTGCGCGCCGCGCGGGCCCGCGCGGGATCGCCGGCGTGACGGCGTCCGCCGCCTCCCCGCCCAAGGCCGGGCCCCGGCCTCTCAAGGTCGGCGTCTCCACCTGCCTGCTCGGCAAGCCGGTCCGCTACGACGGCGGCCACAAGCTCGACCACTTCCTCGCCGACATGCTCGGCCGCTACGTCAAGTTCGTGCCGGTCTGCCCGGAGGTCGAGCTGGGCCTCGGCACGCCGCGCGAGACGCTGCGCCTGGTGCGCCGCGACGACGGCGTCCGCATGGTCTTCGGCAAGACCGGCGCCGACGTCACCGACGCCATGCGCGAGTACTCCGAGAAGCGCGTCGAACGGCTGGCCGGCGAGGAGCTGAGCGGCTACGTGCTCAAGAAGGACTCGCCGAGCTGCGGCATGGAGCGGGTCAAGGTGTACGGCGAGAAGGGGCCGGGGGCGCGCACCGGCGTCGGCGTGTACGCCGAGGTGCTGCTGGCCCGCTTCCCGCACCTGCCGGTGGAAGAGGAGGGGCGGCTCAACGACCCCGGCCTGCGCGACAACTTCGTGGAGCGGATCTTCGCCTACCGGCGCGTGCGCGACCTTTTCGCGGAACGCTGGACGATGGGCGACCTGGTGCGCTTCCACACGGCGCACAAGTTGGCGCTGCTGGCCCACCGGCCGGCGGCCTACCAGAGCCTGGGCCGGCTGGTCGCGCACGCCAAGGGCCGGCCGCGCGCCGAGGTCGCCGCCGAGTACGAGACCGGCTTCATGACGGCGCTGGCGACGCTGGCCACGCGCCGCACGCACACCAACGTGCTGCAGCACATCGCCGGCTACTTCAAGGAGCAGCTCGACGCCGACGGGAAGCGCGAGCTGCAGTCGCTGATCGGAGATTACCACCGCGGGCTCGTGCCCCTGATCGTGCCGGTCACGCTGCTGCGCCACTACGTGCGGCGCTTCGGCGTGGCCTACCTGGAGGGCCAGGTCTACCTCGAGCCCCATCCCAAGGAGCTCATGCTGCGAAACCACGTGTGAGCGCCACCCTCCGCTTCGGCTGCCAAGGCTGGGCCTATCCCGACTGGGTGGGCGCGTTCTATCCGCCGGGGGCCAAGCAGGAGACCCTGCTGCCGTTCTACGCGCAGGTCTTCGACACCGTCGAGCTCGACAACACCTTCTACAAGCCGCCCAAGGCGAGCATCGCGCGCTCGTGGGCCAAGCACACGCCGCCGCACTTCCGCTTCGCCGCCAAGGTGCCGCGCGCCATCACCCACGACGCCGGCCTGCGCGGGGTGGCGCAGCCGCTGCAGGACTTCGCGCGCGCGATGGAGCCGCTGGGGGAGAAGCTGGGACCGCTGCTGGTGCAGCTGCCGGCCGGGTTCACACGCACGCCGGAGACCTTCGCCGACCTCGAGGGCTTCCTGCGCGCCGCGCCCGCCGGCGTGCGGCTGACGGTCGAGTTCCGCCACGCGTCCTGGCACGCCGAGGCCGTCGTCGATCTGCTGCGGGAGCGCGGCGCGTGCCTGGCATGGACGGAGTGGCGCGAGCTGCCGCGCTACTGCGTGGCGACGGCCCCCTTCCTCTACCTGCGCTGGCTGGGCGACCGGCGGACCATCGAACGCTACGACCGCGTGCAGGTGGACCGCGCGGCGGAGTTCACGACCTGGGAGGAAGAGGTGCGCCGCGCGGCAGGGGTGGCCGACGAGATCTACGGCTACTTCAACAACCACTGGGCCGGGCACTCGCCCGCCTCGGCGAACGAGTTCAAGCGCCGGCTGGGTCTGCCGACGGTGGACCCGCAGGAGCGCTGGCCGCAGCCGGGGTTCTTCTAGGCGGTCGGCGGGGCGGCGGCCCCGATGTCGGTCGCCCGCCCGGGCCTCACTCCACCAGCACGAGCCGCTGCAGCGCCGACCGGCCGGAGCCGGCCGCGGCGCGCACGTAGTACACACCGGGCGCCGCGCGCCGCCCGCCGTCGTCGCGCCCGTCCCAGGCCAGCGCCTGCGCGCCGCCGGCCGCCGGCGGCGCGCCGCGCCACAGGGCGCGCACCCGCCGCCCCGCCACGTCGAAGACCGCCACCTCGACCGGACCGGCCGTCGCGACGGCCGTCAGCGTGAAGCGGGCCGTCCCGCGCGCCGGGTTGGGCGCCGGGGCGCTGAGCGCCACCCGCGCCGGCCGGGCCGCCCCGCTGCCCACCGCCACCGGCAGGGCTCCGATGTCCAGTTTCCACTGCGAGCGCCCGTGCGTGGCCGCCACCAGCGTGCGCGAGGCGTCGTGCAGGGTCAGGTCGAAGACCGCCTGCAGGGGCAGGCCGGTGCCGAGCGGGTACCAGGTCGTCCCGGCGTCGTCGCTGGCGAAGACGCCGATGTCGTTGCCGAGGTAGAGCCGTCCGGGCACGCTCGGGTCGGGCACGATGTCGTTGGCCGGCACATCGGGCAGGTTGCCGGCAGCGGACGCCCAGGTGTCGCCGCCGTCGGCGCTCCGGTAGACGTGTGCGGCGCGCTCGTCGAGCGAGAAGCCGGAGAGGGTCGCGTACACGACGCGGGCGTCCCGCGGGTCGGTCGCCACCCGCGTCACCCAGCGGGTCGGAAGCCCGGCCGTGATCTCCGTCCAGCTCTGCCCGGCGTCGGTGGTGCGCCAGACGCGGGCGTCGTCGGTGCCGGCGTAATAGGTGTTGGTGTCGGCGCGGGCGATCTCGAGCGTGGTGATGGTGCTGTAGACGACCAGCGCGTCGCCGCGGTTGGTGGTCAGGTCGCCGCTGATCGGCGCCCAGCCGGCGCCGTTGTCGAGGCTCTTGAAGACGCGCGCGCCGCCGGCCAGAAGCGTGTTGCGGTTGAGCGGGTTCATGACGAACGGGGCGCTCCAGTTGAACCGCTCGCCGGGATCGATGCCGACGCCGGCGAAGAAGTTGACGCCGCCGTCGCTCGAGCGCAGCGGGCCGGCGCCGCCGCTGCCGAACTGGTACTCGGCGAAGATCACGTCGGGATCGGCCGGGTCGATGAGGCACCAGAAGCCGTCGCCGCCGAGCACCGGAAGCCAGCCGGCGGGGGAGCCCGTGGTCAAGAGTGTGTTGTTGTCCTGCGTGCCCCCCATGAGGCGCGCCGGGTCGGCGGGATCGATCGCCCCGGCGTAGAACTGGGTGATGGGCAAGTCCACCGACTTGTTCCAGGTCGTGCCGCCCACCAGCGACCAGTAGAAGCCGCCGTCGTTGCCGAGGAAGATTCGGAACGGATTTCCGGGATCGATCCAGATGGCGTGCTGGTCCACGTGCGTGGCGGTGGACCCGCTGCCCAGGA
>Ga0315276_10004407_pt1 | contig 12933 bp, 5 predicted proteins | sample YL17G05_0_MG_FD_204542 | JGI IMG/M metagenome (GOLD analysis project Ga0315276, IMG submission 204542) | Sediment microbial communities from Yellowstone Lake, YNP, Wyoming, USA - YL17G05_0 | ecosystem: Environmental > Aquatic > Freshwater > Lake > Sediment | place: USA: Wyoming | collected... | reverse complement strand
ACCTATAAAAGTAGTTCACTCAATATATCGCGCAGCAAAGCCATAATATGAGGAACCGGATGCGTTAATTGCGCACGTCCGGGTCTGTGGGGGAGCCGGAGGGTAACCGAAGGCTCTACCCGGCAGGTTAAGAAGTTGAGAAGTTAAGACAGATTCTTCTTCATCATTCATCATTCATCATTATATATAAAGAAGTGTCCACAGATTTCACTGATTCACACAGATTGTTTTTTCCGCTCTTCCGCTCTTCCTTGTTTTTTCTTCTCTTCTTCTTCTCTCCGTGCCTGTCCGTGTTCGTCGCCTGTCTGTGGCTGCATTTTCGTGTGTTTCGCGTGTTTCGCGGGCCTGTTTTGGTTATTAGTCATTGGGCATTGGTCATTAGTGGGCTATTTTTTCTTCGCGTGTCTTCGAGTTCTTCGCGGCTAAACGTCCGTGTTCGTCGCCTGTCTGTGGCTTAAAGGTTATATTTCGGCAGAATCCGCACTTTCACCCTGACGGCATTTCTCCCGGTATTGGTTTGTTTAATAAATACCAGTTCATAGTCGCCATAAAAACCTACTCCCGGTTGCCAGTAGAAAATACCTCTTTGGGAATCAAGGGTAGAACCGATAGGAAGCGGTCTTAATTGGTCATTCACCACCAGGTAGCCGGTGTAATGAAACATAGGGACATCTTCCCTTGCTTGCATTAAGTGAATCTCAATTCGCTCCAATTCCTTTATTTCAATTTCGATAATGCCGTTTTCACCCGGATACATTTCCGGCGCGTCCGGCGCGTCCGGCGCGTCCGGGGCTTCCGAGGGTTCCGTAAAACCACTTAAGATTTTAACCGGTTCTGAGTAATCGACGGGAATAGCGGAAAAATCGATCTCCAACGGCGCGGCAATGGCCGCGGCGCTTTGGGAAATGCAGATTGCGGCTGCCCCTGTATTCTGGATCGTAAAATACCTGCTGCCGATGCCATCCGAGTTACCCCCGTTATCCGTGGCTGTCCAGTAGATCGTATGAACTCCGTTTTCATAAGCGGTGGTATCGAAATCAAAATACCCAAGCGCGCCGTTAACATTGGCATACCCCGGGAATAAAGCTGAAATATCGGGCCTGTAGAGATTGTATGCGGGGTGGCCCAGATATTTCCCGTCCACATAAGCGTTTATGGTGGAACCGTTTTCCGGTATCTTATTGGGCAAGGGAGTCAGTACCCAACCATGGTTCCTGTAATTATTCCCGGAAGCGGTTCCGCCTGACGCCGGGAAATCCAGCGCGCCAAAGGGTTTGACGGCAGAGGCGTTATCGATGGTAATGGTTTTGATTCCCAGTGTGGTTGAAAGTCCTTCTTTATCCGCGGCGACGGCATGGATTTTATATATACCGTTTCCGCCGTTGGGAAGGAAATGGCTCAACATCATGTAACCCCAACCGGCTTTGTAATTCATCGGATAATCGGGATAGGCGGCCTCAACATCCGGGCGTGCGCCTTCTACAAAGATGGCATCGCCAATGTATACAAGATTTGGGCCGTTTTCACGATATATTTTAACGCTGTCAATCCCTGTATCTCCTAATGCCCAGCCGGTGACAGGGATACTGCTGTACACCGTGGAACCGTCCAGGGGGGTGGAAAAATCTCCAAAAGGCGGGGAGGCTTGTTGTTTCACGCAAAGGTTTATTTCCACTTCAACCGGCGAGTTTGATACCAGTGGGTCTGTAACATATATCACTCCCTTAAATGTTGCCGGAAGAAGTCCGAACGGATCGATGTTTACTGTTACAACCCCCCGGTTGCTGCCTGACGTGGGACTCAAACTAACCCTGTCTTGTCCACAACTCACTGTCCAATTTAAGGCGCCTCCGCCGCTGTTGTAAATGATGAAAGTTTCCTGGGGCATATTGCTGCTGCCAATGATATAACCGAAATTTAAAGATGCCCGGTTTACAGAAATTTCCGGTGGGTTTGAGGTTTCGTAATAGACTACCGCGTTATGATTCGCGTCTATGGTTACTTGAATCGTACGATTCGTATATTCTTTACCATCCACCGACCATTTGATGAAATTATTTCCGCTAAATAATGAAGGAGCGGTCAATGTGACTGATTTACCCGGCTCAAAAATACGGGTGAAATTTGTATTCCCATTTCCATTTCCATTCTCGTCTACAGGATTAACCGTAATCCCTACCCCGGTATATGGAGATGAGTGAACGGTGAGAGTATAGGTATCGGATTGGTAAACCGCCTGGACCGTATGATTGGTATCCATTGTGACGTTGATTGATTGGTTAATGTTTTCCGAACCGTCGATTAGCCATCTTACAAAATTTTTACCATTATATGCGGATGGTGCAGTCAGGGTCACCAATTTTCCGTAATCGTAGGTCCTTATAAATACAGTACTGCCATCTCCTTTATTAGTATTGTCATTGGGGCTTACATCGATAGGTATTCCACTCACCGGTGAAGATTGAACGGTTAACGTACAGGTAGAGGCCCGGTAAATCGCCTGGGCAGTGTGATTGCTGCTCATAGTGACTTTTATGGTTTGACCTGCTCGATCTGCATTATCGACTTTCCATTTTATGAAATCTTTCCCATTATGGGAAGCTGGGGCTGTTAAGGTTACTTCGATTCCCGGGTTATAGATGCGTTTAAAATTGGTTGCCCCATTCCCCTGGCTGTTTTTATCGTTAGGGCTTACAATAATCGGCACACCGGTTTCAGGTGCTGACTTGATATCAAGAGTAGTTTGAACAACTCTCTCATCTATTGAAATTCCATCGCGTGTATAACTTGTCCCGATTTTACAATTTGAAGATGGGGTATTGGGTATGGTCCATAAATAGGGCCGATTATTAGCCATTGAAGATGTTTTGGTTTTCCAATTGCTGCCATTGTCGATGGAATACTCTACCGCCCCGCTTGATCCCCAGGTGATATAATTGAAAGAGCCTATTAGCCAGCTTTCTAATCCAATGGGAGAAGTAACGGTTATTGTTCCAGCAGAAACTAACTCCACTTTATGAATATCTCGAGCATTGCCATGGAAGGCACCTAATAAGTAGATAGGCAATAATAAAAATGTAAACCCAATGGATATCGTTTTCATTCAGTCCTCATATTTATTGTCATTCATCCAAAATCACAAGAAAATTATAACTCAATTGTTTGAATATTTCTACAAAATGAATCCAAAAAAATCAAACCGACGTTTTTTATTTGCTAACGTGTAACAGTTACCGTGATCTGGGAATCATTATTATTACCCGTTGTAGAATAAGCAACCACCCGAAGAGCATGGGGACCTAAAAATGCGGTTGTGGTATCCCAGGCATAAGAATAAGGTTCCGATGTGTCTATTCCTTTTAGTATGCCATCAATATAGAATTCAACTCGATTGACCACACAATTACTAATTACCGTGGCCTGGATAGTTACTGTACCCCTTACGGTTTCATTGTTCGATGGTGAAGTGATTGTAATTGAAATATTACAGATTTTATCGCTTTCAATTGCTGTAATATCTTTGTCCGGGATTCCGTTGGCGCTAATACGAATCACAGCCTGACCGTTGGTGGTATCGGCGTCTTCCGCGGCTCTAAGTATTACGGTTTGATAAACATTCCAATCGGATGTTGTAAAGGTTAGGCTCGCTCCCGATTCCACCGAAATATCCGTATCACCGCTTACCCAGGTTACCGCAGCTTGAATATTCGCATCCGGCTGATTAGAGAGTTTGACATCAAAAGAAGCTGTCGCACCCTCGTTTATCGTAACACTATTTGTACTGGTTATAAAGTCAAGTGTGTCATTCTCTTGCTCCGTTACAGTTAAGTTTTTACTTTGAATTCCAGACGCATTAATTCGAATTGTTGCCGTACCATTACTGGTGTCCGTATCTTCATTGGCCGATAATGTTACTGTTTGATTTTGATTCCAATTGGCAGTAGTAAAAGTCAAGCTTGAACCGGATTGGACATTAATATCGGTATCGCCGCTTACCCTGGTAACAGATACGGATACAGTGGAAGATGGTTGGGCTGAGAGCCTGACATTAAAGTCAGCGGTTCCCCCTTCCGGGACATTGAGACTATCCGCACTGGTTACAAACGCAGGTGTTGATGGTGGCTTTGGATTTTTTTTTAGAAGCAATACTGCGGCAACCACAACTACCACTCCACCAATTACTAATAAAACCGGGAATTTCTTTTTTTTCGTTTCAGGCTTTTTTCCATCTCCCACGATTATTCTTTCACCTTTTATGATCTTTTTATAGACAATAAGATTTTCCAATGCAGCGCCCTCTATTGATTCAACACCATATTCTTCTTTTGCCCTGCGATAATTCTCCTCGGCGAGAAGTTGATCCCCGTTTTTTTCATAAATGGCGCCAAGAAGGAGGTAGCATGAACCCAAAATATCCTTTTTATCCTGACCTTGACCTTTTATAGTGCCGATTATCCGCTCAACCCTGGTTTTTGCACTGACGTACTGCCCTTTCTGGTATTCCTCTTTAGCCATTTGAAACTGGTTGACGATATCACCCCCACTTTGAGAATATACAAAGATATCACTATAAAAGGCAAATGCGATAAGAACCAACAAGGAAATAAGTTTTATAAAATTTCTGGAATAAATCATTTTAGTCACCTAATCCTCGGCTTTCATACACCTGAATCCCTCTTTATCAAGGGGTTCCGCCTGCCTGACATTCTCTATTCTCAAATCATCTTCCAGGGACAAATAGCCCCCACCTTTCAAAGCCTTACCCTGTATCCATTCCCAAACATTCCCTGCCATATTCACAGCGCCAAAGGGCGAAGAGAATGGTTCGAAACTCTTTACAGGCGCGGTACCTTTATAGCCATCTTTGTCTTTAGCGCCATCAAGGGTATCCAGGTTTGCCCGCCATTGACTATTGGAAGTGGGCGTATCCGGCGACTCATTTCCCCAGGGATAGGTCAAACTCCCTTTCCCGGCAACATATTCCCATTCATCTTTGTTGGGCAGTTGGAAACCGTATTTTTTGCAGTACTTTTCCGCCTCTTCATAAGTAACGACAGCGGGAAAGCCATCGCCATTGTTTATATATTCATTACTCACTGTTGAAGGAATAGACCGTTTCTCGCCTTTTAAATATTTCCTGAACTGCCCCCAGGAGACTTCGTATTTATCGATCCAGATTTTTTTCTCAGGGATGTAAATCATCCGGTGGCCATTAAGTTCACTCCCAAAGGTGATCTCATAAAAGCCCTTGCCATTTTTACTGATTGGTTTATCCCAATACTTGTCCGGCGGCAAGTTTTTATCGGCTGCTTTTAACCTCTCTTTTAAATCCCGGAGGTGAATCGAATTGGGGAAGACTCCCTGGAAAGCCTGGTATTGACTGAGATTTATTTTAGCCTTTATGGCCTTGTACTCTTTTTCACCATTTTTTCGCTCGGTTTCAAGTTCTTCGGTAATAGTAGTTGAAAGACGTTTTACTTCATTTGAGTTATTTATTTTCCTGGCTTTGTCTAATTCCCTTTTGGCCCCTTCGTAGTCTTCACTTTTAATCAGGTTTTTCACGGTATCCATATACCTTTGATACTGCTCACCGTTCATTACCGCTATCTGCTTTTCCCGGATTTGGTTTGAAAGTGCTGCTATCTCACCTGTTATCCCACCCCTGTTCTTTTTTGCTCTTTCCAGGGTATCGACGGCCTTTGGGTAATCCCCCTTTTTAATGTATTCCCCGGCAGCACTTAGGAGATTCTGGTAGTCTTCATCATGTTTTACTGCCGCTGTCAGGTTAGATATGGAATTGTTGATCTCAGAAAAAATGGCAGTCTTTTCATTATTTGCAGGAACGCCCTCATGTTTATCCAGGTACTCCCGGCATCTTTGGAGTTTATCGTTGTTACTTGATGTTCCTTTCCAAAAAGCCTTTAAGTCATCAAAATCCCTTTTCATTCCCTCTGTTCTTTTGTCTGAAATTTCCGCCAAAAGCATCTCTATTTCCTGGGTATCCTTTATCTTTTTTGCTTTGTTCAGGGCTTCGTTGGCCTTTTCCAAATCATTTGATTGCATAAAGGTTTTCGCGGAAGACATGAACCCGTCATATTGCCGTTCGGGGATATAGGATTTAAGGAAAAAAAATGCCGCTATGGCAAGACCGATAAAAGCGGTTATATAGATGTATTTAAAATTTCTTTTGTGATCTTTGGGGATGTATTTAAATTCTCTTTTGTAACCGTTCTCTTTTTTAGGCGTTTCAACTCTTTTTTCATTTTCTTTCTTTGGGGGTAATTCTCCATCGGGTTCTTTCCTCACCTTTTTTTCTATTTCTTTTTTTTCTTTGGGATATTTTTTAGCCGCATCCGCAATGTTAATCACTTTATTATTGAGCGTCTCTTCCTTTTCTTTTAGGTCTCTCTTTATCGATTCCCTGGCTTTCGCATCTATTTCGATTCTTTCAAAAATTTCATCTGCTTCTTTAAGGGCATTTAGAAATTCCGCAGCGGTATCATATCTGTCTTCCGGCTCTTTTGCCAATGCTTTCTTTAATATCCGATTAAGGTCCCCGGTAATTCTTGGATTCTCTGGAAATCGAACTTCCGGGTCGAGATGGCCCAGCAGAACTTCCGGGGCGCTACCTTTAAAAGGAAGCTCACCGGTTATCATTTCATACAATACAATGCCGAAAGAATAGATATCCGTTTTCGGGGTTACCGTCTTACTGTCCGACAACATTTCCGGGGACGTGTAGCTGAAGGTTCCCATGGACGTATAGGCATCGGTTATTGTCTGTGCATCTACAGTATTTTTTGCAATTCCAAAATCCAGTATGACCACTTCCTGGCTTTTACGCCTTATCATGATGTTGGTAGGCTTTATATCCCTATGGATAATTCCCTTTTGATGAATGGAATTAAGGGCCGACAGTACATCCCTTGATATCCTGAAAATGATTTTTAAATCCAGGTGTCCTCTTTCCGATACAAAATCTTTTAAGGTTTTCCCTTCAATATATTCCATGATCAGGTAGGGAATATCGATATTCCTGGTTCCATGCTCAACAAAATCGATATCGTATATTTTAACGATATTGCAATGCATTAGAGTTCGATAAATTTTTGCTTCCCTGATAAATCTATTTTTTATTTTCTCAAACTCCCCGTCGATATTTTCGACATTTTTCTTCTCGAAAATATTCAAAATATAAGTGAAATCCATGATTTTTAAAATCTGTACCTGGTCGAGACCTTTATGATGGATTTTATATACTCTTGCCGAGCCACCGCCACCCAGGTAATTTAAAACTTCATAGGCCGCCCCGATTTTATTCATAACCGTTTTCAAGGTTGCTTCATTTCTCCAATCGTCTAACATGGTTATGCTTTATTTTGAGGAATCTCCTTAACATTCCTTAGATCGTTTAAGACCTCTTCTATATCCCTGTATCTTTGTCCTTTCATTGGGGTGATGGTTTTTTTTATTATACCGGCGATTCCATCAGGCAAGCCAGGGTTCCTTTCCAGTTCAAAACCCGGTGAATTGAACTTCTTGTTCAACTCACTAAAAAAATTAAATTTGTCCCGTACGGTTTTATCTTGTGTTGCCATTTCATACAGTAATAGGCCAAATAGACATATAATTGAAGCTGTCTCTGTCTCTCTTTCATTCATACGATCGATAATAGGAGAAAGGTAAAAAAGTGTATTGTAAAGGTCCCTATTAATAATAATATTGGTCCCGCTTAAATCTGTTAAACTGGAAATATGTTCGGGCATATCGGCGTCCAGGAAAACAGTGTTATGGCTGCCTTCTTCGACAATTATTTTTTCGGGCCTGATATTCCAATAAAAAAATCCTTTCTTTTGGATGGCTTCAATGGTCGAAAGTATTTTTATCGACAGGTTATAGATATGATCCCAGTCTAATGGTTTTTCACTTCGGATGAAATCTCTTAAACTCACACCTTTTATATACCTGGAGAGTAAATACGGGATTTCAAACACTTCTTCCCGGTATTCATAAAGAACATAATCCAATCTAACGTAGCCAAGAATATTGGGAGCCCCCTGGAGGGAATAAAAGAATTTCGCTTCCTTTTCAAACATTTTCTTTTTTTTGTCAAAAGCCTCTTTGATAATTTTTATATCTACTTTTCCGATATTGCGTAAAAATAAATTAAAATTCATTAATTTTAAGACGTGATCTTCATCAAATATCTTATGATGGACAAGATAAACCCTGGAATAAGTACCGGTAGCAATAAGCCCCCCGCTAAAGTCGTAATTTCGTTTCAGCATTTCCTGGACTGCAGTAAAAATGGGATCTCTTTTTACTTCCGCCTCCATAATTGTTGGCGATAAGAGACCGTGGGATACCAGCGGTTTTTTAGTCCCCGGTTCGTATGCTTCTTTAACCAATCTGGTCAGTTGGTCTGCAAAAGCATTGCATTGGGGATCCGTCGGAATGGCCACTCTGTCTTTCCCCAACTCCGGCTTTTGAACAGGAGGTTGATGGGTAAGTCTTCGATAAAGTGCTTCCGCGCCTTCTTTATTATCCACACAATATGAAATGTTTCCTATAACCGGGGCAGGTACATACTTCGTATCCCCTTTATTAAATAGAACCGGGATAAACCGGTTCATATTCTGGGGTTCAGCGGAAATCTGGTTATAAATTATAGTAGATTCGAAGTATACGCCCTTTCCACAGCCGTTTTCTTTAATCCCATTTGCATGCTCCCAATAACTCCTGGAGCAAATAATAAGAACAAACTCAGCCAGTTTGACCTGGATGTTCACCCATTTGGGCCAGCCTTCGGAAGTGCAAGATTCATACTGATCTAATACGGCATCGATTTTATATTTTCTTAAAAGATCGGCGAAAGCCAGGACCAGGTCACAATGTGCGTGTGAGTAATGGCTGTAACTGATAAATACCTTTCCTTTTTCTTTTTCCATCTGTTTACCTCACCAGGAAATCATCCCCAAATATACCGAACATTTTATCGCCTTATTCGGCCTTTTCAATACAGCATACAACTCATTTTTTCTTTTCAATGTTAACCTCCGGTTTCCGTTTTAATTCTATTCCATTTCGCTTAATTATTCAAGTGGTGGAAGGCGATTATTTTTGAAGTAAGATTCTTTTCTCTATACACCCGACCAATTGGGGGTTCAACACTCAGAACATCAACCGTTTCCTGAGGTGAATCAAGGATCGGGGGATGGGGGCGAGATTTGGAATGATGAATGATTAAAGAGAATAGAATGATGAATGATGAACGATGAATGATGAATGATGAAAAAATATGAAAAACAAAGAAAGAAAAAAACGCGGGCGAACTAACACACATTTTCCCATTCGTGTTCATTCGTACAATTCGTGGGCCTGTTTTTTCCGCTCTTCCGCTCTTCCTTGTTTTTTCTTCTCTTCTTCCTCTCTCAGTTCGTCCGTGTTCGTCCGCGGCTTTATTTTGGCGGCATCTTGCTATTTTGAGCGTAACATATTATAATTTGTTCCTCAAACCAAGGAGGTTACAGTTGAAAAAATACATCTTACTCAGTACCTTAATAATAGGATGTTTCCTCTTTACCCTTTCCCTTACCGGCGCATCGAGTGCACCCGTGGATATGAAAACGCTTTTCCCCCAGCTCGAGGGATGGACGCAAAAAGGAAATATCGATGCCTATACACCCGATAACCTGTACGAATACATCGACGGCGCCGCCGATGTTTTTTTAAGTTACGATTTCCAGGAGCTGGTCAGCGCTTCCTATGAAAGCAACCCCAAAGGCTCTATTACCGTGGATATCTACCGCCACAACAACGCTAAAAACGGTTTCGGCGTCTACAGCCAGGAAAAACCGGCCAAAGGCCCCTTTATCCCCATCGGAGCCCAGGGCTACTATGAAAAAGGCGTACTCAATTTCCTGGCAGGCTGCTACTATGTCAAGCTCAGCGGCTTTGACCTGGGGGACAAGGATGAAACAATCCTTAAAGAAGCCGCCCAACAAATCGCCCAAAAAATCCAGGGCGAGAACCGGTTCCCGCTCCCCAGGGTATTGGAATGTTTCCCCACGGAAGAAAAAGTCGAATATTCCGAACGCTATATCGCCCAAAATTTCCTGGGCCACTCTTTCCTGCACTCCGCTTTCACGGCAGACTATGAAAAAGAGGGTAGAAAAATCCAGGTCTTTATTATTGAGACCGATGATGAAAAAGGCGCCCGCAAAATCCTGGACGACTATTTAAACCTGGCCAAAAGCAAAGGCATGACCGTCGAAGAAAACCCGGGAAAAGATTTCTACCGCTTCCAGGACCCATACTACCGCTCCAACGGCATGATGAATATCAAACAAAACGGGAACTATCTCTGGGGCCTTTTCTATAACGATAAGTCCACAGCCGGCGCCGGCATTTACATTGACAAAATCCGGGAAAACCTGTTGAAATTAAAATTAATCACCCCATAAATGACCCATCATACACGTATTTTCCCCGGTACAATAGCCTTTTTCCTGTGTTTCCTGTTAACCGGGACATTATTGGGCCTGGACCCATTGAAATCCATCGACCAGTATGTGCAAGAAGATTGGACTACGGGCAACGGACTCCCGGGGAATTCGGTGGCGGCCATTTCCCAGACCCCTGACGGCTATCTCTGGGTCGCCACCCGGCAGCAATTATGCCGCTTTAACGGCGTTAAATTTTTGACTCTTCCGCTCTTCAGTAACGCCCAGACCGGCTATAAAGAAATTACGGCTTTAAAGATCGACCGCGACGGCAACCTTTGGGCCGGCACCCGGGGCGAGGGCTTATTTAAATATAAAGACCAGGTCTTCGAAATATTTACCCAGAAAAACGGGCTCTCCAGCAACACCATCAACTGCCTTTACTGCGATCTCAAAAACAATCTCTGGATCGGCGCCGAAAACGGGTTCCTGGACCGCTTGAACGAAAAAGAAATTACCTGTTTCGGTAAAGAGAATGGGCTGATGGAACCTTATATCTATGCTGTTTCCGAAGATTCCAAGGGCAACCTGTGGGTCGGCGCCCGCGGCGGCGGCTTGTATCGCTTTACTAACCGCAGGTTTGTCAAAATCCCCAGCAAAGATTTCGATCGCTGCGATGTGACTGCCATTAAAGAAGATTCCTCCGGCGGGTTGTGGATCGGGACCAACCGCGGCCTGGTTTATTACCGCGGGGGACAGGCGGAACTACTGGATAAATCCAGGGGCATCTACGGCTATGTCATATATGACATCATCGAAGACAGCGACGGCAATCTCTGGGTGGGGACCGGCAACGGACTCTTTCGTATCCGCAAAGGGTGGTCCGGACTTTCCACCATGGAAACAAGTAAATTAATGAACGGCAGTGTGATATCGGCTATTTTCGAAGATCGTGAAAAAAGTATCTGGGTGGGTACCGACGGTAGGGGGCTAACCCGGCTGCGGGACGGGAAAATAAGAACTTTTTCCGTGGAATCCGGCCTACCCCACGAATACGTCGTCGATATGTATGAAGACCGGGATAAAAATCTCTGGGTGGCCACCATGGACGGCTTGACCCGGTTCGCTAAAGGAATATTGAGCAGGGAAACCATGACCGTGGAATTTTCCGACGCCGTCGTGGGCCCCATTTGCCGGGACCGGGAGGGAAATACCTGGTTCGGGACTTACGGCTCGGGGCTATATAAACTGGAACCCGGTCGTGGAAAGCGCTTGACAAACTACACCACCCGCGACGGCCTGCCCAGCGATTCCATTATCTCCCTGTATTGCGACAGCCGGGGGATTCCCTGGGTGGGAACCAGCCGCGGACTCAATACATTGGAAAATGGTATTTTCAAATCTCTCAACGATAATGCGGGCCTTTTGGCCAATGAAATCTATTGTATCTATGAAGATAGCAAAAATAACCTGTGGATCGGCACCAATAAGGGACTTACCCTGGGGATAAACGGGCGCTTTTCAATACCCGGCGGCGGGTCGCTGCCGCCGGACGTCATGGTCTCTTATATTTATGAAGACAAGGATAATTATGAAATTTACTGGATTGCCACCAAAGGCAACGGGTTAATAAGGCTGAAGGGCAATAATGAAGTATTTTCTTTTACCACCGAATCCGGTTTATACAGCAATACCATATACCAGGTTTTCGAGGATGCCGGCGGGTATTTGTGGATGAGCTGCGATAAAGGCATTTTTAAAGCAGTGAAGAAAAACCTGGACGACCTGGCCGCGGGGGCCGCGGGGACCGGCAAAACCCAAAAGATAGAATATACCTATTATGGAAAAAGCGATGGCCTGAAATCCGAAGAATGCAGCCGCTGGGCCCAGCATTCATCCATTAAAACCAGCGACGGCAGGCTGCTGTTCGGCACTACCAAAGGCATATCCATCATTGATCCCCAAAATATGAAAATAAATACCATCCCGCCCCCCGTGCTCATCGAGAGGGTAGTGTCCAATAATAGAGACCTGGAACCGGACAAAGAAACAAACCGGTTGATCCTGAGAAGCCTCGATTATATCCAGTTTTATTTTGCCACATCCACCCTGATTTCTTCCGACCGGGTTTCGTTCAAATACAGGTTGGAGAATTATGAAGACGCCTGGACAATGGTCGCGCCGTCCCAGGTAAAAATGGCCATATATAGGGGACTTCCGCCCGGTCGATATACCTTCCGGGTGATGGCGGCCAACAGCGACGGAATCTGGGCTGAAAGGGGCGCTTCCTTTACTTTTGATTTCAGCCCGGGTTTCATCCGCTCGCTGCTTTTTAAGATCATCCTGGGGTTTCTCATATTAGCGGCGGCCGCATCGGGCTTCCTGGCCGGGAGAAAATACCTGCTGCATCGAAGAGTAAAGAACAAGTACAAGGATTCCCTCCTGGACCCGGAAATCGTGGAACAGTGCTTGAAAAAACTATCATATGTGA
>Ga0315276_10004406_pt1 | contig 12934 bp, 7 predicted proteins | sample YL17G05_0_MG_FD_204542 | JGI IMG/M metagenome (GOLD analysis project Ga0315276, IMG submission 204542) | Sediment microbial communities from Yellowstone Lake, YNP, Wyoming, USA - YL17G05_0 | ecosystem: Environmental > Aquatic > Freshwater > Lake > Sediment | place: USA: Wyoming | collected... | reverse complement strand
TCTTTTCTCATTCGTTCTCGTCGCTGCTGGTGTCCTTGATGTAGATGACGACGTCTGTGCCGTCGTCTGCGGCTGCTTCAGGGCCGCTCTTCTTGTTGTTGTTGCTGCCGTTGTCGTTCCGGGGCCGCTTGTTTGCGGCGGGAGCGCCAGGAGCGGCAGCAGCAGCAGCTGCCGCCCCCGCGAAGGGGCCATCGCCGTTCTCGCGGGCGTCGTCGCCCTGGCGCTTGCGGGCCTGCTGGACCCTTTCGGGAGGGGAGGGGCTGGGGTCGTTGGTCGCCGTCGTCGCGGCGGTGGCAGGGGACGCCTTGCTCTTGTCGCCCTTGTCAACTTCCATCGCAGCCTCTGCCGCCGCCGCCGCCGTTGCGGGCTGCTGCTCCGACAGCGCATCCTCCTGCCCTTCCTTCGCGAGGGACGCGTTGCTGTCGTTGGAGGCGGCGTCAAAGAGAGCGGCGGCATCAGCGACTGCAGCGACAGCAGCAGCGGTGGCGGCCGCTGCTTTCGCTTCCGCTGCTTTCGCCTTTGCCACCTCGGCCGCTGCCAAAGGGGGTCCGACCTCCTTCTCCCTCTTCTCCTTCGCTTCGAGGGCCTGCGCCGCTTTATTCACCTCCGCCAGAGAGGCCCGCATGCACCCGCCGTCGATCAGGCCGTGCTCGAAGAGAGTGAGGAGGTGGAGCGACAGGGCGCGGCGGCGGAGGGCGCGGTTTGTCTCGGCGGCTTCGTCGCCGCAGCCGCCGCTGCTCGCTCCGCCTCCACTCCCGCCGCCGAGCAGCAGCCTCTCCCCGTGCTCCTTGCAGAACTCAAAGGCCCTCAGCGGCACGTGCGAGTCCACTAGCAAGGGACGATCGCGGACGAAGGCCGTCCAGTTGAACATCACCTCGCGCTCCGCGAGGCCGACCTCGGGGGCCAGCGACCTCGACATGCGGGTCCGGAGCGCCGCGGCCCAGGCCGCGCGGGCCTCGCTCATCCTCCCTTGTCCTCCTCCCCCCTGCTGCTGCTGCTGCTGCTGCTGCTCGCCGCCGACGCCAGCACCGGCAGCGGCACCGGCAGCAGCGTCGAAATCGAAGTCGTCCTCGTCGTCGTCCGAGTCGGGCACCGAGGCTGGGTCGCGGAGGATCGCGGCCAGCTCGCGCTCGGACATCCTCACCGCGGTCCTCGCGTGGTAGAAGATCCGGGGGGGGCAGGCTCCGTTTGGCTGCAGTTGCTGCTGCAGTTGCTGCTGCTGCTGCTGCTGCGGCTGCTGGTGCTGGTGCTGCAGTTGCTGCTGCTGCTGCTGCTGCTGGTGCTGCAGTTGCTGCTGCTGCTGCTGCTGCTGGTGCTGGTGCTGCAGTTGCTGCTGCGGCAGGAAGCGGGCTTTCCCCTTTTCCGCCGCCGCCGCCGCCGCGGCGCGGAAAGCAGCAGCAGCAGCAGCAGCGGCAGCAGCGGCGTTGACGTCGTCGTGAGGGGAGTAGGAAGGGCCGCCGCCGCCGCTGCCGCCGCCGCTGCCGCCGCCGACGCCGCCGCGGCTCGGCTCGGAGAGAAGCTCGGCCGCGAAGCGAGGAGGAGGAGCGGCAGCAGCTCCAGCTCCAGCTCCGGTTCCGCTCGCACGAACCTGCTGCTGCTGCTGCTGCTGGGCCGCGTTCTGGATCACCTGGACGGCCTCCCAGATCGCAGGGTCGATTCCAGCGGCGGAAGAAGGAGGACAAGGAGCGGGGGCAGAGAGGCGTTGCTGCTGCTGCTGCTGCTGCTGCTGCTGCTGCTGCGCTCCGGACTCCGACGCCCGCCTCTCGAGCTCGATGGCCCGGAAGCCCGCCGGGAGCCTGAGCGCGCGGTCCCTGCGCCTGGCCGAGAAGACGAAGCCCGCCCTGGGGGCGAAAAGGGGGTCGCTCCGCCGCAGCAGGGCGAGGACGCGAGAGGAGCAGTCGGGGGAGGAAGGCGCCGCAGGAGCCTGCTGCTGCTGCTGCCACTTCTCTCGGCCTAGAGCTTCAGCCGGGGAGAGGAGGTCCTTTCTCGGGCGCACGAGGACAGTCGCAAACTGCGGGAAGTCGGATAGGTCGTCGTGGCGAGCTGCCTTGTTTTTGCCTTTCGGTCCCCCTTCGCCGCCGTCGTCGTCGTCGTCGTCGCTGCCGCTGCCTTCCTCGTCGTCGTCCTCCTCCTCCTCAGCCGGCCTCTCCCCTCGCACGCTCCACCGCAGCAGGGAGTGCGAAGCCTCGAGGTGCTGCGAGAGCCCGCGGAAGGAGTGCGCCCCGAAGCCGCAGAGGGCGCAGTGCCAACACCTCGTCAGGGAGACAGAGGAGGCTCTATTGTTTTCGCCACCGTTGCTGCCGTCGCCGCCGTTGCCGTTTTCGGCGGCGTCGTTGCTGTAGCTGCCTCCTCCGTCTTTTTGTTGCTCGGTCTCCAAGTACCTCCACACGACGCTCCCCCGGCGGGGGATCCTCGAGCGGGTTGGAGAGTAAAAAGAAGGAGAGAAAGGACCGAAAGGGCGAGCTCCTCCTGCTCCTGCTGCTGCTGCTCCTCCTTTCGCGAGCCCTCCCGTGCCCGGCGGCGGCGGCGTGCGAGCGCGGGGGGCGGGGGCCGGGGCCCGAGTCAGCCTCACCCTGAGGTCGACGGCAGACTTGGGGCCGCCGCACTGCACCGAGGGAGGGGGCAGAAGCACGATGCCGCCCCTGCGCTGAAGGGCTGGAGGCGGCGGTCGCGTTGCCGCTGCCGTTCGAGCGCCGGCAACGGGAGTAGCGGCGGCGGCGGCGGCGGGAGCAGCCCTCGCGCTCTCAGTCGGCTGCTCTTTCCGCTGCTGCTGCTGGTGCCCCGCCCCGTCGCCACTCGGCCCCCCCCTGCTGCTGCTCCCGTTCTCCTTCTCCGCCGAGGAGGAGGCAGGGAGGAGCCCCCCCGAAGCAGCAGCAGCACCAGCACCAGCAGCAGCAGCAGCCGGCGGATGCGGAGGAGCGACAGCGGGAGGGGGAGGGGGAGGCATCAGCGCCAGCAGGGGCGGCCGAGGCGACGAGGAGGGCGTCACGACGGCCAGCCTCGCCGGGCTGAGCCGGATGCTGCCTGTGGCCGTCGACGCGCGGATCTCCGAGGCGGGGACCCTCGCGGCGAGGACCCGCGCCCCGGGGGGCAGCAGGCCGAAGAGCAGCCCCTGCCTCTGTTTGGCCCAGAGGGCGTGCCTCTTCCTCTCCAGCTTGGTCGTGGAGGGGCGGGGAGCGGGGGGAGGAGGGGGTGGTATGGAAGTGGCGGCAGCAGCTCCGGCAGCAGCAGCTCCGGCAGCAGATGCTCCCGCAGCTGCACGAGCAGCAGCAGAGAGCGCTGACGACGAGGGAGGCGCCAGCGGCGGCGGCGGAAGGCCCGTCGCAGCGCCCGCGGGAGGGCCGCACGAAGAGCTCCAGCGGCGGGGCGGGGGCCGCAGCCCGGCCCCGGCGTCCAGCACGGAGCCGCTCGGCTTGCGCGTGTGCGAGAGGTCCGGGTGGTCTGCCCACAGCAGGAACAGGACCTCCTGCTCCCGCCCGGCCTCCTGCCCCCCTCCGTCGCCGTCGCCGCTCGCGTCGTCTCCCTCGTCGCCGTCCCCGCCGTCGTCGTCGTCCGAGGAGGGCGGGGGCGAGGGAGAGCCCCCACCCTTATCGGCGCCTCCTCCTCCCCCTCCTCCCCCTTCGAGGCAGGAGAGCAGGTCGAGGTCGAACGAGGCCTCGTGCAGCCTCTTCGAGAGGGCGACTGCCGAGGCAGCGGCAGCCGAGGCAGCGGCAGCGGCAGCGGCAGCGGCGTCGCTGCTGCTGCTGCTGCCGCCGTCTCTGCCAGCGCGGCCCCTTCCGCTCCCGCTCCCGCCTCCCGCCCCGCTCGCGCCGCCGCCGCCGCCGCCGCCGCCGTCGCCTGCCAGGAACGCCGAACCGGGCGAGTCGCCGCCGGGGACGTGGACTATCCAGGCCCTCAAGGGGACGAGCGGCCGGCCGGCCCCCGCGCCCCCGGCCAAGGAGGCGGCGGCTCGCGGGCCCGCCCCCGCGCCTCCCGCCCCCGCGCCTCCTCGCCGTCGCCGCCGCCGCCGCCTCTTGGGTTTCTCCAGGAGGGCGACGATGAGGGAGATCGTCGGCAGCGGGGCGGCGGCGGCGGGACTGGGGGCGGGAGGACGCGCGTCCTTTTTGCTCCTCCTTCGCCGCTCCCGGTTCTGCTCCCGCGTTTGCCTGCGCTCGCCCCCGCTTCCGTCGGGAGCGCCGGCTCCTCCGTCTCCGTCTTCCTCCTCTTCCCCGTCCGAGGGCGGGGGGCGAGCGAGGGCGAGGTGGAGCCGGTCGAGCCGCCGTGGCCGCCGCCGCTGCTGCCCCCGGGGCTCCTGCTGCTGCTGCTGCTGCTGCAGCTGTCCCTGCTGCTGCTTGAGCCTCTGCTGAGCCAACTGCTGCCGCAGTTGGTCGCCTGCGCGCTCGGAATAGGACAGCGTGCGTCGGAGGAAGAGCGCGCCCTAAAATGAGTATGAGATTGAGATTGAGAGAGAGAGAGAGAGACAAGTGCATGGTTTTGTTGCTTGGACCCGTGAGCAAAAGGTGTTTCTTTGTTTCTTCTCCCCCCCCCCCTTTTTGAGCTTGAGGTCGATCCAGCCCTCTCTCCTCCGTCGGCACCGTCGGCGTCGAAAACAAAACAATCAGAAACTCACTCCTTGTCGCTGGCTCCTCTGCTGGAGCACCCTGTAGAGCTCCGCAGCTGCAGAGTGGTCCCAGAAGCCGCGGCCGGGAGGATCGGCGGCGGCGGCGCCGGCTTCGGCAGAGGCGAAGCGAGCTCTTTCTCTTTTGCCTCGGCCGTCGTCGGCGATGCCTCCTCGGCCTCCTCGTCCTGCTCGGTCGCCACCGCGAGATTCGGATTCGACTGCCGTCGCCGCCAGTGTTCCTGAGACGCCGCAGCCTCCTCCTCCGTATCCCTCATCTCCCGCGCCAAGCGTCGGCGGCTCCATGAGGGAACGAACAGACGAAAGAGAAGAAGAGAAAAGAGTTTCCTCTCCCTCCTCGAGGAAGAAAAGAGGAGAAATCGCCGATGCCGGCCGCCCCGGAAAAGTTTGTCTCCTCGCCTTTTCTTTTTTCTTCTGATGTTTTTTTATTTTAACTTGTACGTCCAACAACCCCCCCAACAACTCCCCCCCAAGCGCATTGGACGCGGCATCGCGCACAAGCGACACTTTCCCTCTCTCTCACCATTCACGCATCGCAGTCGTTGTCTTTGGGATTGCAAAAAAGGAATAAGTACACACAAAGGTCCCCTCCCTCCTTCCTCCTCTCTTCCATCACCCCCCCCCCTCCCCATCCACATCTCTTAGCCTGCCCTCGACCGCTTCTTCCTCGGCGCCCGCTCCCTCCCCTTGAGCACCATCCCGTCGCCGTTCTCCCCGCCCGCTCCTCCCCCTCCACCGACCTCCCCGTCGGTCTCGGAAAGCTTGGCCTTCTTGGCAGAGCGCACGTAGGCCCTCAGCGCCCACTCGTCGTCCGCCGCCGCGTCGGCCATCGTCCCCAGCTTGATCTGGAACAGCCGCAGCTCGAAGCGCGGGCCGACCTCGGTGAGCTCGGCGGAGGCGGGGCCCCTGGGGCACGTCCATGTGTGGTGCCTAAAGTGCACAAAGTCCCCTCGGTTGGCGAACGTGACGACGCGCTTCGCGTCGGGCTTGGGGGCGGGGAACAGGTGCTTGAGCATGGTGCCGATCCGGGTTCCCAGCTTGGACGTGAGGTTGTCGAGGATGACCCGCGGGTAGGCCTCCGAGACCGTCCCCACCTGCTTCTTGTCGCCCAGGTCGTGGCGGAGCACGGCGTTGTAGATCCCGAAGTGCGCGGTCGGGCCGTGGGGCAGGTGGCACAGGACCAGGCCGTCGGGCTTGCCCCTGTGCTCATGCACGACGACGATGTCCGAGAAGTCGTGCGACCTCGCGGACTCGACCAGGTCGTTGACGATCTGCCCCCCCCTGTTGACCCGGGCGCTGTTGGGGAACACGAGACGGAGCTCCTTGGCGAACTGCGTGAGGCGCGAGCTCGGGTCGCGGCTCGTCGTGACCAGTACGCGCGGCTCGCGGAAGGCGGCGCGGCAGTACTCGTCGTCGACCGAGGTCCTCGCGACGGCGGTGTTGTCGTCCTCGAGCTCGACGGCGTTGCGGAGGGCGCGCTCGTCGCGGCGGAGCTCGGTGGGGATGGGCTTGCCCTCTGGATGAGTTTGTTTTGTTTTGTGTGCGCGAAGAGAAGGAACGGGGGTGGGGGAGGAACGTGAGTGGTGTTTTTTTCCCTTTGGACACGCTGTTGGCCAGCCGCCGCCGTCGTCGTCAAGACGTCGAGCGGCCGTCCATGCCTCGCTTTCTCTCTCGCTTTCTCTCTCTCTTATTTTCCCTGCTCTCTCTCTTTCTCAGATTCCTCACCCTGCAGCGCCTCGCGGATGACGCGCTTGCGCTCGTATTCGCTGCGCTCCTTGCCCTCGAGAGACTTGCGGTACAGGTACTCTCGGCGGAGGCGGGCATTGCGGCGCAGCATTTTTGTAAGGGAGAAATGGGAGACCTCTTCTCTTTCTCTCTCTATCTTTCGGTCGCTTGTGCTCTCCTCGCTGGCTCAGCGCGCGCTGGCTACTACGCGAGGGGACACTTGCTGACGCTTGCTGGGAAAGAGACGATGGCGATAAGACGAGACGAGACGCGTTCCGCGGCAGAGACAAGAGTCGAAAAGTATTTTTTTTCCTTTTCCCCCTTTTTTTCCGTCGAAAAATTTCAATCACAAAAAAAACGGGGCTGCCTCGACTCGTCGAGCAATCGCTGCAGTCTAAAAAACATCATGTCCAACCTCCGCGCCGCTGCCCCGGCCACGGGCGAGGAGCGGGACCGCGGACGCGTCGCTCCGGCTAAGGTCCAGCGCTACCGCGCGGGGCAGGTCCCAGAGTGGGCCGAAGAGGGCGAGCACGGCGGCGACGATGATGGTGCGGCGCCGTTGACGGCAACAGCAGCGACGGCGACGGCGACCGAAGCAACAACAACGACGACAGTTGCTGCTGCTGCTGCTCGCCCCGTCGCAGCCCCCGCAGTCGTCGTCGCCAAGCGCCCTGCGGTCGTCGACGATCCTCGAATGGCGCGGCTCGCAGCTCTCGAGCAAGAAAACGGCGACGGCGACGACGTCCCTCGCCGCAGACCCGGGAGGAGGGAGGTCGTCGCGCCGGCGGTCGTCGTCTCTCGCTCGAGGAAAGAGGCCGCTGCTGCTTCTGTCCCTGCTGCTCCTGCTGCTGCTGCTGTTCCCCAGGCTCCCCGCGCAGACAAGCAAACTCTCGACGGCGACGACGAAGACGCGATCGCGGCTCGCAGGGCGGCGATGCGGGACCGCGCTAGGGCCCGCGAGCAGGCGGCGGCGGAGAAGGAAGCTTCCGCCGCTGCCGCCGTCGCAAAGCAGAGCAAGAGGCAAGGCGCCGCCCCTTCTTCTTCTTCGTCGTCCTCCGGAGAAGAGACTTCCTCCGACGACGATTCTTCCTCCGAGGAGGAATCTTCTTCTTCCTCAGAAGAAGAAGGCCAAGGCCGCAAGCTCCTGCGCCCCGTCTTCGTCCCCAAAAATGCGCGCACGACCCTCGACGCGGCCAAGAGGGCGCACGAGGAAGCCGAGCACCTCGACGAAGCCGCCGCCGCCGCCGCCGCGGCAGCGCGCGCCGCAGAGACCCGCTCCATCGTCGCCCGCGTGCTCGCCGCCGAGGACGCCGCTGCAAAGGCCGCGGCGGCTGCCCCTCTGGGCCTCGAGGACGTCGTCACCGACGAGGACGAGCTCGACTCGGACGAAGAAGAAGCCAAGTGGAAGGAGCGGGAGCTGGCACGGCTTCGGAGGGAGGCCGAGGTCGAGGAGGCCGCCGAGGAGCTGGAGAGGGAGAGGTCGCGCCTGGCCTCGATGACCGAGGAGGAGCGCAACGCCGAGGCGCTGAGGCGGAGGAGGGCCAGGGAGCGCAGGGAGAGGAGGGAGAAGCTGGCGAGCGAGGGAGCAGCAGCAGCAGGAGCGGGAACGGGGCCGCAACCTCAAAACCGCGGCCGCTTCTTCCACCGCGGCGCCTTTTTCCAGGAGGAGGCGGACGCGGGGATCGCGGGAGTCGCCGGCGGCCCCTCCTCCTCTTCCTCCGCTGCTGCTGTCGTCCCGGCTGTCGCCGCCGCCATCGGCTCCTCCGCGGCGCAGTTCGGCGGCGACGCCGTCATCCGAGCCAGGGGGAAAGCGGCCCAGGCGACGGCGACGGGCGACGAGGCGCACGTCGACCGGCGAGCGCTGCCCAAGGTCATGCAGGTGAGGAACTTTGGGCGCTCGGGCCAGAGCAAGTACACCAACCTGGCGGACCAGGACACGGCGAGGCCCAGAGAGAGGGAGAGGGACTATTTGTACAGCAGTGGCGGCGGCGGCGGCGGCGGCGGCGGTGGTGGTGGAGGCGGAAGCCGAGGTGGGAGCTCCGACCGCGGAGGAGGAGGAAGTTACCAGCGGCGCGACGACGACCGCGGCGGCGACGACAGGCGGAGAGGGGACTACAGCCGCCGGGAGGGCGACAACGATCGCTCTCGCCCTCCAGGAGGAAAGAGCAACACCAGCAGCAGCGGTCGCTACAAGCTCGCCGGGACGGGCGACGACCTCGGGAAGCCTCGCGGGTGGAAGACGTAGAATATTTTTTTTGTTTTTGCTTTTCGAAAATCACTTGTTTCACACTCTTTTTGTCACATCACTTCTTGAACCCTAAAAAAATTCAGAAATTCAAAGAAAAGGTCGCGGGGTCTTTTCTCTCTTTCTCTCTTTCTATCTTTCTATCTTTCTCTCTCTCTTCTCCTCTCTCTCTCTTCTCTCTCCTTTCTTCTGACAGACCTAAAATCTAAAACAAGCTCAGGTCCCTGCCGAAGATCCGCGTCATCGTCCAGTTGAGCAGGATCAGCACGCGGTTCCTCGTGCTGACCTGCTTCGTCAGGTAGACGCTCCTCCACAGCAGGAAGCTGAGGTAGCCGCTGACTTTCACCGTCTCGCCTAGGCCCGGGACGGCCACGTCGGAGACGCCCTTGTCGCTGCCGACGTAGGCGAGGATCCCCAGGGAGAGGAACTCGAACGGCCTCGGGGGAGGCGCCACGCTTCTGGCGGTGCTCCCCTCGCCGCCGTCGACGGACGAGAACCCCGCTTCCTTCCTCGCGTCGCGGAGCAGCGCCTCGGAGTCCCCCCGGGCCTCCCCCCCCAGGAGCTGGGGAAGCCACAGGGACGCGGCGACGGCGCGGCCCGCGCGGGTGCCCGCGGAGGAAGAAGAAGAGGAGGAGGAGGAGCGACGGGGAGAAGCTTTCTCTCCTCCTCCTCCCGGGCCTTCGCCCTCGCCTTCCGAGTCGTTCGACGGGGCGAAAGCAGAAGGACTGTCCATGCTCTGCCGGACGGCCGCGCTCCAAGACTTGGCCAAGTCGTGGACGCCGGGGGCCATCGGCGGAGGAGGCGGAACACCGCTTCCCCCGACGACAGCGGCGACGCCGCCCCTGCCGACGCGGTACCCCCTGTTGAGCAGCCGAGCGACGAACGCCCCCTGCTGCCCTGCGACCTGCGCCGTCGCCGGCAGCCTCCTTCCCGTCATCACGGAGCAGTCCCCGATCGCGAGCGCGTCTTTGGCGCCGATCACGCGCAGCCAGGGGTCGACCGCGATCTTCGCGACGACCGGATTTTTCTTGGAGTAGGGGACTTGGGCGGGGAAGCGCGTGACGAGGTCCCGCACGAGCGGGCGGGAGGAGTTGCCCGCGGACCAGAGGACCATCCCTGCGCCGAGGCGGCGCTCGGCGTTGGAAGGGTCGGTCTTGTCGCGGTAGATTACTTCGGAGTCGGTGACCTCCTGTTTTTTTTTTTTCCTCCCGTCTCGGAGGGGGAGGAAGAGGCGTGAGAGAGGAGAAAGAAAGAGCGTGTATTTTGCCCCCCGATCTCGTCGGTGCGCGCGTAGCGCTTGCCAACCGTCGTGCCGGTCGTGTCGACCAGCGTGGCCAGCCCGACGACCGTCAGGTCCCCCTTGTCCTTCGAAACCAGAGAAAGAAGAAGAAGAAGAAGAAGAAAAAAAGCTCACGACGCACCATCACCCGCACGCCCAGCTTGACGTCAATCCCTTCGCTCCTTAGCGTCGCCAGCGCCCTCTCCTGCAGCGACGTCGAAAACGCACCGAGGATGGCTTTGTCGGATTGGAGCAGGGTGACCGTGGGTCTCAGCGACGGGAACTTCCTCGCCAGGTCCACCCTTACGTAATCCGCGAGGGTGCCGGCAAACTCGACGCCCGTCGGGCCGCCGCCGACGACCACGAAGGAAAGCAGCCTCTGCCTCTCCTCCTCGGAGGTCGAGGGCAGCGAGGCGGCCTCGAACAGGCTCCCGACGCGGGTGCGGAGCGTCCTCGCGTCGTTGATCGTCTTAAGGAAGTACGCGTTCTCGCGCACGCCGGGGACGCCAAACGTCGCCGACTGCTCCCCGAGCGCGAAGACGATGACGTCGTACGCGATCTCGAAGCGCGGGCGCGGCCCCGGCTGTCTCCTTCCCCGTCCCCCTTTAGCGCCTGCCCCCTCCCCCCCCCCCTCCTCCTCCGCCTCCCCGCCCGCCTTCGAGAGTGCCGCCGCGGCGGTGCACCTGGCCACCTTCCGCTCGAGGTCGACCTCGTCGGCCTCGGCCTCGAGGTAGGTCACCGTCGGGTTCGAGACGCGGACCGGCTCGAGCACCGAGCGGAACTCGACGGTGCCGACGGCCGCGGACGGCAGCATCGGCGTGAAGCAGAAGTGATTGGTCGGGGACACGACCACGACGTCGAAGAGCTCGGTGTCGACGACCTTGGAGAGCGCGTGGGAGCCCCAGCCGCTGCCCAGGACCAGGACCACGGGCTTCTCGGCCTCGAGGCTCGTGAGAGGGAGAGGGGGGAGCGCGGCGGCGGCGGCGGCAGCGGCCCCGTTCCGGACCTTCTTTCCGGACGGCGACGCTCTCACCCTGGGCGTCGCGGGGGAGAGCGTGCGGCGGGCGATGACCGCGAGGTCGGCCAGCGTGTCCTTGGCCTTATCTACGGCGACGTCGAGCGAAGAGCGCTCGCCGGGCCAGAGAGAGGCGTCGCGGGCGAAGACGTCGCCGCCGTCGCCGTCGTCGAGGGGGGGGCGAGGTCGAGGAGGCTGCTGCTCCTCCTCCGCTGTACCGGAGGAGGTTTTCGCCGGGGCCGCGGCGGGAACGGAGACTTTCTCCCTCTGGGAGACCTCGCTTCGGCTCCCTTCCGCCTCTGCTGCTCGCGGGGGAGGGAAGGAGGAGAGGCGAGGAGGGGGAGGGGAAGGAAGAGGGCGAGGAGAAGGAAGAGGGCGAGGAGAAGGAAGAAGTCGAGGAGAAGGTCCCGGCGACGCCTTCGCCAAAGGACAAGCTCGTCGCCCGTCATCGGCCTGGCGAAGTCGATGCCTCGTGCTTCTCGGCGCCGTTGCTGTACCGAGGCGGGCTCTTCCACTCCCCGCGCCCTGCGCCAGAGCAGAAACGGAGAGCATGATCGCTCGAGATCTCAAGAAGAGAAGAGAGGGGTTTGCGCTCGTCGGAGCGGTGTCGAGAACCAGGTCTGAGCTTTTCCTCTTTTGCTTAAACTCGAAGATGCAAGGGACGATGTGTGAGAGCTTCGTCGAGCGTCTTTCCACAAAGTTGAGGAGAGCTCTGTGGAGAGCTCGGTCATTTTCTCTCTCATCTTCCGCGATGCTCGTCCTGCCGGCGTACGCGATCCTGGCCGTCGGTCCCGCGCTGGCTCTCTACGGCGTGTTTATTGGCCGAAGAAGGCCGTTCCTGTTCCTGGTGACGTTGGCGAGGTAAGAGAGAGGGAGAGAGAAGAGATGAGAGAAGAGATGAGAAAAAGGGCGATCCACTGTTGAGGTGCCTAAGTTCAAGAAAGGGAAAAAAACCCACCCCCTTTTGTCCGTCGTTTTCCTCGCTGCTGCTGCTCTCCCACCGAATTCCGATCCCCCACCTTGAACACCCCTCATCCTCTCTCTCTTTCAACCCACACAAACGCGCACACAAAAAAAACCCAAAAACAGCGGCTTCATCTGGCTCTGCTCTCTCCTCCTTGTTTCCAGTCTCCTCCTGCCGCTCGCGCCTCTGACCGCGTCCTTCCCCTCCACTCTCTTCGGCCTCGCGGCGGCGGTCGCCGCCGAGGCCCTCACGCTGCGACTGCTGTGGACCGCGGACAGGTTTATGCTCTCGAGCCTGGCCGATTCGTCCAAAGAGATGGCGCAGAAGGCTCGAAGGAGTCATGACGAGGGATCAGGTCCATCACATCCATCGCGTCCGTCGAAGCCATCCAGCCCTCCTCCCCACCCGGCCTTTCTCCGCGCGCCGGACACGGCAGACGCCCTGACGACCGCCCTGGCCCACGGCATCGCCCACGGGCTCACGCACGCTTCGCTGATGTACCTGTCGTGGCTTCCCGTGGCTGCGGGGGGCAGGACGCTCTACCTCGACGCCTGCCCGCGGGTCTCCCTCTTTGGCGGCGGCGCGGCCGGCGGCGCCGCGGGGTGCCTGCTGCACGCCGGGACGGCGCTCGTGGCCTTCACGGCCTGGGACGTCGGCGACGGGAGGCTGGCCCTGCGGGCCCCCCTGCTCCACGCGGCGTTTGCCGGCGCCTCGCTGCTGAACCTGCTCCCGCACGGGTGCCTGCTGGGGCTGCCCCTGGCCCTGGCCGTCGGCGGCGCGGCGCTCCTCGAGGGGTGGGGGGCGGCGAGGGCGGCCGTGCTGAGGTCCGGGGGGTGGAGGAGGCCCTACGACTTTTCCGCGGCGAGGGGGCGGTGAGAGGAGGCAGGCAGGCAGGCAGTGAGGCAGGCAGGCAGGCAGCCTTGGTGTAATTGTATTCGAGGGAGGGAGAGAGGGACGCACTTGCGAAATGAAAAAGAAGACGAGGCGGGGGGGGGGGGGGCAGAGAGGAAGGAGTGGGCGAGAGAAGAAAAGAGGAGTTCGGGTGGCAAAAACTTGTTCACTTCTTAAAGTGCACAATGTGTTCGGAG
>Ga0315276_10004405_pt1 | contig 12936 bp, 13 predicted proteins | sample YL17G05_0_MG_FD_204542 | JGI IMG/M metagenome (GOLD analysis project Ga0315276, IMG submission 204542) | Sediment microbial communities from Yellowstone Lake, YNP, Wyoming, USA - YL17G05_0 | ecosystem: Environmental > Aquatic > Freshwater > Lake > Sediment | place: USA: Wyoming | collected... | reverse complement strand
TTGGCGGTGGGGCTTCTGCTCACCGGGCTGGTTGAATGGGTCGGCGGTGAGATCTTCGATGCCCAAACCTTCCTGTTTCATATCGGTGGGCTGGTCTTTCTCCTCGGGCTTCCCTATCTTGGGCTGGTTCTCGGAGCGCGGTTCGGCAAGGAGAAGTTTCCCAGTTCCGAGCAGAAGTTCTTCGAATTGTCCGGTTCGACCGTATGCCCTAAAGTGCTGGATACCAGCGTGATTATCGATGGGCGTGTCGCGGACCTCTGCGAGACCGGGTTTCTTGAAGGAACCTTTCTTGTGCCGCATTTCATCCTGGATGAACTCCAGCACATTGCTGACTCCTCCGACTCGCTGAAGCGGGCCCGAGGCCGACGCGGGCTCGATATCCTGAACAAGATTCAAAAGACAGTCGGCGTCGATGTACGGATTATCGATGAGGATTTTCCGTATGTGAAAGAAGTCGATGCGAAGTTGGTAATGTTGGCAAAAAAGATAAACGCCAAAATTATCACCAATGATTTGAATCTGAATAAAGTGGCCGAGTTGCAAGGGGTGCGTGTCCTTAACATTAACGAACTCTGCAATGCCCTCCGCCCTGCAGTTTTACCTGGAGAAACGATCAGGGTGTTTGTGTTAAAGGAAGGGAAGGAAGCCGGACAGGGCGTGGCTTACTTGGATGACGGCACGATGATCGTCGTCGATAATGCGAGGCGCTCGATCGGACGGAATGTGGATGTCGTCGTGACCAGCGTGTTGCAAACCACCGCAGGGCGGATGATTTTCACCCGCCTCAAGGAAGACACCGAGCGAGAGGAGTTGCAAGTTGCGCGTGGCTAGCAACTTGACGAGGGATACGATTCTGCTGCGTCGCGCGATCCGGGGCTCTCTACTTCGTTCTCGGCTTGAAAAGATTTTCAACCTATTGCAGGGAATACGCCTCAAATCTTTTCTCGGCCTGCGGCCATGCATATGACCACGACTCGCTCGCCTCGCGTCGAACCGATCCCTCGTCAGCCTCCTCAGGTGGTGGCCCTCGTGCCGGCTGCCGGGCGCGGGCTTCGGATGGGCGGCTCCGTCCCCAAACAATTTCTTTCGTTGGGTGATGAGCCCCTCATCATTCAGTCGTTGCGGACTTTGCAAGCCGCTCCCGTGGTCGACCAGATCATTCTTGCCGTTCCGTCTGCAGACATCGAATATTGTGAGAACGAGATCGTCTCGCGGCATCGATTCACCAAAGTGACGAAGGTGGTGGCCGGTGGGGCAGAGCGCCAGGATTCGGTGCGGCATGCGCTTGCTCAGGTTCCCCCAGACACCGACATTGTGCTCATACACGACGCGGTACGACCGTTTGTGACGCAACGGATGATCGACGAGGTTGTGGCTGCGGCGAGGGAAAAGGGAGCGGCGATTATCGCGCTTCCGATGCGAGATACTGTGAAGCAGGTACGGCCGGATGGGGTGATTGAGCGAACAGTCGATCGTACACCCTTATGGCTCGCCCAAACTCCACAGGCCTTTCGACGAGACTGGATCGAGACCGCTCACCAGAAAGCGTATGCCGAAGGGGTGCGTGCCACGGATGACGCCTTCTTGGTGGAATGGCTCGGGTATTCGGTAGCGGTGGTCGAAGGGAGTGGGGAGAACATTAAAGTGACAAGGCCTGAAGACATGGTGATCGGCGAGGCCATTCTGGCTTCGAGGATGAAAGGAAGCGAGACGGGCTTGACGGGCGAGAGGAGCGAGAAATGAACAGAGCATCCGTCGTTTCCGGCTCATCTCGTGCTTCTCGCCAGTCCCGCAATTCTCGCTGCAATGAATGCTTGGCGAATCACGAGGAGAGCCTATGACGATGCGGGTGGGTTGCGGGTACGACATTCATCCATTGGGGCCTGGACGAAAACTGATTCTCGGCGGGATCGAGGTGCCACACAGCAAGGGTTTGTTGGGACATTCCGATTCCGATGCCTTGGTCCATGCCCTCTGCGATGCGCTGCTCGGCGCGATGGGAGAGGGTGATTTAGGACGACACTACCCCAGCTCCGATCAGAGGTTCAAAGACATTTCAAGTCTCAAATTATTGGAAGATGTGATGGGGAAAATGCGCCAGAAGGGCTATCGGCTGGTGAACGTGGATACCGTCATTATCGCGCAGGCTCCACGGCTCAGTTCCTATCTAGTGGCAATGCAGAAACAGATGGCGCAGGTGCTCGGGGTCGTTCCGGACCTTGTCAACGTGAAGGTCAAGAGTGGAGAGGGAATTGGCATGATCGGCCGGGAAGAAGGGATTGCCGCCCAGGCGGTCTGTTTGATCGAACGGCCTCCGACAGCGTAAGATCATCCAACTATGCTTCTGAAAACCATTCAGGAAGATCTCCAGGCCGTGTTCGACCGAGATCCATCGGCGACCAGTTGGCTTGAAGTCGTGTTCACCTATGCCGGTTTCCATGCCTTGCTGGCGTACCGCGTATCTCATTGGCTCAAGGCCCATAAGGTTCCGTTCTTCCCTCGCCTCATCTCTCAGATCGCCCGTTGGCTGACGGGGATTGAGATTCATCCATCGGCCAAGATTGGCAGGGGGTTCTTCATCGACCACGGAATGGGCGTCGTCATTGGTGAGACCGCGGAGATCGGGGACTATGTGACGCTCTTTCAGGGTGTGACACTCGGTGGAACGGGCAAGGAGCGGGGTAAGCGACATCCGACGGTGGGGAGTCATGTCGTGGTCGGGGCTGGGGCCAAGATTCTCGGCGGGATCACGATTGGCGACAACGTGAAGATTGGCGCTAATTCAGTTGTGCTCAAGAATGTCGCTGCCAATTCAACCGTCATCGGAGTGCCAGCTCGCGTGATTAAAACTCAAGGCGAGCGGGTTCCCGATGCCACCATGGATCACATCAACCTGCCGGATCCCATCAATGACCGGTTCGTGGCGCTTGAGCAGGAATTAATCGAGCTCCGCAAGAAGATGGAAAGTCAGGATTCCCCTCGCCTGTTTTAATGAGCGTTCCGCGACCATAGCTGTAGCCAGGTTTCCTCAAGCTCCTGAGGGGACACGCGTCTTAGTTGTGAGATGGTCGGTGCTAAGGAAAGACGGCGCGGCCCAGGCGGACCGCGCCGGATGATGAGATAACGAGTTAGTTAGACAGGCACGTACTCATAAATTTCTTCCGCTCATCGCCCTTAAGGTTATTTTCGCCAGCCTCTTTGTTGCAAGATTTCATCTTGATCTGCTGAGTCCCACCCGCCTTCGCCGGCTTTGCGGAGAGGCATTCTTCTATAAACGCCTTCCGCTCATCGCCCTTACCTTCACCTAGTCCTTTAGCAGTGGCGGCTTCGTTGCACGTCTTCATCTTGTTTTGCTGAGCAGTTGCTGCCATGGCAAATGGAGCGGTGTACAAACCGGACACAAAGAGGGATACCACCACGATGTTGGCCGTCTTCGTCATATGTATCTCCTTTGGTGAAGTTGGGGGGTGTATAAACGTGCACAGGATGGCAAAATTCTTCAGGTGTGTCTCTGTAAAAATTAGGCATCCTACCCGATAGGATCCTGGTGCAGTCCTGTGAGCTATTGTTGAAAACGACGACCAATAGGTCAGGGATAGCCGAGCGAGACGGATGGGACTGACGGAGGTTAGAGGTCAGAAGTTCGAGGCTTTCGGAACTTTGAACTGCGCATCGCGCTATCCTTACATGTCTCGCGCGTCACGCACCACGGCCTCTACTGTTGGCGGACTTTTTTGGCACCCTGCTAGTAGTAGTCCACGCGCATGAGACAGAGCCCATGAGGAGGAGCGGTCAGGCCTGCTGCACGTCGATCCCTGGCCCTCAGGACCTCTATGAGACTTTGAGGCGTTCGTTTGCCTAGCCCGACTTCGACTACCGTCCCAACCATGGCGCGAACCATGTGCTTCAGAAACCGGTCTGCGTAGGCCTCAATGAGGATCTGGTCGTCGTGGCGGATGACAGCGAGTCGCTGCAGATGGCAGATGGGATTGGTGTTGTCCGTGAGGCTTCCCTCGAAGGAAGAAAAGTCCTGTGATCCGATCAATGTTGCTGCCGCCTGTTGCATCGCCGCCTCATTCAGAGGCTTATAAATGTGCCAAAGGAATGCCCGATCGACAGTGGGCCGGGCCAGACGATGGAGGATCCTATAGGTGTAGAGTTTGCCTCGTGCATCGTGTTGGGCATGAAAGTGGTTATCCATGAGAGCGGAAGAACGAACGGCAATATCTTTTGGCAGTACGGCATTGAGGGCCCGCATCCAGTTGGACGCGGGCCAATCCCGGTCCGTACGAAAGCTTGCGACTTGTCCGAGCGCGTGCACACCGGAATCCGTACGGCCTGAGCCGACGATCGATACCGTGGCCTGGCTGACCTGGTGGATGGCTTGTTCGATGGCCTCTTGGATCGTAGGGTGATCAGGCTGGCGCTGCCACCCAGCGTAGCACGTCCCATCATATTCCAGGACTAACTTGACCGTAGGCATCGACGTGGGAGATAGAGCATTGCGGAGGTCATCGCGTGGACAGTTTTGTAGAGGTGAGGAAAGTTTTGACGCCTTCTTCCAGCGCTTCCGCTACGCGCGTTGTGAAGAGGCCGGTTCGGAGCAGGTCTTCCTCGGCAGAGTTTGAGATATAGGCAATCTCAGTCAGGATGCTGGGCATGCTGGTGAAGCGGAGCACATAGAATGGTGCGGTCTTCACCCCATGGTCCACCAAAGCGTAGTGGCCGTTCAGGTTGGTCACCATGGCCTCCTTGGCGGTCCAGGCGAGTTCGAGGGATTCTTCGATCTTCTTCGCGGTCAGGAGATCGGCGACGAGATATTCCCATCCCACGCCGGTGTTGTTGAGTGGGGTTCCATTTTCACGGGCCGCCACTTCGAGCGCCCGTTGATCCTTGGCCTGTCCGAAGTGGTAGATTTCAATTCCCTTCACGGAGTGTTGTGGATGTGAATTCACATGGATCGACACAAAGAGATCCGCATCCTGCCCATTGGCAAATTTTGCCCGGTCCTCCAACTCGACGAACTGGTCCCGTTCACGGGTCATGAGGACACGGACTCCCGGCTGCTTGCTCAAGAGTTCGCGCAGTTTCAACGCGACCTTCAGTGTAATATCTTTTTCTTCCGTCCCGCGCTGCCCACGAGCGCCAGGATCTTTCCCGCCATGCCCTGGATCGATCACGATTGTCTTAAACGACTTGGTCCGTGGCTGAGTCGGTTGCGGAGGAGTGGGGAGTGGAAGTGTCTGGCTGGGTGGTGGTTCGACCGCCGGAGTCGTCAGGGAGTCCCTGGGTGGCACGACATCGATGACAAGCCGCGGAGGGTTTGCCAACGTGAGCAGCTTATAGCTGTGAAATGAGCCAGTTGGAAGAGACACCTCAACGGATCGTTCAGATCTCTGCGTGATGATGAACGGCTTGGCAATCCTACCGGCTGCAAGTTTCGTCTTGGCGGATTGGCTCAACGTGGCGTTGGGGATTTCAATGGTCACCCCCTCGGCCTGGAGTTGGGGATGTTTATTGGGGCGGGCCTTTGCGTCGAGATCGAGCACGAGCCTCGTCGACCCTGGCGAGCTGGCTGTCCGGAGGTTCTGAATCGTCGTCAGGCCAAGCGCAGTGGGAGACAGGTGCACACGGGAGGTGCGAGACTGCTTGGGCTTGGTCGGAGACTCCTGGCGAGCCGCACTCGTTGCCGCACATGCCTGGATAGCGTGAAACGGATCGAGGACATGGCCAGGGAGGTCGAAGAGTCCGACCAGGAAGGCGAGGGTAAGGATGCGCCACAAGGCTGATCGCATGGGTGTTCACTGCGTTGACAGGATAGAGAGTATTTCTCAGATGTTCGTCCCGTTGTCAAGGGGATTGGCCGTACTAATGAGCGATGGAGTCGATTGACAGCATGAGAAGTGAGCGGTAGGGTCTCTGGCCATGGCACTCCACCTGATCGTCGATGGATACAATCTCTTGGCTCAGACGAGCCGAATCGGTGGCGGGGTGAGCCTGCATTCAGAAATGGCGCGCGAGTCCTTCCTGCGCGACCTGGCGGCCTATCGTCAGCGAAAATCCCATGCGATCACCGTGGTCTTCGACGGATGGCATCAGGGATGGGGCACGGAACAGCGTGAGCATCGGCTCGGTCTTGAAGTCATCTTCTCCCGACGGGGAGAAAAGGCCGATCAGGTGATTCAACGTCTGGCTGCCGAATTTGGATCCGATTGTGCGGTGGTGAGTTCTGATCGTGAGATTGTCGACTTTGCCAGGGCACAGGAGTTTGTCGGGAAACTGCAGGGGGCGTCAACCTCGCTGGGCCCGTCGATACACAAAGAACTGGATACGGGAGAGGATCTTCGACCGAAGCGAGGTCCGGAGAAGCGCGGGAATCCGCGGAAATTGCCTAAGGCGCTGCGGCAGCGCAGCCGACAGCTTAAGCGATTTTGAAGAGGCGTTTTGCGTTCTCGGTCGTGATGCGCCCGATGGTCTCGATCGACATGCCTGGTGCATCGGCATGAAGCTCCGCCAGCTTTTGCGCGACGAAGGACACGTAGGCTGGCTCGTTTCGTTTGCCTCGATGAGGGATGGGTGTCAGGTACGGGCAGTCGGTTTCGATCAGAAGGCGGTCCAACGGAGCAGTCTTCGCGATGTCTCGGAGTATCGCCGCGCTCTGAAAGGTGAGAATGCCCGAGAACGAGAGGTAGAATCCCAAATCCAGCGCATCCTTCGCCAGCCAGGCATCCCCTGAGAAGCAGTGAAACACCCCGCCGATCTCTGACGCCTTCTCTTCTTTCAAAATCAGAATCGTATCGTCCTGGGCCTCTCGCGTGTGAATGATCACCGGGAGCGTCAGTTCGCGTGCGAGCTGGATCTGTTCGCGGAATCGCTCGCGCTGTTCTTTGGGTGATGAGTGGTTGTAGTGGTAGTCGAGGCCGATCTCGCCGTAGGCGACCACCTTCTTGTTCTGTGCCAGACGACGGAACTCGTCATACCAGCCGTCGAGAATATGCTTCACTTCATGTGGATGGACGCCGATGGAGGCATAAACGAAGGGATGTTGTTCCGCCAGTGCGACTGCCGCCTGGCTGGTGGTCAGATCGCAGCCGATGGTGACAAAGGCTTCGATACCGGCTTCCCGTGCACGGACAATCATTGCCTCGCGATCCTCATTGTAGCGGGCATCGTCCAGATGGGTATGCGTGTCGAAAAGCATGCGGGTCTTTCGGTAGGGGGTCGATCGCGCTGAAGGCCGAGGTCCGGCTAGGCTGGCTTGGTCACGATCAAGTCGGCCAGTTCGTTGAGCAGGGCTTCGGTTTCTTCCCAGCCGAGACAGGCATCGGTGATGGAGACGCCGTGGGCGAGGGAGATGCCTTGTTTCCAGGTCTGCTTGCCTGGATTCAGATTGCTTTCGAGCATCAGACCCATGATGGATTGACGGCCCTCGCGGAATTGACGGAGCACGTCGCGCGCAACGAGGGCCTGGCGCTTATGGTCTTTGCTGGAGTTGTCGTGGGAGCAGTCGATCATGATGGGGCGGGCGATGCCTTCACCGGCCACCGCCGCTTCCGCTCGGGCCACATGCTCAGCGTCGTAGTTAGTTTTTCCGCCACCGCCGCGGAGGACGATGTGTCGGTCTGGGTTGCCCGCGGTTTTGATGATCGACGTTTGTCCCTCGGCATTGATACCGAGGAAGTGGTGCGGGGCGCGCGCCGACGTCATCGCATTAATTGCGACTTGCAAGCTACCTTCTGTTCCGTTTTTGAAGCCGACCGGCATCGAGACGCCGCTGGCTATTTCACGATGCGTCTGGCTTTCTGTGGTGCGGGCCCCGATGGCCGTCCAGCTGATCAAGTCGGCGACGTACTGTGGGCTGATGGGGTCGAGCAATTCGGTCGCGCAGGGCATGCCGGATTGATTGATCTTCAGCAGGATGGTTCTGGCGAGTTCCATCCCGGTGGCGATGTCGCACGTACCGTCCAGGTGGGGGTCGTTGATGAGCCCCTTCCAGCCGACCGTCGTCCGGGGTTTCTCGAAATAGGTTCGCATCACGATCAGGAGTCGATCACGCAAGGCATCGGCCACGGGCTTCAGCTTAGCGGCGTATTCATAGGCGGCTTCCGGGTCATGGATCGAGCAGGGGCCGACGATCACCAGGAGTCGATCGCGATCCTGTCCATGCAGAATCCGGCGGATGGCCTCTCTCGTCTCCACCACCAGTGCAGCGGGCTGATCAGTAATCGGGAGCTTGGTCTTAACGGCACGCGGCGATGGGAGCGCCTTGATTTCGATAACGTGTTGATTTTCTATCGGTCTATTCATGCATTGTCCAACGCCCCGCATGTGGGCAGGAGAAATGAGATGTAGCCTGCAAGTAAGCTGTAAATTTAACGAATCACTGGGAAAAAGTCCAGAGCCGTTGACAGGGTCACCCAGGTTAGCTTACCTTTATGAAAGTTAAGTGCCGCTTGCAAAGTTAGACATGTGCTCTCATCCTGACATCATTATGATGCCGCTGCCAATACAACCCAAGCGCCTCTTCAGTCTGCTCTCTACGGGAGTGGCACTTGGGATGATCTGCATCCTCCTTGGGCTTGCCCCGTTCGCCGTGGCGCAGGATGTCCATCACGAGTTGGCTGCTGCTGACCACGATGGCCATGAGCATTCCGATACCGATCTCTGTCAGTGGGTACAGCATCATACGGCCGGGTCTCATAATTTTGATGCCCCGAAATTAGCCGTCTGTGAACTCGTCCAGTATCAGGAACTTCCATCTGAGTCCGTTCTTCTTTCCGTCGATCTCTCGGTCGTCGGTCCTTCCCGCGCACCTCCCTGCTCCTAACCACCTGAATTGCTTGCAATATGTGTTGCTACGCCGGAGGACGCTGTCCTTGGAATGCTAGCGCACGCATCATTCATGTTCTATTGAGCTGCGGAGGAACCGATGTTTCGTGCTATTCGTGTTGGATTGTGGATTGGACTCATAAGCATGCTCTCCGTGGTGATTTCATGTGTATCCGGCGCAGGCGACGTTGTCGCTGCTGCGGACAGCGAAACCCGCACGATCACCGGCCTGGTTCAGAGTCAGGATCTCCGTCGGGTGGATCAAGCCCTCGTGCAGGTACGCGATCAGGAAGGCAATGTCGTGACGCAGGGGGTCACCAACCAGGCCGGCGAGTTTTCGGTCACGGTGATCGAGGAGGGAACCTACTCCGTCAGTGTCGTCCAGGACACATACAAGAGTGAGTTCGCTGTCGTGAAGATTAGGGCTGACAAGCCACAACCGCTGATGCTAACACTGGCCATCACGCAGGAGATCGCGTTAGAGATCCGGTCGCCGCTGCCGGCCATCCAGTATAAGGCCTCCAGCGAGACCTATCAGCTGAGCCGAAAGGATGTTGAGGCCCTTCCACGCGGAAGCAATAGCAATATCGCTGATGTCTTGCTGACGGTTCCGAGTGTAGTGTATGGAGCCCTGGGACAAACCCACATTCGCCAGGATCACGCCAATCAGCAGTTCCGAATTGATGGGGTGCCGATTCCGGAAGGCGTGAGTTCGACATTTACCGACGTGATTACGCCCAGGATTTGGGAGCGCGCAGACATTATCCTCGGCGGCCTGGAGGCGCAGTATGGCAACAAGACCGCCGTGGTTGTGGATATCACCAGCAAGAGCGGTACAAAACCTGGATTTGGTTCGTTGCAAGTATTCGGTGGCGCCAATAACGAGGTAACCCCATCGTTCGAGTATGGAGGCACAATCGGCGAGAAGTTTCGCGTATATGTGATGAACAGCTACACGACCACTAACCGCGGTATTGAGCCGCCCACGCTCGACCGACCTTCGTACCATAACCAGTCCGAGCGAAACCAGACCTATCTACGGGGCGACTATCAGCATGACAATAGCAACAGCTTGAGCTGGATTTTCTTGAACTCAGTAGCGAAGTATCAGATCCCGACGATTCCGGGCCTGGAACCGAACCAGGATGTGTTGGCCCTGCTTCAAACACAAGCCCCCACATTCTCGCCCGTGGCCTCGCAGGCGGTGAACCAGAACCAGAAAGAGAACAGTCAATACACGCAACTCGTTTGGCGCCATGACGTGAACGCCAGCAATTTCTTCCAGTTGGCTGGATTCTTGAGGAATTCCTACGCGAATTTCACGACCGATCCGTTCAATGTGTTGGCGTATGCTCCCGATGCCGGTGAAGCCGCAGAGACCGCGAATCAGAAGCGCAAGGCCTACGCGGTTGGGACGCGACTCGATCACACGTGGACCCCCAACAAGCAACATCTTGTGAAATCGGGTTTTCAGTTCCAATACACCCATGCGCAGAATGAAGCCCAGTTCTTTGACTTTGCAGTAGACCCCGGCACGGGGCTGCCGGTCGGACCGGTGATTTCCCAAACCGGGGCCAACACCAATGTGCAGGTGCGCGAAGAGTTGTGGGTGCAAGATCAGTGGAGCCTGGGTGATCAATGGACCCTCAACCTCGGCCTGCGAGGGGACATCATTCAAAGCAGCTTCTACAATGAAGGGCAGGTCAGCCCGCGCGTCGGTGTCACCTTCAAGCTGAATCAGTCGAACGTCTTTCATGCCTACTATGGCAGGCTGTTCACGCCGCCGAATATCGAGCAGATCGCGTTCACGAAGTTGAACCTGCAAGGAACTACGGCACATCCGGATGATCCAACAGGGTTCAGCCCACGATCGGAGCGCGCCAACTACTATGAGGTTGGCAGCTACCACGCGCTCAGCAACTGGGCCACTCTGGAGCTGACGGCCTACTATAAGCAGGCTCGCTACCTGTCCGATGCAGGCCAGTTCGGGTCGACGCCGCTCTTGAATTTCTTTGCCTTTAATTCGGGTTTCTCGACGGGTATCGACGGCGCTCTCAAACTCCAATTCACGGAGAACTTCAGCGCACGCGGGAACGTGGCCTGGGGCAAATGTAAGGGCAGCGGCTTACAGTCGGGAAACTACTTACTGGATACGAAGGAGATAGCGGACATCAATATGCCGGGCGGCGTCTTCTGCGACCACTCGCAGTCCATGACGAGTTCCGCCGTGGTGTTCTACCGGTTTCCAACCAACACGACTCTGTCCGGTCAAATGCTCTACGGTTCAGGCCTCCGGACAGCAGCGAGCGAGGATGCGTTCACCAACTCATCGCACTTTGATTCCTGGACCATCTACAATGCCTCGCTTACGCATACGTTTAATCTGCCTTGGGATAAACAGAAGATTCTGGTAGGATTCGACGCTATCAATCTGACCAACTATAAGTACTTCTATAATCAGGGGGATGGGAGTATCGGTCTGGGGATACCGCATGCGGGACTCGGGAGATCGTTCTTTGGCCGTGTCCAGTGGTTCTTCTGATTCGAATGTTGATGTCGAGTGCTAAAAGCGGCCTCCAGTTTCGTTCTCGGCTCGCTAGAATCCACAGCGTTTCCCGGGAGGGTAGGTCTTTGGTTCTTGCTCCGTTTGCGACCTTGCTGGGCGGTCGCTTTGAGCAATCACCGTGGGGTAGAGCTTGCCTGAATCAGAATTAATGCCTCGAATATTTCGTAAATGTATCCGCTTGGTAACGGTCGCCATCTTGCTGTGGCCGGGCGGCGCGGGCGCGGTGGAGGGAGACCGGGCGACTCACGAGTCGGATCACCACGAAGATGTGTTGGAGCTGCCGGAGATCCACGTCCACGGTGTCCCGTTGAACAAAGATCAGCAACTCGGTCCGGTTCCCAAGTCGACGCCCTGGCCCGGTATTCCTCCCGCCCTTGACGGCAAGGTTATTGACGATTGGATGAAGGTCCGCATGCTTGTCACCAAAGAAGCCAGAGTGACGGTGGTGGTACTCGAACCGGCAAAGCATCGGGAGCTGACTCAGGCCGGCATCGCAGCGCTGATCAAGTGGACGTTCGATCCTCAAATGAAGGGCGACGATCCCATCGACGGCGAGGTGACTGTCCGCATCCATTTCCGGACTCGGTGACAAGAAGAGCTGATTGCTGATAGCAGTGACAAGAATAGACCCGAATCCGGACAACCAACCAAACCAGACAGACCATTTCCCTCCGATTGATGGTTGACGAATGACGGGTGACGCTTTATCGTCATTCACATGAGCTGGGACGAGTCCATTTTTCGTGCGATCAACGGTCTCGCCGGGCAGTCGGCCTGGTTAGACGGATTCGCACTCAATCTCTCCAAATCAAGCCTGCTGTGGGTTCCTGGAATCTTGCTGTCCGGCTATTGGTTGTGGCTGTCTTGGCGGGAGGCCCTTCTGGGGGCACCAGTCCTGGCGGCGACGATCGGGATTGCCGATTATCTTGGCGCGTGGCTGAAGGATCTGGTCGCGCGGCCTCGTCCCTGTATGACGCTGATGGATATCCAGCATGTGGAAGCCGCTTGCGGAAAAGTGTTTAGCTTCCCCTCAAACCATGCGATCAATACCGCGGTCGCCGCTGCCTTCTTACAGGTCCTCTATCCTCGTTCAGGCTGGGTGAGTTGGCCGTTGGTCGGACTGATCGGTCTGTCGCGTGTGTATATCGGAGCCCACTATGTCACGGACGTGCTGGGAGGCTGGGTGATCGGCGGATTATTGGGCGCCGGAGTGGCATGGCTTCTCCTGCGCTGGCCGCGCTTTCGCACTTCAACGGCAAGCCCTGCTGCCTAGTTTCTTCTGCTTTCATTGCATTCAAGGCAGCCTAATAGTTCTGCTTGGCAGCGCTCCTGGTCGTAGCCTCGTCCAATCAACACGATCGCGTGATTCGGTTCGTCGAGCAACGTGATCGGCGTAATGGTGGCGTTGCCTGGCGGGGCGTATTGAAATTCTTGAAGCTCCGGTCCCTTGGCGAAACGGAAGAACCCCTTCGCCCGTTCAAGTTCAGGGGGAAGGGTCTTCATCCAGCACAGGAATCGTTCAAAGTTCAACGGGCCGGGCA